>Ga0255760_10000782_pt1 | contig 31152 bp, 25 predicted proteins | sample 071ome_25_FD_179960 | JGI IMG/M metagenome (GOLD analysis project Ga0255760, IMG submission 179960) | Coastal salt marsh microbial communities from the Groves Creek Marsh, Skidaway Island, Georgia - 071410BT metaG (version 2) | ecosystem: Environmental > Aquatic > Marine > Intertidal zone >...
CATGATCAGGGGATATGGATATATGAATACCTGTAGAAACGCACTTTTCATCGCTGTCACCTCGGTTATGTCACAGACAGCACTGGGGCTGGGGTTAGGTGAAATAACCTTAAACTCCTACGTCAATGAGCCACTCAGCGCGCATGTCGAATTGCTCGATGTGGGCGCCCTGCAGCCCGAAGATATTCGGGTGCGTCTCGCCACCCAAGAGGACTTTGATCGCCTTGGCGTTGATCGGGCCTATTTTTTGACCAGCATTCAATTTGAGGTTTTGCTGGAGCGGGGAACCCCGAGAATTCTTCTTACTACGAGTGAGGTTCTGGTCGAGCCTTACTTGGATTTTTTACTCGAGGCTAGGTGGCCTTCAGGGCGGTTGTTGCGAGAGTACACGGTGCTTGTGGATCTGCCCCCCGCGCCCTCCAGCAGTCCCGTCAACATATCCAATACCACGGTCGAGGCAGTTGATACAGCCGATGTTAAAGAGATCCCTGTAACGGGCTCGGCGGAGCAGGTCAGTGTGAACCGCGAGTATGGCCGAAACGCCCAACTCGTGCCGACGGCAGGTGGCAACTATCTTGTGACCCGAGAGGACACGTTGTGGAAGATCGCCTCCGCGGCGGCTCTTCCCGGGGTCTCTGTGGAGCAGACGATGTTGGCCACGGTCGCCAAGAATCCGAGAGCGTTTACCGGCGGCAATATCAATGGGCTTAAAGCGGGTTATGTGCTGGCGCTGCCGACCGAGGCTGATTTATCCATGGGGGTATCAGATGCTATCAGTGCGGTTAAATCGCAAAACAGCGATTGGGCCGCCGGCGTCATCACTCAGCCAGTCCTTAGGGTGGTTGCCGATAGCGATCTCGAGGCTGATGACGGATCCCCCGAGGATGACGCTCCGTGGACCGCCGCCACCTCGCCATTGGTTGGCGACCCGGTGAACGAAGAAGTGGTTGAGGCCTCGATACCGGTGGCAAATACCTCGGGAGAGGGTACCTACGCGGGGGAGGCCCAGGAGGACTATCCTGCAGAGAATTATGGCGCAGAGGATTATGGCGTAGAGGAGAGCTCCGAGTCCTCAGACAGCGATATGGTCTCATCGGGCACGTTAGCTGCTATCGAGGCCCAGGTCGCTGAATTATCGGGGCAAGTCGGTAATCTGCGGGAGCTCGTTGCGATCAAGGACAAGCAAATTGCCGAGCTTCAGGCATCACTCGCAGCCAAACAGCCTTCGACGGCGGCGCCAGCAGCCTTTGCCCTGTCATCGCTGCTCTACCTCGCCGGGGGCGCTGCACTCGGTGCACTCGCGCTGCTGCTCGGCTTGCGATTTCGCCGAGGCGCAGGGACCCTAGAGCCAGGTTTGGAGGATGGAAACACGGAGCCGCGCATGTCGCCGGTGCCGGTGGCTGAAGCCCCGCCAGTAGCAGATGCGTCAAACGCTCCTTCGGGCAATCCCCTCGATGGAGCGGTTCAAGAGGCGCTGGCCGAGGCGGAGATTTATGTTTCCTATGGTCGCCATCAGCAGGCACTGAATCTTCTCACCGCTGCGGCTGAAAAGGCAGCGGGAGCAGACGCCGCTGAGGCGTACTGCAAGATGATTGATATTGCGTTGGCCAATGATCGCAGGGAAGAGGCTGCCGCCTGGTTGACTCAGGTGGAGGCAATGGGCACTCCCGAGCAGGTGGCGTCTGCCAGTGGCGCACTCCAGGAGGCCACGGCCACGCCCCCGGATTTGGGTGAGCTTCTAGAACCAGCGGTGAGACCCCAGACCGATGATCTTCAAATGGCGCCGGCTATGGATCAGTCGTTGGATCTGCAACCAGAGGAACTGCCGCAAGCGGAAGAGGAGCTTCAGCTTTCAGGTGATGCCGATACTGAGCACTTGACGGCATATTTTCAAGAGCCGCTTGCACAAGAGCCGTTAGTCGGAGGAGTAGTGCCCCCAGGTGACACCGAGTCTGTTGATGAATCACCTGCCTCACCGGATTTTGAGCTGGGCGAGTTGTCGACCGAAGCGGCATCTAACCATACCCTATCGGGAGCGGATACCCCGGCAAAACTGCCTCCTGAGCTCGCGGCGGTACTGGGCACTGATGTCGTTCCCCCCTCAGAGCGATTCACCGAGAGCGAGGCAGAGACGCTGGTCTACGCCAATGAAACCGATCCGCTGGATGCCAAGCTGGACCTGGCGAGGGCCTATATCGATATGGGTGATGAAGAAGGTGCTCGCCCGGTATTGGAGGATGTCGTCGCAAATGGCGATCTGCGTCAGCAAGCAGAGGCCAGAGAGCTACTCGTCCACATTGACTGACCCCCGGCACAGGTTTGATCCAACGCCTTGGGCTATCGGCACACGTGTTGCGCTGCGTGTTGAATATCTGGGGGCAAGCTACTGCGGATGGCAGGCGCAGCCCCATTTACCGGTTGCCACAGTTCAAGAGTCTGTTGAAGAGGCGCTCGGAAAAATAGCCGACCAGCCCGTCACGACCCACTGCGCGGGGCGGACCGATACCGGTGTACACGGCTTTGCACAAATCGCACATTTTGATGACCCTGTGGGCCGCAGTGCCAAGGCCTGGGTGATGGGGGCGAACGGCCAATTGCCTCCGGATATCAGGATACATTGGGCCCATCCGGTCGATGCGAGTTTTCACGCTCGCCACAGTGCCTTGGCGCGACGCTATCGCTATGTCGTCGCCAATACCCCTGTGCGTCCGGCGCATCTGGCCTCCCTGGTCACGTGGCACCGTCGGCCCCTCGCCGTGGAGACGATGGCTGCGGCAGCTGGGGCGCTGGTAGGTAGCCATGATTTTTCGGCTTTCCGCGCAGCCCAATGTCAGGCAAACAGCCCGATACGCGAGGTGTATAGTTTGGAGGTACGGCGCTGGAATGACTTTGTGGTGCTCGATATTGCAGCGAATGCTTTTCTCCATCACATGGTTCGCAACATCGCGGGTGCTTTAATGGCCGTCGGCAATGGGTCGCGACCGGTTCACTGGGTCCAAGAACTCTTGGCGAGTCGAGATCGCACCTTGGGCGCCGATACCGCTTCCAGTGCGGGACTCTATTTGATCGGCGTGGATTATCCGGCAGATTATGGACTGCCACCAACACCAGCAGGCCCTTCCTGGCTAACCGGGTACGTCTGAAGGCTTTTTTTGTCGGTTCGGCCGCAGGTTTATGTAATCAGGGGTTTGCGCGACAAGGGGTTATCCGAATTGGAGTGCTCTCGATAGCCCCAAGTTCTGATAAACTCCGGCCCCGCGATAGTGGGGCGGGGCGTTGTTTTAGTGAGAGTCCAGGTGAAAATGTGTGGCATTACCCGTCCCGAGGATGCGGTAACCGCTGTGGCCCACGGGGTCAGCGCGCTAGGCCTGCTTTTTTGGTCGGGTAGCTCTCGGTTCGTATCAATAGAGCAGGCGCGGGAAATTTGTGCTGCAGTGCCGCCGCTAACGCCCGTGGTTGGCCTCTTTGTTGATGCCACAGAGGCGGAAGTAGAGCAGGTTTTGGCTGAGGTACCGATCAACCTGTTACAGATGCACGGTGATGAGACGCCGTCTTTTTGCGAACAGTGGCAACTGCCCTACATCAAGGCACTTAAGGCGCTGCCCGGAGTAAATCTGTTAGATCAAGCGGCGGCTTTCCCGCGGGCCCGGGGCTTTTTGTTGGATGCCGTGCACAACGGCCAGTTTGGGGGCACCGGGCATGCCTTTGACTGGAGCTTGGTTCCGCCAGAATTCGACCGCCCGCTTGTTTTGGCGGGAGGGCTCAACCCCGCTACTGTAGGGGAAGCGATATCGCGCATACGCCCCGCTGCCGTCGACGTAAGCTCCGGGGTCGAGGTGTCGCCCGGGGTGAAGGACCCCGAAAAAATCAGGCAATTTATGAAGGCCGTTCAAGCGGCGGAAGAGGTGATAGCGACATGACCGAAATGCACAGCCCCGAGTTTTTTGCCTCGGTACCCGATCCTCAGGGTCGTTTTGGCCCGTATGGCGGTAAGTTTGTGGCCGAAACGCTGATGACCGCACTGGCCGATCTGGAAGCATTGTATCGGGACCTTTCGAAAGACCCGGCGTTTCAGCGCCAGTTCGATGCCGACCTGGCACACTATGTGGGTCGCCCCTCGCCCCTGTATGAGGCGGCACGCATTTCCGATGAGATTGGCGGCGCGCGCATTTTCCTGAAACGCGAGGACCTAAATCACACCGGTGCGCATAAAGTAAACAACACCATTGGTCAGGCACTGTTGGCGAAGCACATGGGCAAGAAGCGTGTGATTGCGGAAACCGGCGCAGGGCAGCACGGCGTCGCGAGTGCGACGGTTGCCGCACGCCTCGGGCTTGAGTGCCACGTGTTTATGGGTGCCGAGGATGTACAACGCCAAGCGCTCAACGTGTATCGCATGAAGCTTTTGGGTGCTGAAGTGATCCCGGTGACATCGGGGTCGAGAACCCTCAAGGATGCCATGAATGAGGCCCTGCGGGACTGGGTCACCTATGTGGACAACACCTTCTACATCATTGGCACGGTAGCGGGACCCCACCCATACCCCATGTTGGTGCGAGATTTCCAGAGTGTGATTGGTCGGGAGGCCCGACGGCAATGCCTCGAGCGCAATGGTCGTCTGCCCGATGCGTTGGTTGCTTGTGTCGGCGGGGGTTCCAATGCAATCGGCCTTTTCCATCCGTTCTTGCCCGACGAGGGTGTTGCGATGTACGGGGTAGAGGCTGGCGGGCGTGGCGTAGAGACCGGCGAGCACGCGGCGCCTCTTTCGGCCGGGACCCCCGGAGTTTTGCACGGTAACCGTACCTATCTCATGCAGGATGAAAACGGGCAGATCCTGCACACCCATTCTGTATCGGCAGGTTTGGATTACCCGGGAGTGGGTCCCGAGCACGCCTGGCTTAAGGACATTGGGCGCGTGCAGTATGTATCGGCAAATGACGATGAAGCGCTGACCGCGTTTCATCGTTGGACGAGAATGGAAGGCATCATGCCCGCATTGGAGACAGCTCATGCGTTGGCTTATGCGGAGAAACTCGCAGCGGATATGTCCCCTGATCAACACATCGTGGTCAACCTCTCGGGCCGCGGTGACAAAGATATTCTCACCGTCGCTGCCATTGATGGTATTGAGCTGTAAATTAGTTAAACAGGATATAGCGTGACCAGACTCTCCACATGCTTTGACGCTTTGCGCGCGGATAACCGAAAGGCCGTGATTCCCTATATCGTGGCGGGTGATCCGTCCAGAGAGGGCACGGTCACACTAATGCATCGTTTAGTCGACGCTGGCGCTGACATTGTAGAACTCGGCGTCCCGTTCTCTGACCCTATGTCAGAGGGCCCCGTTATTCAGAAAGGTCACGAGCGGGCACTGGCAAACGGAATTAGTCTCCGGGATGTCTTGGCTATGGTGACCGAGTTTCGAGAGCAAAACGCGGTTACCCCGGTTGTTGTGATGGGGTATGCCAATCCCGTTGAGCGGATGGGCTATGCGTCGTTCGCTGATGCCTGCGCACAGGCAGGTGTCGATGGTTTGATCACCGTAGATTTACCTCCGGAGGAGGTGAAAACCCTGAGGGCCGAGCTGACCCGGGTCAGTATCGACAATATATTTCTTATTTCACCCACAACACCCGAGGCGAGAATCAAAACGATCGTTTAGTCGGCGTCGGGCTTTATTTATTACGTGGCGGTTAAGGGCGTTACCGGCGCCGGGCATTTGGATATCGCTGACGTGTCCTCCTATATGAGCAAGATCAAGGCCCAGACTGCGCTGCCAGTTTGCGTGGGCTTTGGCATTAAGGACGCGGCGTCGGCCTCAGCTGTTGCCAGCGTTGCCGATGGCGTGGTCGTGGGCAGTGCGCTCATCGACACCATGGCTCAGGCTATGGCCGGTGGCGACAGCGAGCAGACCGCCGCTGACCGTGCTATCGCCTTGCTCGCCGACATCCGTCAAGGCGTTGATCACGTATCTAGGGGGAACTAGCTTCCTAAGGGTATAATCGCGCTCAACAGAGCACGGAGTTCGCCATGAGCTGGATTGACAAGATACTGCCATCAGGGGTGCGCAAGGATGACACCCCGTCGCGCCGAGCAAGCGTCCCCGAGGGCTTGTGGAAGAAGTGCGTCAAGTGCGATGCCGCCTTGTATCGCCCCGACCTCGAGAGAAATCAAGAAGTCTGCCCAAAGTGTGATCATCACATGCGGATTGGAGCGCGCCAGCGGCTTGATATTTTCCTTGATAATACCGGCAGGGAAGAGCTGTTCGCCGATCTCGAACCCATCGACCGCCTTAAATTTAAAGACAAACGGCGATACAAGGAGCGGTTGGTCGCGGCCCAGAAGAGTACGGGTGAGAAAGATGCCTTGATTGCCATGGCGGGCAAGCTAAAGGGACTGTCGGTGGTGGCCGTTGCCTTTGAGTTTAATTTTCACGGCGGGTCCATGGGCTATGCGGTAGGTGAGAAATTTACTCGGGCGGCAACGTATGCGCTTGAACACCGACTGCCACTCATTTGTTTTGCTGCATCGGGTGGTGCTCGTATGCAAGAGGCGTTGATATCGCTGATGCAGATGGCCAAAACCTCAGCGGTACTCGAGCGGATGAAGGGTCAGGGTGTTCCTTTTATATCCGTGCTAACCGACCCAATTTACGGCGGAGTGTCAGCGTCGCTGGCCCTCCTTGGTGATATTAATGTTGCAGAACCTGAGGCAAGAGCAGGATTTGCTGGACCCAATATCATCGAGCAGACCATTCGCCAGAAGTTACCCAAAGGGTTTCAGCGCAGCGAGTTTTTGCTTGAGCATGGGGCAATCGATATGATCGTACACCGCTCTGACATGCGGGATACCCTGGCACGCCTGCTTGAAAAAATGACGGGCCTGGTGACTGCGGTTGAGGTCGAGGCCTAAACTGGCACTCTTAACCCCGCATTGTTGTAGCCAAGGAGACAGGTGACCCCGTTGAGCGCGTTCGAGGATCTACCGGCCTGGCTATCACATCTTGAGACCCTGCACCCAAAAACCATCGATCTCGGCTTGGCGCGCATTCGAACGGTCGCCGAGCGGCTAGGTGTGCTTGGGGGCGATGTTCCCACGATCATCGTTGCCGGCACCAATGGCAAGGGCACCACAGTCGCCGCTTTGCAAAGCTTGCTGCGGCAGCTGGGTTTTTCTGTGGGTACCTACACGTCTCCCCATCTTATTGATTTTAACGAGCGTATCGTCGTCGATGGGCAGCCTGCGCCGGATTCTCGCATCCTTGACGCGTTTGCTGAGATAGAATCCGCTCGGAGCGAGATCACACTGAGTTACTTTGAGTTTGCGACGTTGGCTGCGCTGTTGGTCTTCAAGCAGTCGGCCGTTGACTGGCAGGTGTTGGAGGTCGGACTCGGTGGTCGACTTGATGCCGTCAATTGTGTTGATGCCGATCTTGCCATTATCACGAGCATCGGAATCGATCACACGGAGTGGTTGGGTGAAACCCGTGAGGCAATCGCACCTGAAAAAGCGGGGGTCGCCAGAGCGGATAAACCAGTAATCGTCGCTGAGTCGGCGCTGCCTGACACGCTCTTGCCGGCCTTGAATACCATCGGGGCAGTGCCATGGGTGATCGGAAGGGACTGGCACTTGAACCAATGGTCATTGGTATTGCCCGACGGACAGCAGATCTCGCTACCCCCCTCGGAGTCGTTGCAGCCGTCCAATCTTTCGGCAGCGGTGATAGCTCTGAACGCGCTGGGGCTAAAACCCAGTCAAGAGCAGGTCAATGCGGCGTTCAAGGCGCTTGCTGTCGCCGGCCGGCAGTTTCGTCTTCACCACCGAGGGCGTGAGTGGTGGTTGGACGTAGCCCATAATCGTGAGTCGGTGGCTGCCCTGGTCAGCTCCATAACGGCGAGCCCCGCGACAGGCGCGACTCACCTTGTGTTTGGTGCCATGGTCGATAAGCCGCTCCGTGATATGATCGAAAATGTAAGCAAGTTGAGTTCGGTGTGGCATCTGCCCAACAACCAAGCAGGAGATAGGGCAGCCTTGCCTGCTGATTTGGCCAAGTTAGTGCGGACAGTTGACCACTCGGCAACCCTGATGCTTTATGACACGCCGTTGTTGGCTTATGAGGGCGTCCATGAAGTGGCGAGCCCGGGGGATAGGATTATCGTCTTTGGATCATTTGTCACGGTGGGTGAGCAGATGAAGCTGCTGCAGCGGCACGCATGATCAGGAGAAGTTAGGTCATTATGAATCCTGTGGTCAGACAGCGTTTGGTGGGCACGCTCGTACTCGTGGCGATGGCGGTCGTGTTTTGGCCAATCATTTTTGTCACACCTGAAACTAGGGCTCCCTTAGTAATTCAGCCACCGCCACCGGCTCCACGGGTCGATGAAACTCCATTGCCCATGCCCGCGTCTCCAGAAGCATCCATTCGCGCGACTATCTCAGGCCCAAGCCGTGACGACGAGGCTCAAGTGGAGGCGGATCAGCGTACTCGGCTGAATGGCGAGGGTGACCTTAGTGATGCCGCAGCAAGTTTGGCGCCTGCCGATTCGCTCAACCCTATTGATTTGACGCGCACTGCGCCACCCGCCGTAGCGACAGACGAATCGGGCTTTGCTGTAGCATGGGTGCTTCAAGTCGCTACAGTCAGTTCCAAGGAGCGTGCAAGTGAGCTTGTAGACCAATTGGTGGCCAAGGGCTACGAGGCTTTTGCTCAGGAATTTCAATCTGGGGACAACGTGTTGTGGCGGGTGCAGATTGGTCCCAAGGTTGATGAAACACGATTTTCAGCGATCAAGGCGGAGGTGGACAGGGCGTTCCGGGTGAACTCGGTTGTCGTCAGATACAGGCAAGCACCATGAATGAGATTGAACAGCAGGTTGCCGCCGCAACGGGCGGTTTTAATGAATTCGATTGGGTGACACTGGCGATCGTTCTCCTGTCAGTGGCTATTGGGTTGTATCGTGGCTTTGGCCGCGAAGCGCTGGCTCTTATGGGCTGGGTGGCTGCCTTCGTATTGGCCAATGTTCTTGCAGACCCGCTGGCAAATGCTCTCAGAGCAATCAGTGACAGCGAGACAGTGCGGTATCTTGCAGGATGGTCGTTGGTCTTTGTCGGGGTGTTGGCAATCTTTAAAATTCTGGCGAGCCTATTTGCTCAGCAAATGCGCCAGCCAGGATTTAATCTCGGCAATCGGCTGCTAGGTGGGGTCTTTGGTTTGGTGAGGGGTTTGGTGGTTATGTTGGCGATAACCCTTGTATTGCGCGCTATTTTGCCCGATGCCAATGAAGATCTGCTCGATGCCGCTGAAATAATGCCCGTGTTGGATACTCTGGCCGCGTGGTTGGGTGACAATATGGAAACGGCTATCGAAAGTGCTCCGGCTGAGCAGCTTGAAAGAGAGCTTGAGTCGGTCGAAATGCTTTAAGACGGAGAAACGCTCATGTGTGGATTGGTCGGAATCGTCGGAAACGCCGATGTCGCCACCGATATCTATGATGCCCTGACCATGCTGCAGCATCGGGGTCAGGACGCAGCGGGCATCATGACGTGTAAAGGCGGCAAATTTCTCCAGCGCAAAGGAGAGGGTCTCGTGAGAGATGTCTTTCGACCGCACCATATGGCCCAGCTTTTTGGATCTTTTGGGATCGGGCATGTGCGCTATCCGACACAAGGCAGCTCGGGCACTGCGTTGGCTCAGCCGTTTTACGTGAACTCCCCCTACGGTATTGCCTTGGCCCATAACGGCAACTTAACCAATGCCGAAGCTCTCAGTGCGGGGCTCTTTAAAAGCGATCTTCGCCATCTCAATACGGATTCTGACTCCGAAGTGCTGCTCAACGTGTTTGCCCATGAGTTGCAGCGTCTCGGCAAGCTCGTACCGGAGGCAGTAGATATTTTTGCAGCGGTCCGCGCCCTGCACCGACGCTGTGAAGGCGGCTATGCGGCGGTGGCTATGATCGCGAAAATGGGTCTGGTGGCTTTCAGGGACCCTAATGGTATTCGTCCATTGGTGATTGGAAAGCGCCAGCACGCCAGCGATAAGCCCGAATACATGGTGGCATCGGAGAGTGTCGCCCTCGATGTACTCGGATTTGAGCTTCTCGGTGACGTGGCGCCGGGAGAGGCAATTTTTATCGATGCCATGGGCGACTTGCATCGCGAGTCCTGTGCCGATAACCCTCGCTTGACTCCCTGCATTTTCGAACACGTTTACTTTGCGCGCCCAGATTCGTTGATTGACGGCGTATCGGTCTACAAAACACGCATGCGTCAGGGAGAGCGGCTGGCAAAGAAAATTCTGTCTCTGCGACCTGACCACGATATCGATGTTGTGATTCCAATTCCTGATACCAGCCGGGTAGCAGGGCAGTCGCTGGCCTATGAGTTGGGCGTAAAATTTCGCGAAGGGTTCATGAAAAATCGTTACATCGGTCGGACGTTTATCATGCCCGGCCAGAGCCAGCGAAAAAAATCTGTGCGTCAGAAACTTAATCCCGTTCCACTTGAGTTCAGTGGTAAGAACGTGCTGCTGGTGGACGATTCGATTGTGCGGGGTACGACTTGCGGGCAGATTATTCAAATGGCGCGGGACGCTGGTGCCAACAAAGTCTACTTTGCGTCTGCCGCTCCCCCTGTTAGATATCCTAATGTGTACGGCATCGACATGCCTGCCGCCAACGAGCTCATTGCCCACGGCCGTACCGATGAGGAGGTCTGTAAGCTTATAGGTGCCGATTGGCTGGTTTATCAGGATCTTGAAGATTTGTTGGCCTGCTCTTATGAGGGCAATGAGGCAATCGAGGATTTCGAATCCTCCGTATTCGACGGGCGTTACCTGGCGGGCACAGTTGATGCCGCCTACCTGAGCAGCGTCGAAGCAGCACGAGCCGAGGGCTCTGCTCTCAGAGTTGCCGCCAGTCAGGATGGTGCGGTCATCGGACTTCATAATGATGCCTAGTGAGGCAATATCGGAGCAGCGGGAGCTCAAGGAGTTATGACAACGGAACAGGGAGGCTGGCTGGATTCGGCGCATCCGGACACCAAGGCGATTCGTGCCGGTATCAGGCGTACTGCCGAGGGAGAGCATAGCGAGCCTATCTTTACGACCTCTAGCTTTGTTTTTGAAAGCGCTGAGGATGCGGCGGCCAAGTTTGCCGGCAAAGAAAATGCCAATGTCTATTCGAGGTATACCAATCCCACGGTGAGAATGCTTGAGCACCGCCTGGCGGCGCTAGAGCAGGGACAGGCGGCGGTGGCGACTGCCTCGGGCATGGCTGCAATCCTTTCAGTGTGTATGGCGTTTCTAAAATCTGGCGATCGGGTCGTGTGTTCCCGCGATGTGTTCGGAAGCACAGTGGGGCTATTCCAAAATTATCTAGCCAAGTTTGGTGTCGAAATCTGTTTTGTGCCACTCACCGATCTCGATGCCTGGCGCGAAGCCGTGACTCCAGGAACGCGACTTCTTTTCTGTGAGAGTCCATCAAACCCGCTGGGTGAAGTTGCGGATATTGGAGCACTCGCAGAAATTGCCAGAGCGGCTGGTGCTAAATTGGTTGTCGACAATTGTTTCTGCACGCCAGCGCTTCAAACGCCTTTGCTGCTCGGAGCTGATATTGTTACCCATTCCGCGACCAAATACCTTGACGGACAGGGTCGCGTGCTCGGTGGCGCAGCCGTAGGATCGAGCGAGGACATGATGGCGGTAACAAGTTTCGTCCGGACCTGTGGGCCGGCCATGAGTCCATTTAATGCCTGGGTAGTCTTGAAAGGACTTGAAACTTTGACCCTGCGTATGAATGCCCATTCGGCGAATGCCACTGCGCTAGCTGAATGGCTGGAGCGGCAAGATAACGTTAAAGCTGTCCACTACGTCGGGCTCTCCAGCCACTACGGCCACGGGCTCGCGACGCGCCAGCAGAGTAATTTTGGCGGGGTTTTATCGTTTGAATTAACGGGCGGGCGCGAGGCAGCTTGGCGCTTTATCAATGCAACAGAGCTGATGTCATTGACGGCAAACTTGGGCGATGTAAAAACAACAATCGTTCATCCCGCGACGACGACCCACGGCAGGCTAAGTGCGGAGCAGCGAGAGCAAGCTGGTATTGGAGAGGGTTTGGTCAGGATCGCTGTAGGCCTTGAGCATATCGACGATATTCGCAAGGACTGTGAAAGAGGATTTGCCGCTATTTGATTAGGGTTGCGAAAAACAAGGAGGTGTTCGCATGAAACGCATAATCGATAACGCGATAAGCGCGGTTGAGCAGCGATTGCTCGGCAAGTCCACTGAAGTCAGGCTTGCGTTCGCCTGTCTTCTTAGCGGCGGCCATTTGTTACTCGAAGATCTGCCCGGCATGGGGAAAACCACGCTGGCTCATGCGCTTGCTGAAGCGATGGGGCTCAGCTATTCACGGGTGCAATTTACCTCTGATCTGTTACCCGCAGATATCTTGGGGGTGTCGGTCTACCAGCGGGAAGCTGAGGCGTTTCGATTTCAACCGGGGCCTATTTTTAATCAAGTGCTTTTGGCCGACGAAATAAACCGCGCCACCCCCCGCGCACAAAGCGCCTTGCTCGAGGCGATGTCTGAAGGGCAGGTATCGATTGATGGTGCGACGCATTCACTACCAACGCCGTTTTTCGTTATTGCTACCCAGAACCCCATTCATCAGACTGGCACATACCCACTGCCTGAATCTCAGCTTGACCGGTTTTTAATGCGGCTGTCCCTTGGTTATCCCGGGGTGGAGGCTGAGCGAGCTCTACTGCTAAGAGATCAGACAACGCCTCGGGATGTGCCTCAAGCCGCAGTGGATGCCACTGCGTTTGAAGAGGTTAGGGCCATGGCCAATCAGGTACACGTGTCGCCCAGCGTGCTAGGTTTCATCGAACGTATTATTGCTTGTACTCGGGAGTCAGCAGAGTTCGCCATGGGGCTATCACCTCGCGGGGCTATTGCACTGGTTTCAGCAGCACGAACCTGGGCGTTGATGGCGGACCGCGATTACCTGCTTCCAGAGGATGTTCAGGCGGTGCTAAGACCCGTCGTTTGTCATCGTCTAGTGCCAAGTGCAGACTACGCTGGCGATAGCGACGCCTTAGTCGATCTTGTGGCGCAGCGTGTCGACGTCATCCTTGACTGAATCCCTTGTACGAGGGCGTCTCTGGTCGCCGCGTTACGATCGCTGGCTGCGTCGTCGCTTGCCTGCCGCGAGCAAGATTGTCCTGGTGCAACGTAGGCTCTTCATTTTCCCAACTCGCCGAGGTCTGTTCTTCATGCTGACCTTGCTGGTCATGTTACTAACGGCCATTAACTATCAGAACAACCTCGTGTATGGGGTGACTTTTTGGTTGGCGATGGTCTTTGTCGTGACGGTGCACTTTACCCACGGCAATTTGTTGGGCTTGGCGATTCAGGCAGGCCAGTCCAAACCGGTTTTTCCGGGACAGCGGGCCGAATTCTTTTTGCGGTTGGCTGGGGCGAAGCGCCACGGCCATCGATCTGTGCGAGTGAGCTGGGAGGGTTCGGAGGCCCTGACAGACATTGACCAGCAGTCAGTGGATGTTTCCCTATTTCAGACGGTGACCAAAAGAGGCTGGTTTACGCCGGGCCGAATCAAAGTGGAATCAACGTATCCCCTCGGGCTGTTGCGGTGTTGGAGTTACCTAGACCTTGAACTGCGCGTTCTGGTTTGGCCAAAACCCTTGCCCTATCAAGTGCCGCCGGCCGCGGAGTCTGATCATTCCGCTTGCAGTCGCGGCAGCCTCGCTGGGAACGATGATTTGGCGGGTTTCAGAGCCTACCGGAGGGGCGATCCACTGAGGTCGGTTGACTGGCGAGCTTATGCTCGGGGGCAGGGCTTACTTACCCGTCAATATTACTCGCCAGAGACGGAGCAAAGCTGGTTGGATTGGTCGTCTCTTGAGGGTGATCGGGAAAGGCGCTTGTCTTATTTATGCTACCTGGTTCTCGAGTACGCTGCCAAAGGAGATGACTACGGATTACGGCTCCCGGGGTATCAGCTCGATATCGCCGGTGGCGATCGCCAGCGAGATTTGGCGTTGCGGGCTCTTGCGCTGTATGGCGCCGACGAGAGCGAGGTAGGCAAGGGATGATCACGAGTCAGGTCCTCTCGAGGCAAGCTCTAATCTGGCTATGTATCAGCCAGGTGCTTGTGGTGCTGCCCCACCTTGAGCGGCTACCCTTGTGGTTGGGCGGTTTGTTGCTAATCGCTATTTTCTACCGATTAAATATGTTCAGAGCGAGACTTGGCCTAGTTAATCGGCCTGTACGATTGGCTCTGATGTGTCTCGTTTTCGGTGGCGTGGCGGCGAGCTATCAAACGCTGATCGGTTTGGAGCCTATGGTCGCACTGCTGGTGGGTGGGGCAGCCTTGAAGATTCTTGAATCATTTAAAACCCGGGACGGTTATTTGCTCGCATCCTTGGCATTTTTCGTGTGTGTGACCAACTTTCTCTTTGATCAGGGCCTGCCGCTTGTGATTTACAGCACGGTCACTCTCTCAGTGTTGGTGGTATCGCTCATCGCACTCAATCAAATTCCTGGGTCGGTGATTACTCGCGCAGAATTTTTTCTTGCGGGAAAGCTGCTGCTCTTAGCTCTACCGATGATGGTCGCTTTGTTCCTCCTCTTTCCCCGTATTGAACCGTTGTGGAGTATCCCATCGAAGAGCGGGCAAGGGGTAACCGGCATGAGCGACCGGATAAGATTGGGTGATGTTAGTCGCTTGAGCCGGTCAGCCGACGTGGCGTTCCGCGCCCAGTTCGTTGGAGCAATACCGCCGCAACACGAATTGTATTGGCGAGGTGTGGTCATTGACAGATACGAAGATGGGTTGTGGGATCGCTCAGCCACGCGGGGCGAGCCAGGTGTTGGGCGTGATGACATGATAGCGGCATCGGAGAATAAGCCCATTAGCTACCGCGTGATGTTGCAGCCCACCATGCAGCCTTGGCTATACGCATTACCGGTAGCCCAATCGACATCTTCAGGGGTGGTTGAGACCGCAAATTTCACTTTACAGTCAGCCCGCAAAGTAGAGAACCAATTTGGCTATGACGTCACTTCCTGGAGCGATATTCCGCGCGACCTGTCGTTGTCGCCAGAGGATTACCAGCGGGCGACGCACCTGCCAGAGGACAGCAATCCTCGAACCCGGGCCTGGGTGGAGTCGCTCTTAAAAGAGTTCCCTACTCGGCCGGCACTTATTCAGGCGGTGCTAGGGCATTTTCGTGATCAGCCGTTTTATTACACGCTGTCGCCCGCGCCGCTGCCTGATAAGCACGAACTCGATCACTTTTTGTTTGAAACCCGACGGGGATTTTGTGAGCACTACGCGTCGGCTTTTGTATCGATGATGCGAATGGCTGGAATCCCAGCGCGGATTGTCGCGGGGTACCAAGGTGGTGAGTTCAATTCGTTGAACAACGGAGTGACGGTGAGGCAGCTCGATGCTCATGCCTGGGCGGAGGTTTGGCTGCCTGAGGGCGGTTGGCGTAGGGTGGACCCCACAGCCGCGGTGGCGCCAGAGCGAATCAGCCTTGGACTCGAGTGGGTGCTGTCAGGGGAGAGCGACTTTCTTGCCGATTCACCGCTCTCGCTTTACCGTTTTCGCCATTTTGCCCTGATCGACTGGTTGAGGTTTCGTTATGATGCGGTGGCCTATCAGTGGCAGAGCGCCGTGGTTGGTTTTACCGATGCAAGGCAGATCGATTTACTCAAAAGCTGGTTTGGCGAAATCAAGGTTGGGTGGTTTACGGCATTGTTGCTGGGAAGTTGGATGATTGTTCTGGCGCCACTCACCTGGGTCATGAATCGGGCGCGGGCTAGCGTGCATCTTCCCGAGGAGATGCGCTTTCTCCAGGCCGCGGCGCCATTGATGAAACGTGGATTTGATCGACACTTTGGTGAGAGCCCGACTGTATTTTTGCGCCGGGTGAAAGCGCACGGCGGCTCGCCTGATCGCGATATACAGCGGCTTGCCGAGGCAGTCGACAGCCTCTACCGATCCACGTCCTAGAGGTTTCCACACCCTCGTAAAATCCCTTACCATTGCGCCATGGCGTGTCTCGGGGCGACACCCTCTTTCCTGTTCGGTCTGCCGCCAGTTGGCGCCGACTTTTGGCAATCGGAGAAACCATAATGACAATGAAGCGATTATCAACGACCACACTTTTTATCGCCCTGGCGCTCGCGGGCTGTGGCGAAAAGGTTGCAGAGCGGGGGGCGGCCAATTCCGACAGCGCTCAGCTCGCGTCGGGAGCAGGTGGAGGCACATCAGCTTCGCCCGCAGCGAATGTCAGTGGAGAGCGCCTACTTGCTGCTGAGGCAGAACCCGAGCAGTGGATGACCTATGGCGGCTCCTACGATGAGACAAGGCATTCCACCTTGAGCAAAATCAACCGCGATACCCTGCAAGACTTGGGGATAGGTTGGGTCTATGACATGAAGAAACCCCGTGGCGTTGAGGCAACTCCCATTGTGGTCGATGGTGTGATGTACGTGTCGGGGTCATGGTCGGTGGTCTATGCGCTCGACGCAAGAACCGGCGAAGAGCTCTGGGTCTACGACCCGAAGGTGTCGGGAGAGGATGCGGCCAAGGGGTGCTGTGACGTGGTGAATCGCGGCGTCGCAGTCTATGACGGGAAAGTCTTTGTAGGCGTATTCGATGGCAGGCTGGAAGCCCTCGATGCCAAGACCGGCGAGGTCGTATGGAGCCAGGTGACGGTTGATCAATCCAAGCCCTATACGATCACCGGAGCACCGCGGGTCTTCAAGAACAAGGTCATCATTGGTAATGGCGGCGCTGAACTCGGCGTGCGGGGCTATGTCACCGCCTACGATACCGCCACCGGAGATCTTGCCTGGCGCTTTTATACCGTGCCCAATCCCAACAAAGAGCCCGATGGCGCTGCTTCGGATGACATTTTAGCCAAGCTTGCCAATGAAACCTGGGGCGACACCGGTGCTTGGACTACCGACGGCGGTGGCGGCACGGTGTGGGATGCGATTGTCTATGACAGCGTAAACGACCAGGTTTTACTTGGCGTGGGTAACGGCTCCCCCTGGAACGCCTCGATTCGAGACCCCGACAGCGATGGAGACAACCTATTCCTGTCCTCGATCGTTGCAGTCGATGCCGATACCGGTAGCTACCGGTGGCACTATCAGACAACACCCCGGGATATGTGGGATTACACCGCAACGCAGCCAATACTGCTCGCAGACTTGCCGCTAGGGGAGGGAGGTGCTCCTCGGCGTGTTGTGATGCAGGCGCCAAAAAATGGTTTCTTTTATGTGATTGACGCACAGTCAGGAGACCTTATTTCTGCGGATGCCTTCACCGAAATGACCTGGGCAACGGGTGTCGATGAAAACGGTCGTCCGATCGAAGTCCCCGCGGCACGCAGCCTGTCTGAGGACTTTGCGGTTCTACCAGGCCCCACGGGTGCGCATAACTGGCATCCCATGTCCTACAGTCCGGATACCGGTCTCGTGTATATCCCGACTAACATTTGGCCGCTTCTCTACAGCCGGCCCGACCCTGCAAATCCTGTAAAAAGCAACTGGAACATCGGGTATCGCGAGGATGCTGGCTGGCCGCTGGAAATTCCCGCCGGTGGTATAGAGGGGATACGAGGAATGGGCGGCGGATCCTTGCTCGCCTGGGATCCGGTCAAAGGGGAGGCCCGGTGGGCGGTTCCCTTTCCTGTTCCCTTTAACGGTGGCACGCTGTCGGTCGCGAGCGGCCTGGTGTTTCAGGCCAACAAGGGTGGCGAACTTGTTGCTTACGACGCTGAGACGGGAGAGCGGATGTGGTCTCATGGGCTTGTGGGAGGCCCGGGCGCGGCGCCGATGACCTACGAGATCGACGGAGAACAGTATCTTACGATCCTGTCGGGATGGGGCAGTACGATTGCCATGGTATATGGCGTTGTTTTCGAGGACGCCGTGGGACCTGAGACCGGTCGGGTGATTACGTTTAAATTAGGCGGGGAGGGTGAGCTACCCAAGCCGCTTGAGACCGGTATCGCGCGAAGCCCTAAGAGTGCGCCCCTAGGTGATGAGGCGCTCCAAGCAAAGGGATTACGGCTTTTTGCGGCGAACTGTCAGTGGTGTCATGGTGCTTTTGCGATCGGCTCGGGTGTCCTGCCTGATCTCAGATGGTCTGCTATTACCTCGACGGAAGCATCCTGGGATGCTGTCCTAAGAGACGGCGCGCTCAGTGCGAGGGGTATGGTGTCGTTCGGTGATCGTCTCGATAAGGAAGAAACCGATGCGATTCGTGCCTACGTCGTGAAGCAGGCCTGGGACGCGGTGGCGCGGGGCGAGGCGGATGCACCAATGAGTGCGGGGGCCGATGTCGGCGCCCATTGAGAAAAGTACTGATATCCCTGCCTAGAAGGCAGGGATGTCGGTTTGGCTTCTGCCCAGAATCAACGCATGAATATCATGCGTGCCCTCGTAGGTATTCACCACCTCGAGGTTCATCATGTGGCGCATGATGGGGTACTCGTCCGATATGCCGTTGCCGCCGAGCATATCCCGCGCGTTTCTCGCGATATCCAAAGCTTTGCCACAGGAATTGCGCTTGATCAAACTGATGAGATCGGGTGAGATTTCTCCCGCTGACAGCAGTTGTCCAGCCCGATAGCAGGCCTGTAAACCCAGTGCGATTTCGGTCTGCATATCGGCAAGTTTTAATTGAATCAACTGGGTGGCTGCCAGTGGGCGGCCAAATTGCTGCCGATCTAGCGTGTACTGGCGCGCGGTGTGCCAACAGGTTTCGGCGGCCCCCAGCGTACCCCAGGCAATGCCATAGCGAGCGTTATTCAGGCAACCAAAGGGACCCTTGAGTCCGTGCACGTTGGGAAGAAGATTTTCCTCCGGGACGAACACGTTATCCATTACGATCTCACCGGTGATCGATGCGCGCAGCGCAAGCTTGCCTTCAATTTTAGGCGCGCTCAGGCCCTTCATGCCTTTCTCGAGCACGAAACCTCGAATAACGTCGTCGTCAGTTTTAGCCCACACCACGAAGACATCAGCAATAGGGGAGTTGGAGATCCACATTTTTGCACCAGATAGCGAATAGCCGCCGTCGACTGAGCGCGCGCGGGTTACCATGCCACCGGGGTCAGAGCCGTGATCGGGCTCGGTGAGACCAAAACAGCCAATCCATTCGCCGGTGGCGAGTTTGGGCAGGTATTTTTCCTTTTGCGCATCGGAGCCATAGGCGTAGATGGGATACATGACCAGTGAAGACTGGACGCTCAACATCGAGCGATACCCTGAATCGACCCGCTCTACCTCCCTGGCGACTAGGCCATAACAGATATAGTCCACGCCTGGGCATCCATACCCGTCGATGGTTGAGCCGAGGAGCCCCATCTCGCCCATCTCTCGAAAAATCGCGGGATCGGTCTGCTCGTGACGAAAGGCCTCTTTGACCCGAGGGAGGAGTTGGCCTTGGGCGTACTGTCTCGCACTGTCTCTGACCATGCGCTGTTCGTCATTGAGCTGGCTATCCAGTTCAAAGGGGTCTTCCCAGTTCAGTTTGCTCCAGCGTGTGCCGCCCATGTGGTTCTCCATATCCGGGTATCAAAGTTTTAAGTTTAAAATATCTGCGAACCTCAGCCAAGGGGAGAGTCCCAGTGTCGGCTACCCCCTTTGGGAGGGTAGACCCCTCGGGAAGGGGTGTCAGAGGTAGATAATGAGGGATTGCTGCGGTGCCGAAGGATTGATGAGGTCGACCCGTTTTTCTAGGATCTTGAAGTCCTCGCCCTCGATCCTCAGACGATGGGAGACCTTGCACGCGTACAGGCGCTGCTCCTCACGGTACCAAACCACCACGTGTTGATTTGAGGTCACCGTCGTAACTTGGTCTTTATCCACAGGCGCCACGCGAATGTTTCCAATCACATGGGAGCAGCGAACCTCCCACTCTTTTGACGACGCTCTCGGATGAATAAAATTTCTTCGGCGAATTTCCATCATGACCCGATCGTCATAGATATGCGAGATATGGTTGATGGGGTCCTGCTGATCTTCCGTCGCCGGCATCCAGTAAATCCCGTTCTCGGCGAACAGATTCACCCAGGAATCTAGGTCGGGTCGGTCCAGCAGATCGGCCTCTCGGTAGAGGAATTCCTCGATACGTTCCCGGTTCACGTTTGTTCCACCTTGTCGAAGATCGACCCTTCCATATAGGCCTGCCACGCCCGGTACTGGGTGCGCATATCAAGGTCAGAGGTCCCGCCACCGACTGTGCGATCCTCAAGTTGCTCGTCTTTGCCGTACTGGCGATGAAACTCGACCCACTCATTACTGGGTGAGGCGAGCCCTTCTTGGGCCCGTCGATACACCTCTAAATCGTCGGGCCCCACCATACCCATGGCCGAGTTGATCAGTCGGCTGTAGAGGAGGGTGCGCTGCAGCATGCTGTCGGGCGCGCCTTTGAGGCGGAAGGACCAGGTTTCGACGATGAAGCGATCAACGCTGATAGGACGGATCACCCGGATGTTCTGCACGGCGCACTTGATGGTGAGCGAGGGGTAAAACAGCACGTTGTGGGTGTTGAAGGCGTAGATTTCCCGGGTGCGCTCCTCGCCATAGGCGGCCACCATTGCCGCGTGATAGTCGGGGTCGACTGAGTAATCCGCATGGATACTGGTTTTGCCGCCGTCGTAGTGATGGCCAAAGGGAAAGCCTGTAATGCCACTGGCCTCAAATTTTTCGTAACTTGCGCCAAAAGGCGGAATGATTTCCGCTTCTTTCCGCTGTTCCACGGCATCTTCTGGCAGCGAGTCGAGATAGGATTCGGCCGCTTTTACTATCGATTCATGCACGACCATCGGATGCATCGTGTCATTCAAGTTTTCCAGAATAAATTTCCAATTGCACTGATGCTCGTAGCGCAGCACGCCGCCGGCGACTTCGACCTCTCCCTCGGGCGCGCGATCGCAAAGATTGTCAAAGCATTCTCGCGCTCCCCCCATCCATGTTTTTAGATCGGGAGCGTTCGGCGAGAGAGTGGCAAAAACGAAGCCTCGATAAGACTCGGCTTGCGCCAGTGGCTGCATACTGTAGCAGGGATTTGCACTATCAAAACCGGTACCCTCATAGCCTGCTTCATTAGGGACCTTGAGCAAGCTGCCGTCGTGGCGGTAGCTCCAGCCATGATAGGAGCAGCGAAACGCGCCCCGCGCATTACCCGAGCGCGCTTCTACAACTTTCGCGCCCTTGTGGCCACAGCGGTTGTGAAGTACCTGAACCGTACCTGACTTATCCCGCACCATGACGACAGGAATGTTGTGATTGATGTTGGTGGTGAAGTAGTCGCCGGTATTGGGGACCTGAGACTCGTGGCCAATAAAAATCCAGGCTTGTCCCCAGATGCGCGTCATTTCTAGCTCGAATAAATCGGGATCGGTGTAGAGACTGCGGTGAACCCGTGTAGGTGTAACAACCTCACTAAAATCACCTGTTGGTACTGAAGTCATCGATCCACCTTACAGCGCTAACGATCCAAGGCTTGCTCCGCCGCAAACCATAAGAGTCTGGCCCGTGATAAAGCCCGAGTCTTCGCTTGAGAGAAACTGTACCGCGTGCGCCACATCTTTGGAACGTCCCAGGCGCTGCACCGGAATGCTTTTAGCGATTTGGTCGGCCTTGTCGCTGTCGGCAGGCACCACGGACTCGAACATCTCGGTGTCTGCGATGGGCCCGGGTGCCACGGTGTTGACGGTGATGCCCTGCGGGGCGAGCTCCAACGCCCAGGTTCTCGCAAGACCAATCATGCCCGACTTGGTTGCTGCATAGCTGGTGCGGGTCTGCAAGCCTAGAGCGGCTCTGGAGGTAATGAGAATGATCCGTCCAAACTGACGCTCCCTCATACCGGGCAGAATCGCTTGGGTAAGCGTTATCGCAGCGCCAATATGAACCTGGCTGAGATAGTCGTAGTCGTCCAGTGAGACCTCAGAAACAAGCGCCGGACGAATCAGCCCCGCATTGTGAATGAACCCGGTAACGGAGTAGTGCTCAGCGATGTCCGCGGCCACCTGTGCCGTGCTCTCCCGGTCACTGAGATCCAGCTGAATGTTGATCAAGGGCTTCTGCGGGCGCTCGAGAGGTCGTCTCGACAGGTTCACCACCTGCTTGCCTTGGTTGAGAAAGGTATCGCAAATGGCGGCCCCAATACCGGTGCTGCCGCCGGTCACAAGAACAGTGTCATGGGCCATCAGACAAACCTCGAGAGTTATGTTTATTCATGATTCAAATACCGCCTTTTTTTTCTGCAGGCTCATCCAAGCAGAGCGCTGTGATGATGTCTTTACGCTGCGCCGGCGTGGCGATAGGAGTTGCCCTGCTTACGATGATTAAGACGGCGGCCTGTGACGCGTCAGAGTGGCTGAACACCGCAACGTCGTCGCCGGCATGAAGGCCACCTTCCCCCAGATGACCGATGATCACAGGACCGCAGCGGAGCTTCACTGAGCCTATCGGCCATGGCTTGGTGCTAATACGCCGCTTAAAGAATTCCCAGAGGCTGTGATGCAGCTCACTGCGGCTTAATAGTTGCCCGGCCGTGTCAATTTCCCGATAGCGTAGCGTGTCTCCAAGACAGTTCCCGCACAATTCGGCGGGTGGGTATTGATGATGTTCACAGGCGGTGCACACCTGCATCGAGAGAGAGACGGGTAGATTGGCGGCAGTGAACTGTTGGCCCAACGCTGTTCTTTGTTTTGGGGGACGTGCTCTGGCGCGGAGGCTTGGCCTGTTGAGCTTCAGCCGGCGCTTCATTTTTTCCCTGAGATTCACGAGTCGGCTCCCTGCAATATAGCGGCCGCACTGCATAAGCCCCGGTCGTAGTTGACCATGCCGTAGCCGCTGACCAAACAGGTACGTGCCTTTACGACTTGATTGTTCTCGGCTTTGTGGGTGAGCTGACGGAGCGCTTCAGTCAATCCGAGGTAGCCCGCTGCGGAGCCTGCTTGGCCGCAGGATAGCTGGCCTCCGCAGGTGTTGTGGGGGAGCTTGTTCGTTGGCTTGCCAGAACCATCGAATCGCATGTCCGTCTCTCGCACAAAACGGGGACCCTCGCCTTTATCGCAGAATCCCAGGTCTTCGATTTGCATCATGCTAATAACGGGATAGTCATCGTAGGTTTGGAGTATGTCGATATCATCCGGCCCAAGACTGGCGCGCTGATAGAGGGCGTCTCGATAGCATGCCCAGCCTGCGCTCTGCTGCACGGAATCCTCGGAAAAGCTGTTATGCCGCTCATCGGTAGCCAATATCTGGGCATAGGGGAGGCCGAGGTGTTTCGCACGATCCTCCGTCATCAATAAAAATCCCTCGCCACCGGCGCAGGGCATTACGCAGTCAAAAAGATGTACGGGGCCAGCGATGGGCCTGGCAGACAAATACTCATCGAGACTCAGGGTCTTGTGGCCCAGAAGCGCTTGGGGGTAATGGTTGGCGTTGTAACGCTGGTCCAGGCATATGCGCGCGAAATCTTCTCTGGTAGCGCCGAAATCCGCCATATAGCGCGCTGTGATCAAACTAAAAACGGCGTTGGGCCCGCCAGCGCCATAGGGAAACGCAGCATCGATACTCCAGCTCGAAAAGTTTGCCGCTGTTTGTTCAAAGGATCGGTGCGCGGCACCGTCGCCTCCTATGCAGGCAATCACCTCCGCCTCACCCGCCTGAACAGCCCTCGCAGCGCGTCGCAGGGCCACAAGACCCGATACGCCGCCCATATCTGCCTGCTCTATCCAACGCGGCGAAAGGCTGAAGTGTTGTGTCAGTGAAACAACTGAGTCCACTCCGAGGGAGAAGCTCGAGATGGCAAGCCCCTCAATATCAGGCTTACTCAAGCCTGCGCGGAGGATGAGTTCCCGTAATACCATGCCGATAAACCAGGGGGCTCCATGAGGACTTTGCCGCTGGTAACCGAGGCTCACCGGCGTGGTCATCACGACGCCCTGATAATCTTTCATGAGGACTTAGTCCGCTTTTTCAAATGGCGTAGGTCGATAGCCCTTTCCTCCTCGATCGCCTTGAGGGCGAGTGTCTTTACGTCAGCGCGCTTGGGTTTATTCGAAGCGGTGACAGGAAGTGATGAGGAGAATATCACCCATGCGGGAGCTTTGAAGTAAGCCAGTTTCTCGAGCACGTGTTTCTGAATCGATTCTGCGGTTGCCTGAGGATCACCAGTATCCACCCGCAGGATTACGCACAGGGCTACTTCGTCACCGCGCATATCATCGGGTACCGCGGTGGCAACGGCCATTTGAATGTCAGGGTGGTCCGACACCACGGCTTCAACCTCGAGGGCTGAAATGTTCTCACCCGACCGCCGGATAATATTTTTTCGTCGGTCGACAAAAATCAGGTTTCCATCGGGTAATTCTTGAACCACGTCTCCCGTATTTAGCCAACCGTCCAGCCACGCTTCGCTGGTTGCTTCGGGGTTTTTGAGGTAACCGGAAAAGTACCCCTTTTTGGGGTCGGGTCCTTTTGCCCTGACTCTGAGTTCACCCGGCATGCCGGCCGCAACAGGCACCTTATTCTCATCGACCAGCTGCCATTCGATGGGGCCTCCCGGTCGCCCAAAGCAGCAGCTACCCACATGTCGCGGTTCGTGGCTGGCAATGATGGCGCCTCCAGCCCCGCACTCGGTCATCGCCCACGCTTCCACTAGCGGAAAACCAAACCGTTCCTCGAAACGTTGATGGTGTGCGGGGTTCACGCCCGCACCAAACCCAAAACGTATCTGACCAGAAAAATCATCGCTGTCTGATTCGGGTAGGGCTAACAGGATTGCTGGCAGCACGCCGAGATAATGAAGCGCTGTTGCCTTGGAGTCCCGCACGGTCTCCCACCAAGTCGCGGGGTGAAACCGGTCGAGCTGTATCAAACAGCCCCCCGTGGAAAACATCGCCATCGTGGAGACAGACATGGCGTTCATGTGGCTGAGGGGTAGGGGGGTCAGCAGTCGTTCCTTACCCTCCCGTAGTTCGATGTGACCGCCCTGAGTCCGATACCAGTGTCCCTGCTCTACGAAGTAATCATTGCTTAGGATGCAGCCTTTTGGTTTGCCCGTGCTCCCCGACGTATACAGAAGCGCACACTCAACGTTGGGATCTGGCGCGGGTTGTTCAGTGGGTTGGCCTAGTTTAAGGGTGCCAATCTCCTCGCAGTCAACGACGGGAATATCGAGACCGGTGTCGGCGCAGATTTGGGTGAACCGCTTGTGGTGCTCTGTGAGGGCACAAACCGCGACAGCTTCTCCGTGTTCTAAATAGTAGGGTATTTCCTGATCGGGCATTTCATGGTTGATTGGGATCACGGAGATCCCTGCTGCGTTCAGCGCTAGCCAATGAATCAAAAATTCGATGCGGTTTTCACAGACTAGGGCGACACGTCCTGCAACGCCAGTGTCTATCCAGTGAGCCGTGGCCTCGTGAATGCTTTTGTCCAGCTCTTGGTAAGTCAGTGAAATCGGTTCGGACGAGTAGTGTGAACATGCCTGAAGCGGAATGTGAATGGCTTCATTGTCGGGAAACCGCTGTGCGCTGAAAGCAACGGTTTCCCTCGGGCTTTTGGCAGAGAGTGGGCTCACGATAGGGCCTTAGAGCGCTGCGCCTTTCTCAGCGTTGTCCGCTAAGAGGGAGGCAATAGACCAATTATCTGGGCTAAGATTTTGTTGGAACTCGGTCATTCTTTCCACCGCCCAGGTCAGGCCTCGCGCCTGGACATAGTGCATGGGTCCGCCTCGATGCCGAGGAAACCCGTAGCCGTAACAATACACCACGTCAATGTCACTGGCCCGCTGGGCAATACCTTCTTCAAGAATTCGTGCGCCCTCGTTTGCTAGGGCAAGAATCAGTCGGTCGACGATCTCCTCATCAGAAACAACCCGGGCAACAATGCCCAAATCCTGTCGGCAGCTATCGATGATGGCATCAACATCGGGATCAGCCATCCGCTGTCGTGTCTCGGGGTCATAGCGGTAGTAACCGGCGCCTGATTTTTGTCCCAAACGACCCGCTGCAACCAAGCGGTCCGCAACGCAATAGCTCGCTGGATCACCTTTCTGCTCGTCAGTGAGTTGCTCCCGCGCTTTGTAGCCAATATCGAGGCCGGCGAGATCGCCCACCGCGAGGGGTCCCATAGCCATGCCCCACCGTTCCATCGCTGCATCAATTTGCGCTGGACTAGCCCCTTCCATCATGCAGAGAGCGGCCTCGCGTGCGTAGGGTTTCAACATACGATTGCCGATAAAGCCATAACACATCCCCGATAGCACCGATGTTTTGCCAATCCGTTTGCCAACGGCCATCGCAGTCGCCATCACCCGGTCGCTGCTTTTGTCGCCCTTGACCACCTCAAGCAATTTCATCACGTTAGCAGGGCTAAAAAAGTGCATACCAAGTACCGACTCGGGCCTGCTTGTGGCAGCCGCTATTTCATCGATGCTCTGGTAGGACGTGTTGCTGGCGAGAACCGCATCGGCCTTACAAATGGTATCGAGCCGAGCAAAAACCTCTTGTTTAACGGCGAGATTTTCGAACACGGCCTCGATCACCATGTCCGCATCCGCAAGATCTTCGAAATGTGTGGAGGGCTTGATCTGCGACATTATCGTCTCGACCTGATCCTGCGACAGACGCCCTCGCTTGACGCTGATATCGTAGTTTGTCTTGATCTTCGAGATACCTGCCGTCACCGCCTCATCGGACATATCGATTAGCGTGACCTCAATCCCCGCCTGTGCAAAGCACATGGCGATACCGCCGCCCATGGTGCCCGCGCCGATAATACCGACTCGTTGGACTTTCGCCTGTTCGACGCTGGTGTCGAGGTTGTCAATTTTGGCGGCGGCGCGTTCAGCAAAAAACATATGACGAAGCGCGGCGGACTGGGGATCTTCCATACAGGCCATAAACAGCTCGCGCTCGCGCTTTAATCCCGCGTCAAAGTCTAATTCGGCGGAGGCCTCAATGCAGTCGATGATTCGCTGAGGGGCGCTTTCACCCCGAGTTTTCTTCGCGAGGTCTGATCGTGCCTTGCCGATAAGCTCCCTATCAGATTCATTTAGGGCAAGGGTTATTGCACTCGCTTGTCGCTGGGGAGCCTGATCCGCAACAAGCCGCTTGGCATAGGCTATCGCTTCTTCCGCTAGATTATCTCCGGCGACGTGATCAATAAGACCTTTTTGTAATGCGGCTTCTGCAGGGATCGGATTGCCCGAGGTTATCAGATCAATGGCGGTCGCTATCCCTGCGAGTCGTGGCGTACGTTGAGTACCGCCTGCGCCCGGCAGTAACCCCAGCTTCACCTCGGGCAAACCCACTTTGGCGGATGCCAAAGCCACTCGGTAATTGCAGCTCAGCGCGGTCTCGAAACCACCGCCTAATGCTGTACCGTGGATCGCTGCAACAGTTAGCTTTGGATGATTGTCCAATTGCGTGAGCAGGTCCGGTAAGAAAGGCGGCTTGGGGGGCTTGCCAAACTCCGTGATATCAGCGCCGGCGATGAAGGTGCGACCCTCACACAAGATAACCACAGCTTCACTGGCATCCTCTGCCGCCGTGGTGAGCGCATCTGCTATGCCAGATCTGACCCCATGGGAGAGGGCGTTAACAGGCGGGTTGTTGACGCTAATAACTCCGACGGTGCCTTCAAGGGTATAAGAGACGACAGCAGTCATAGTTTTTGTTCCTGTTTCCTTACGGGTGCTTGGTGGCCCCTAAACGGGGTGAGTCCAAGCTTACCAGAAGGCCGAAAACATTTTAAGCTTAAAGTATCCCTGTCACCTCCAAGGTTGACCGAAAAACTAAATGCTCCCTTGGGAATCGAAGCATCATTTGTTAGCTTGAGCTGGCCGCGACCAGAGCGCCATAGGACCAGTGAGCCATGACCACGCCTTCAGAGACCCAGATCGCAAAACTGATGTCACTGCCAGCGGAGTTACCCCTGGCTGTCCTCAACCTGTTTCAATTTAATGTGAAAGCCTGCTACTCCGATGCTGACCCCGAGTTTGGTACTCCGGCAGGTGAGGTGACAGGGGCAGAAGCTTTTGCCCGCTATGGCGAAGTCGCTGGTAAGTTACTTGAGGAATGCGGCGGGAGGGTGGTCTTCAGTGAGCCGATAGCTCAAGTCATGATTGGCGCTGAAGATGTTACCTGGGATGTCGCCGCGCTGATGTTTTTTCCGACACGCCGTGATTTCACCCTCATGCTTGGAAATCCGGAGTTCGTGGCGGTGTCGCGGCATCGAAGGGCGGCGCTCGCTAACCACTATATGCTTCACTTGGCTGGTGACAGCTTTCTTGGCTTGGGTGGCTAGCCGATAAGGTGGTCTGCCTGCCGATCTGCCAGAGCAGTCAAGGTGAAAGTGGGATTGACTGCACCTGTACTGGGAAACAAGCTCGGCCCCGCAACGAATAGGTTGGCTGTGTCATGTACACGCCCAAAGCTATCGGTCACCGAACGCTGTTCATCCCGACCCATGACTGTCCCCCCCATAATGTGCATGGGGACCCGTGGACCTTGCCATACGTCAGTTGCCCCCGCGGCACGGAAAATAGCCTGTCCTTCGGCCATCCGCTGATCCCATCGACTAATCAGATCTGCCGAAAGATCGTGATAAGTATGGGCGAGCGGTATGCCATCTTCGTCGGTGTTATCGCTCAGCGTTATCCGATTTTCAGATCGGGCAATGTCCTCCATGACCAGCGTCATGTTGCCAATATGCTTGGCGGCTTTTTCGAGCCACGGCTTAACCTGTGGACCCACAATGTCGGGTCGGCTGGTGCCGTAGCCCAACAGGTCGTGAGGTTTGATGGCATTGGCGATGATCCACTGAGAAGACCCAAAGCCACCTGCTGCCGTTTTATTGTCGTAATCATCGTGACTAAGTAGCTGACCGCCTGTGACCCCCAGATGAGGCTGGGTTTCGCCCTCAAATAAGCCAAAAATTGTCCCCGCGGGATGGCTGGTCAGATAGCGCCCCAGTTGATCGTGTCGATTCCCCGGGGCGGGGGTGGACCCGTCGGCGGAGCTGAGTAGTATCCTGGTAGTTTGCACGGTAAAGGCGGCGATAATAAATCGCGCCGCTCGGAGTGTCTTTTCGCTTCCCCGTTCGAGATACTTAACCTTTGCAATTTTTTCAGGGTTGTTGACGTCGCGCTCCACCCGGATGACCCGCGCATCGTGAACGAGCTTTACGCCAGCCTCCAGCGCCCGCGGCAACCAGGTAACCAGAGGATTGGCCAGGGCGCCGATAGGGCATCCGGCGTCGCACCAGCCATCATAAAGGCATGAGGCGCGACCCTTGTAAGGCTGGCTGTTGATGGCGAGAGGGAGTGGTGCGGTACGTTTTCCTTGGGCTGCGAAGCCGGCTTGAATCACCCGTCCCTGAGCGAATATCGGCAGGGGAGACATCGGATAGGCGGCGCCTTCTGGACGCCAAATTTCCTGCTCGGCGTCTCCACTGATGCCTACCTCGGCTTGAATGCGGTCGTAGTAAGGCCTGAGCTCGTCGTAATCGAAAGGCCAGTCCAGCCCAACACCGTGGTCCGACGCCACGGTAAAATCGCCCTTGTGAAGCCGCAGCCAAACACCGTAATGGTGGACTGCGGAGCCGCCAGTACCACTTCCCGCATTGAAGGCATGGCCAACGGGATGATTGCCCGCTTCCTCGACAGCAGGTCCGCTCCATTTAAGCTTGCGGGCCCATATTTGTGAGCTAATCAGATCCTGAGTGGATCGCTCCGGACCGGCTTCCAAGACGGTCACTCTTTCGCCGGCCTCGGCAAGTCGGGCGGCCAGAAACAGCCCTGCTGCACCGGCACCCACGATCACCGTATCGGGGCCCGGCATTACCAGTAGGCCTCGGGCTGAATGTGGGCGGAGTAGGGAATATCCAGAGTGGCGAAGCCCTCAGGGGTTCCGTACGTGACGTCGAGAGCGTCAGCGCGCAATACGAAAAAAGCATAGCTCGCCGGCGGCCCCGCCCAGTCGGTCACGGCATCAGTCGCCATGGCCCCTATCAGTTGTTCAGGGGTAATTTCAGGACGTGCGAGACTGGTAATCAGATTATCGGCTATCCCACGGTAGAAGCTCAGTTGACCGAGGGGGTCAACGCCCAGGTATTTGGCGATCAATTTAGATCCGGATCCCAGGGCGAGTTGACTGTCGATAAAGGGGGCGAGGCCTGCCTGAAGAGCTCCGGGCACGAGAGCGTCGCCCACGCTTTCGAGGGCACCACACTGGGCGGCGGTCAATACCTGAGGGGTGAAGCCGCGTTCCCGAGCGGCTTTGGGTGTGGCTTCAACCCAGCGTCCACCGATAAAAAAAGTGCCGAGGGCGGTGCCGCCCCCGGCTAGGACCCTGCGCCGGGATAATCCCACCCGGATCAGAACTCCTTGCGGATGCTGAAGGAGAAGTAGCGGGGCGCTTTATAAGCCACCTCGTTACAGCCACAGAGGGTGGCCAAGTCAAAGCCCTGAACTCCGGGTCTTTCGTCGGTTATGTTTCGGGCCGCGAGCGTGGCTAGCCAGCCATCGGTCTCAAAGCTGATCTGTGCATTGACGACGGTGTAGCTGTCAAACTTATCGGCGTCAAAATTACGCAGGTTGTAGAAGTACTCGTCGGAGTAGCTTACGTCACCTTGCACGGCCATTCGCCCGCCAAGAGCATCAAAGCCGTAGCGCACAAGACCTGTCGCCTGGAACTCTGGTGCATAGGTAGGATCCACGTCGACGGGTGCCAGGGGCGAACCGTTGCGAAGTGATACGTCCTTTACGGTTGCGTCAAAGTAAGAGCCGCTCAGGATGATGTCGAGACCCGGCATGGGGTTGGTTTGTACCTCGAGCTCCACGCCATAGTTATCGGCATCCTTGTTGATGACAACGCCGCCCACCCCGACGAACAGGAAGGCTTGATAGTCGGTGTAATCATAGTAAAACGCTGTGCCGTTAATACGTGTGGTGCCGCCACCGAGAGTCGCCTTAAAGCCGCCTTCGTAAGAAGTGAGTTCTTCCGAGTCGTAGGGCAGGCCGGCATCGCCGCCGGAGCCGAAGTAAGCGCCCAGCAGAGGTGCGTTGTAGCTACCGGCTTTCACGCCCC
>Ga0255760_10000786_pt1 | contig 31065 bp, 29 predicted proteins | sample 071ome_25_FD_179960 | JGI IMG/M metagenome (GOLD analysis project Ga0255760, IMG submission 179960) | Coastal salt marsh microbial communities from the Groves Creek Marsh, Skidaway Island, Georgia - 071410BT metaG (version 2) | ecosystem: Environmental > Aquatic > Marine > Intertidal zone >...
AGGAGCAGGTGGAAACATCGTCGTACAGGCTGGTGACCAGGGGTTGCTGATAGTAGACACTGGTGATTCAAGGTTTGAACAGGCAATTCTTACTGCCATTCAGTCTATATCTGACCAGCCAATTCGTTACATTATTAATACTTCAATGGCCGAGCAGCATGTTGGCGGTAACGCCATTCTTGCGCCTCTGCCCGGTGGTCAGACTGATGGCCAGGGACAAGGCTCAAGAATAAATGTCATCGCCCAGGAAAACCTGCTCTTTGGAATGAGTGTTGCCAGAAATGAAGCGGGTGAGCAAGTTTTTCCGCAAGAAGCCTGGCCTACAGATGGTTACTATGAGCCTCAACGAAGTTTTACTTTTAATAGCGAGGCCATTGATATTATTCATATGCCGAATGCGCATACATCAGGCGATAGCGTCGTGTATTTCAGAGGTTCAAATGTACTGGTCAGTGGTGATATTTATACAACAGAGACTTTTCCTCTAATAAATTATGAGCTTGGAGGTACATTCACAGGAAGTATTGCTGCTCTGGATCGCATGCTCGATATTACTGTACCGGATAATTTAATGGAGGGTGGAACTTATATTATTCCCGGCCATGGCTTTATTTCTGATGAAGCAGATTTAGTTGAGTATCGAGACATGACTTATATTATTCGAGATCGCCTGGACCAATTAATAGTTGAAGAAAACCTTAGTCTCGAGCAGGTTAAAGCTGCAAGGCCTTTACTGGGTTGGGAGGCATACTATACCCAGCCTGGCTGGACGGTAGATATGTTTATAGAAGCCGTCTTTAATGAATTCAGCTTTTTAAATTGATAATTATTATGAAAAAATATTCAGTTTTAAGCATCACTGCATTTCTATTTTTGTTGTCGCCACTTCCTCTGCAAGCCCAACAAGAAAACATTTCTTTTTACCAGCACTTTGCTCCTATTGATCTGACAGGTAATTGGGTTTCGGTGGTAACTGAAGACTGGCACACCAGAATGGTGATGCCAGAAAGGGAGAATTTCGACGGCCTTCCTTTGACTCAACAAGCACAAGAAAAAGCTCTGGCTACTAATTTAGATGCTTTAGAGGAGCAGGGTCAGGCTTGTGTGGCGTACGGAGCAGCCAGAATAATGCGCGAACCGGGACGCTTAAAAATTTACTGGGAAGACGCAGATACATTACGAATTGACACTGATTCCGGGCAGCAAACCCGCTTGTTTCACTTCGCCAACGCGCCCAGTTCCATAGCACCCAGTCCTCAAGGCTTATCAGTTGCACAATGGCAATACAATGTAGGCTTTGATCCTGTCAGAACACAATTTGTGTTTGAGCAAAATGGGTTCAGCACTCAGGGTACTGACCTGGTGCTTCCTGACAGCGGAAAACTTTATGTAAAAACTGATAATCTTACTGAAGGCATGCTGAGAAAAAATGGCGCTCCAACCAGTACACAGGCAGTTGTGGAAGAATATTTTAATATCATCAGTGGGCCTGATATTAATGACTGGTTAATCGTTACTACAATCGTGCATGATCCCGTCAATCTGCTTGTTGATCATGTTACGAGCAGCAATTTCAGACGGGAAAATGATGACTCGAAATGGAACCCTCAACCTTGTCGACTTTATTAATCCAAACATGAATTGCTTTGAAATGACTAAATAGAAGTACTAACTAATAGATGTTGTCTTTTATCTGATGATGAGTTGAGAGCTTAAGCTCCTCTTTTGACCATAAGCGGACCTTCGCTAAAAACCGATACTAACTATAACGATTTATTTAAATGAATATTTTTAATGATATTCAACAGTTTTTAAACGATGAACGAACAATCGAAGTGTTATATTTTCTGGTTCTTCTTACTGCATTGATATGGCTTACTACAGGGTTTAGATTTTTGAATATAAACCAAAAGAATAAAAAGGACAAAGACAAATAAAACAAGGCGAAGACTATTATAGAAAACAGGTTTAAATAAATTAAGCAGGCCACCCCTGCTTTCTGAGAAATGCTGTCTTTGAGATAGTTATTCACACCGGCTGACAACAGGCAACATAGTCATTACAGCTAAAGAGCCTTACTAAAATTCATCCTCAACACTAGCTAAAGCACATAGATTTGCTTGAGGCTTGTTGCTGGCCCTTTTAGCGACTTGCTTGCAGTATTTACTGCAATATTTCACATCATCCCAACAGCGCCACCATTTTTTTCGCCACTTAAATGGTCTCCGGCAATACAGACAATTTTTTTCAGGAAGGGTTATCTTGGCGTGCGTCATATTTCAGTCCATTAAACATCTATATTCTCTTTAACAGTCACTTCCTAAAGCATCATATTTAGTTAGAGCAGATGGAAAAATATATAAACGGCAATTATAAGTACGGCCTTTTGACAAAATTAGATTACATATTCTGTTATTACTTCAAGTGATCTTATTCGACTTAAAACCCGTATCAAATACTATAAGTTATTTTGCTCAAGTACAGATGATTACAAAGCGCTTTTCTATAAACACTTTGCCTCATGCGCTAATTTATGGAGGATCACTTCCTTTCATTGTGGGCGCGATTCTTCTGATGCTAGGTGTATCATCACTACCCCTGCTTGGAAACGTCACAAATCTCACAGCCACTTATGGCCTGGTTATTGTGGCTTTTCTTAATGGTATTCACTGGGGGCAACAGTTATCTCTTGGCTTTGCCAGACCCAGCCTCTTTATAAGCAGCAATATCATTACCGTCGTAATCTGGTTCTCTTGGTTGCTTGCGTCTCCACAACTGTTCATGGTGCTACTCACGCTGCCTTTAGCGGTTCTTTTATACATCGATTTTATATTGCGTGGTGGCAATTTCATTGCCCAAGATTATTTTCGATTGCGTCTGATTATAAGCATTGCCGTTATTTCCAGTCTTTTAGTGGCTGCTGCCTTTTCATGAAAAATATAGCTATCATTGGAGCTGGCATGGCAGGGCTGACATTGGCTAATCGCTTGCACCAACATGCAAATGTAACCTTGATCGAAAAATCACGGGGTGTTGGTGGACGGATGGCAACAAGAAGAATGGATGGCTATGAGTTTGACCATGGAGCGCAGTTTTTTACCGCACGTAGTCGGGCATTTAAACAGTATCTTTCTTCTTATTTAGATAGTGGCACTATCACGGAATGGAAACCATATGTCATCACACTGGCCGCAGGCGAAAAATCCTACACACGCCAGTGGTTTGAACCTCACTATATTGGCACACCTGCTATGACTGGTCTTTGTAAAAAGTTGGCTGCAGATCAGAATATCCTTTTTAAAACCCATATCTTGCGCCTGAATCAGGCTGTCAATGGCTGGCAACTGCAAACCGAAGAACAACCCTTAGAAATAAATTTCGATTGGGTCATTAGTACAGCCCCTGCAGCACAAACCGGCGAATTATTCGCTGAACATTTTCCACAAGAATTTATTACTGGGGAGGAAGGACTTGAGTCTGTTGTAATGAGTCCATGTTTTGCTTTGATGCTGGCTTACAAGGATTTACCGCCGCTTCCTTTTGATGCAGCCAAAGTGAAAGACTCTCCTCTGGAGTGGATTATGCTCAACTCAAGTAAACCTGGTAGAGCAGCGGCACCCACACTTGTTATTCAGACAAGTAATAGCTGGGCCGAGCAAAATATTGAACGTGCCAAAGAGGAGTTAATTAAAGAAATTCTGTCAGAGCTTAGCCAATTATTACCAATAGTATTGCCGCATCCCAAGCTTATTTCCCTTCAACGTTGGCGATACTCTCGAGTCGAAACCCCCTTGAAACAAGACTATTTAATTGATCCCTTAACCAGGCTTGCTGCCTGTGGTGACTGGGCTGTAGAGGGTCGTGTCGAAGGGGCTTTTATCAGCGCCATGAAACTTGCCGATGCGCTGGGGGCACTAATATGAAAATTGCCATTATCGGTGTAACTGGAGGAATTGGTCATGCGCTATTGGAGTATTATCTTTCCCATGAAAAGACAGGTAGGATTTATGCTTTCTCACGCAGGCCAATCCAGCATAGTGATCCAAGGGTAAAAACGTCTGCTATTGACCTGCTTGATACGCAAAGTATCGAGCAGGCAGCAGCAAATATTGAACCACTAAGCCTTGATCTGGTGATCGTGGCAACAGGAATTCTCCATGATGAAGGACAGCTGCAGCCAGAAAAAACACTGAAAAAGCTGGATGAGAACAAGCTGACCAGGGTATTTGAAATCAACACTATCGGCCCGGCTCTGTTGATGAAAAGTTTCCTGCCATTGCTGAAAAGTGAGCAAAAGGCAGTTTTTGCTGCATTAAGTGCGCGTGTTGGCAGCATCAGTGATAATCGCCTTGGTGGCTGGTACTCCTACCGCGCCTCAAAAGCTGCACTTAACATGCTGATCAAAACAGCTGCTATAGAATATTCCCGATTTAACAAACATGCTGTGATCGTAAGTCTACATCCCGGCACGGTTGACAGCAGACTTTCCAAACCCTTTCAGGCCAGAGTAGATAAAGACAAGTTATTTAGTCCTGCCAAGGCTGCTATTCAACTGGCACTGGTAATTGAAAAGCTGAACAAGGACGATAGCGGAAAATGTTTTGCCTGGGACGGAAAAGAGATTCCAGCCTGACGGAGATAATCTACTTGTTAAAACCTGGGTTATTCTAAATTTATTGATTGATCTATCCATAGGATATCTTGATAGGCAAAGCCCAGTTCTCTAGCACGTGCAGTAAAAGCAGTTCTTAAAGTGTCATCAACTTCAGGGGATCTTGACAGTAACCATGATTAATCGCTGGTATTTTCTGTGACGTAACTGTAGCTGTGATTGTCAGACATCTCGAATACAACATATGAGGAATAGAACGGGCCGAAAAAAGAAACCTTAAGGTGTCCAGTGTTCTCATCATTTACAAATACTGCTTTACCTTCCACTTCTTCCCAAGAACCTGATTCTTCTGCATAACCACGATTTATTACTCGTACAGAACCATCTGCATTGCGGCTATAGTGAGCTGTTACCTGCGACATTCCTTCCCAAGCGATTATCAAGTCTAGCAACTTCATACCAAGTACCTAAATAGAAATCCAAATTAAAGTTATTAACTGGCGTTATTCCATCCGGAATGCCGGTACATCCAGAAATGATAAGAAATAAAAAAAACACTTACTTTATAAAACTGTTTCTTTTTAATAATTTGTATTTTTTCACCAAGGAAATAATGCACGGTTTAGTGATTTCCAGTTAAGGTTAAAATTCTTTAGCGCCTAATGCCCTAAAGATTTTGCAGCTTCTCGCGGATAGCTTCCACCCGGTTACGGTTGGCGTTTAAATCACCTTGCCCGACCCTTGAGGCCGAACGAACTGCTATTTCGCCTTTTCCTGGACGCTGATGGAATTCCACATCATCCATGAAGCCGATTATGGGCGTGATAAAGGTAAATCGCGCATAAGTGTCCTCTAAACTGACCAATGTGGCACCCTCTATAGTACTCACAGTTTTAACCAATACCCTCCAGCGTGAACCCTCCGGATCTGAAATGGGAGCGATGTAGTGACTGTCCGCATTGTCTTCATCGCTACAAACACAATTGGGAGAAGTCGGACAGGGCATCAGTCGACCATCCTGCAGGCCCAGCTCAACAATCATCTTGCGACTATCCACGCCAAGCTTGATGAGCAGTCCAGCTCCAGCTATAGCTACCACCACCAAAAGGGTTAATAATCCCATCATTATTTTTTTAATCCAAAGCAGCATGAACCACTTGCCAGGGTAAGATGATTTATCTTCCAACTTTACCTGGCTAACAGCTGGACCACAACTTATCGCTGGTTTTGCATTTCAGTAAATTTTCGTATGCTTTCAGCCACTAGGAAGTCCGCCTTGATTTTTCGACATCAGGCATTTAGCAAAACTAAATACACCCTGCTCTTTTAATCCTCCTATTTCACAAAAATTACTACATTTTGCACTTGCCTAATTGTAACCTTCTGAGTCTTTTTAAAATTCTCTAATAATAGTGCTTCGTATGGTAATACTTCGAACTAAATCTATAAAAATTCATTATCTTGAGCTCATGAATCTCTAATAAACAGAAAAAAGCAATTTTTTTGAGGATGATTGATCCAGAATGAAATTGCTTGCGTAGAAGTTATTAGATAGTCAAATAGTTTTAAACCCTTGCTTGCTTCACCCTTCGTTAGCAAGCTAACCCTTAACCCGTATAATCCTACTATGCGGGTTTTTTTTGTAACAAAAGCTTTGTTCTTCCGGCTCCGACAGCCTAATACATTCTCTAACTAGATGGATGAAAGATTTCAACACCAATCGTCCACCAACAAAAAAGGCAGCTTGGAATTTTCGGGACTGACTCTAAACAGCCAGCTTGAAGATAATTTTAGAGAGGGTATCAAAACGCCAGAGCAGCTATTCAGTCTACTCTGGCGCATGACAAGGTTAAGATTAATTACTCGAAGTCACCGCTCCAGACAAAGTCTCCATCGATTACTTCAAGGCTCACCATTCGCAAACGGTGATCTTCTGGGTTTCGTCCAGGCTGACCACTGATGCGAACTCGGTCGCCTGGTTTCAGGCTTGATCGGTCTACTGAGCCGGCCAGTGCACTGGCACCACCCCACTCAACCGCGTAGCGATTATTTTCACCTGTTTCTTCATCTGTCACCATGACATGTACAAATGAATGCGGGTTACGGAACAGGAACTGAACCATGACCCCTTCGATCGTTTCTGTGTCATCCATCACATAGGTGGCCGGAAATGAATGGTGTGCTAATGCCGCATCTGAGGCGAACATGCCAATGCCCAGCGATAGCATGATGGCTTTGGATAAATTATGTTTAATGTGTTTCATAACCAACCTCCTTTTTAAGTTTGGTTAGCCTATTATTACCCTGCAATCCTTAACGTATTCTTAACTAAAAAAGGAAATAACGTGCATCCTAATATTGTTATTTCCGCTTCGAATAAAACGCTTGAGATGTTTTAAGGTGGGATTTTTGGGCTTGTACAACCCTAAACTTAGTGATCCTGATCAGGTTAACCTGAAGACCTGGATAAGCCGGTCATTCTCGTTTGGCCCCATAGGAATTTTGTGCTCGGCAGGCGTCGGGAAAATCAAATTGGCGACGAAAGTGGATTCACGTAACCATCTGTATTTATCACCACTGACATTGAATACCGGGCTAAGGCGGTATTTATCATCGCTATAGCCGAGTCCTTTATTGTGAATAATGATCTGGTAATCATCATCTGTTTTGAGTCGGTATAGTGCATCGATAATCGTTACGCCATCCGGACGGACAACCGGGAAGTCGCCGCCACCGGGCACAACTGTTCCACTAATGTTTGGACCGGTAAAACGACCTCCCACAATTGGCCAGACTATGTCACGCACACCATCAGCAGCATTTTCCCGAGGCCCCATTGGTTCGGGCTGACTGCAAATCACATTGATATTCATCACCAGTTCAAGGCCGATCTGGTCATAGACTACTGCTGCATCATTTCCCCTACCTGAGGAAGTTGACTGTGCCTGCCCCAGAACAGGCACGCCTGACAAAAGACCTGCTGTCCCCAATAAGCCAACTGCCTTTCTGCGTGAAATTTTCATTTCAGTGTTCTCCGATGTTTTTTGTTTGTTATTCAAGTCTGATCTCTAACCGACTGATCGACTAATCGACTAATCAACTTCCCAGGCTGATGCAGCTGCCATAAATGCCTCTGTTTCAGCATCAGCAGGGGTTGGGCCGGGCGGAAAGTAGCTCAGCTTGACGACTACGGTATTGGTATCCGGATCAATGTAGATAAATTGTCCCTGCAGGCCAATTGCCTGGAAGGCATTACTGTTAGCGACTGTCCACCACTGCAGACCGTATCCACCAAACACATCATCTTCTTCATGGCTCGGTTGGGTGGATGCTTCGATCCAGCTTTCAGAAACAATGCGTTTACCGTTAGCGACTCCGCCATTCAGGACCATTTGCCCGAAGCGGGCATAGTCGCGCATGGTGGCATTAAATCCTGCACCGCTGAACTCGCGACCAACGCCTGGTTCACCGTCCATGATATAAAACCCGGCGGCTTCCGTTCCCAGTGGTTCCCAAAGGCATTGTTCGGTATAGGCAGCAACCCGTCTGTCAGTCGCTCGCTCAATCAACCAGCCCAGCACGGCGGTATCAATTGTTTTGTACTGAAAAAAATCACCAGGCTCATGGATTCTGGACAAGGTACGCGCGACATCAACAAAACGGTGAGTGTTTTTCACCAGCGCATTGATATGATTGCTGGCAGCCATGCCGGGATTTGCCCAGTCGTAGCGTTCTTCATAATCCACGCCGGATCGCATTTGCATGACATGTCGAATTGACACACCTTCATAGGCACCACCATTCAACTCAGGCAGATAATCCGAAATTGGGGTATCCAGAGAATCAATATAACCATCCTCAAGCGCGCAGCCTACCAGAACTGAGGTAATTGATTTTGTCATTGACCAGCCCATGAAACGGGTTTGGGCATCCGTGTTGTTGCGATAGTTTTCATAGACGATCCGCCCGTCTTTCATCACCAGCAGCGCATTGGTATAGGTATTCTCCAGAATGGCTTCAGCAGGCAGGTTCTGTCCCTGCCAGGAATAGGAGAAATCGAGTTCGTGACTGTCTTTTGGCAAATCCCAGACTTCTCCGCTTGGAGAAACTTCCCGAATGGTAAACAGCTTGTCCATGTTGCTGAAAGTCATCGCATTGACGTTGTCATCGTGCATATGCCAGCGTAATACCTGAACAGCAATTGGTATCTCGGATTCCCTGCCGCCCAGCAATTGTTCCGGCAGGCTCTGCTGCGCCACCAGGCTTTGAGCTGCGAGTGGAAGTGCAAAAATTGAAAATAGGGAAATGATTTTTTTCATGGTAATGACCGCTCTTTTTTTTGATTTAATATAACACGGTTTAAATAGAGAGAATCAAGCGAGTGTAGTCGTCTTTAATCTAAACATAAACCACTTAACACGAAGAAGAGGTGATTTGATTAAATCACTACCCATTACTTTCAGCTGCTTGCTGTCTCAGCCTTCTTTGTAACTGTGCTGCTTCATCAATGATTTGCTCCAGATCTTCATCCAGCAAGATACCATTGAATTTTTTGATGCTGCCATCAACAAAAACCGTATCAATGTTTGAGGTTATGGCATGCTGAATCAGTTGCATGGGGATATCGGAATCAGTGTTGGGAAGCATGTTGATCATATCAGTGCGCACCATGATGACATCGGCTTTCTTGCCGGGCGTCAATGAACCAATCTGATCAGCAAGGCCGAGCACATTTGCGCCACCATAAGTGCCGATATAAACAGCATCACGATTACTGAACTCCCATTGTGTCTCCGGTGATGGCACAACCAGTGTTCCCATCACCTGCCCTGTTCTGTTGGATTGAACCTGTTGCATACGTGCGGCACTGGTGATTGCGCGCAGGGAAGCAAAGGGATCAACCGGCGTCTGGGCGCTGGCATCGATTGAAAAACTGATATTTTCCAGCGGCACACCATTGGCGATGAGTGGATAAATGGGCGCCAAACCGCCGCCTATCATTGGGTCTATCAAGGGTGACAGCGCCACTTTAAGATTGTTCTGGGCAATCAGGCGCATGGCGTCTTCCGTCAAACCAGGGCCATGCGTCACAATAAATTCAGGACCAGCCAGCTCCAGATAATCGAGTCCACCACTGTGATCGGAAATTGGCCAGAGCCCGTAAGATCGTCCAAGTTCTACAGCCGCAGCCATTTGAGCTGGTGGGGCACCATCAAGTAACAAGCCCAGACCCAGTCTGCCCTCACCATTTTCATTGATCCAGGCAAGAGTTCTTTCCATCTCTGCTGCGGTTTTTAATGTCCCTTCATGAAAGGCGCTATAACCCATTTTGGCACGAATGCCTGTATCCACCAGCGCCTGCATTTCAGCAATCGCGCCTGCCTGATCAAGCATGCCTTCTGACCAGTTGTGACAGGTTGTAACTCCGGCATTCAAGGCATCCAGCGCTGAATACCTGACGGCGGTATAGTGATCTTCGGTCCTGTAGAAAGGCTCAAGTGTGCTGGATAATCTGAAATAATCGGCCGCATCATTGGCGATACCGCGCCAGTGACTGACCAGCATATGCCAATGGGTCTCAACGAAGCCGGGCATAATGACCCTGTCACTGGCATCAATCATTTCTGCTTGCGGGGCATTTATTCCAGGAGCAATATCAATGATCTCTCCATCCCGTATGTGCACATCACCAACTGTGATATCACCAATGTCGTTATCCATGGAAAGGACATAACCACCTTTCAAAAGAAACTCACGGCTTCTCATGAGTGACTCGGGCATAGCTGTAGACTGCGCTTTAGCAAAAGGTGCCCCATAGGTAAGCGCCACACCGCCAATGGCTGATGATTGCAGAATCTTACGTCTTAAGCGGTTTACTTTACCCTTGGTTTTCATCATGGCTTTATCCCTTTTTTAAGCTGGTTTTTAAATGGATACTTTTGTTACTTTTGATACTTTTATTGAAAGTTTCCTGGGGAGCATAAAATACTCACTTGATTTAGTCACTTAACCAGAAGTTTTACCTAAGATACAAGTTTATCGTCTTCTGCCCCATCAAATTCTTTAGCCAAACTTGCCCCTAATATTGCAAAAAATAAGACTTCGGCAAAAAACAGCTAGCCACACAACAAGTTAATTGCCAGAATACGAACAATTCGCATTACCTCAATTATTAAAACTATACGAAGAGGAAAACTGCATGATTCCCCGTACTAATGCTTTCTTCAAAGCCTTTGGCGCTATCTCTGGATTTTGCGCCACACTGCTATTCAGCTCTGGTGTGCTGGCCCAGGAAATTGATTTTTCCGGCGACTGGCGTCCGCTTTATCATGAAGATCTGCCGGAGCGTATTCCAGGTCCGCATCTGGCCGACTATTCCGGGATGCCGATAAATGATGCGGCTCGACTAAGGGGTGACAGCTATAACCCGAATCGTATTTCTGTCGTCAGTGAATATATCTGTCGACAGCATGGTGGCGATTATTCCATGCGCGGTGCTGCGGATTTAAGAATTGAGCGGGTTGTGGATCCTTTGACTCAACAACCAATAGCCTTTAAAACCCGTATCGGTTTCATGGGCATGGAACGCACTATCTGGCTTAACAATCCTGAAAGACCTGCTGATATTGCCCCGCATACTTTCCAGGGATTCTCCACCGGCACTTTTGATGGCAACATGCTGAACATTCTCACCACAGATTTCAAAGAAAGCTATCTGCGACGTAATGGCCTGGCCGCCAGCAGCGAGAGAACTGCTACCGAGCACTGGGTGATGCATGGTGATTATTTAACCGTGGTAACCGTAATTGATGATCCCGTATTTATGACCGAGCCTATGGTCAGAAGTCAGACCTGGGTCAGAGATGTATCCGCCAGACAGGCTCCCAGCGCCTGTCAGGTTATTCAGGAATTGCCGGTAAATGCCCTGGGCCAGATTGTTCCACATTTCCTGCCCGGTCAGAATCCCTGGTTGCTGGAGTTTGCGGAACGCTATCGCCTGCCCTATTCCGGCGTTCGTGGTGGGATAGAGACCATGTATCCCGAATATATGGACACCATGGAAGCGCCTGTTGGTGAGGCCGAATTTTGCATCGAAGAATGCATGTAGGCCGCCTGACTAATAATAAGAATTCCAATCACGGAGCAAGTTATGTTTAAACCCCAATTTCTGTTGTCCTGCCTGCTGAAGAGCTGCTGCTTCATGCTTTTGTTGGGAAGCATGGCAAAGGCGGCTGATATGGATCAGGCGCTGAGTCTGTACCATGTTAAAGGCCAGGTTTATGTCCTCGATGGTGCTGGTGTTAATGTCACCGTACAAATTGGCGATGAAGCCATCGTTTTCGTTGATACGCCAGAGCCTCAGTATATTGATGAAATGATGGCCCTGATCCGGCAAATCAGCAGTGCACCGGTACGTTATGTGATTACTACTGCCCTTGACCCTATGCATCTGGCAGGTAATGACGCCATTAATAATCTGGGTTTCAGAGGCTTCGGTGGCCGGGGTGCCGGTGTTGCTGTGGCTATTGGCGGTAATACTTCTGGTGTTACCCTGCTGGCTCATGAAAACGTGCTCAACCGTTTTTACCTGGCTGAGAATGACGTCGAAAACCTGACCCTGACAACCACCTACTTCACTCCCACTTTTGACTTCTATATGAATGATGAGGGCATTGCGGTTTATCACATGCCCAATGCGCATACTGATGGCGACAGCATTGTGTTCTTCAGAAGCTCGGATGTCATCAGCCTCGGCGATCTCCTGATTCCGGGGCAGTTTCCTGATATTGATGTCGCGCAGGGTGGCAGCATTAACGGCTTTATTGAAGCCCTGAATTTTGCACTGGCGCTGATGATCCCTGGGCTGAATGCTGAAGGCGGCACGTATGCCATACCAGGCCATGGCCGTCTTGGTGATGAAATTGATGTGGTTGAATACCGCAATATGCTGGTCATCGTAAGAGACCGTATTCAATACCAGATGGAACAGGGTATGAGCCTGAATCAGATTATCGCCAGCAATCCGGTGCTGGATTACAGCACTGAATATGGGGGCTCACGTGGCGGCCCGACCAGTACCGAATTCATTACCGCTATCTACGAAAGCCTGTCGGAAGAAATGGAGTAAATCATGAAAATATTCAATTCACTTTTTTCACTTATCCTGCTTCTGACTTCTGCCATGGCCTTTGGTCAGATATCCGCAATTCTGGAACGACAGACTGGCGCTGAACCCGGTAGAGCTGGGGCGCCAATTGATTTAACCGGCACCTGGGTTTCCATCGTGTCTGAAGACTGGCGCTGGCGCATGACGACGCCTTTGATCGGTGATTTCGCCAACATTCCTGAGAATGAAGCCGCCAGAGAAGTCGGCATGGCATGGCGCCCTGAACTAAATGCAGGTAATGAATGTATTGCCTATGGCGCTCCTGGCATCATGCATCGTCCAGGACGGATCAAAATAAGCTGGGAAGATGACATGACGCTTAAAATGGAATTTGATGCAGGTATGCAAACCCGCATGTTCCATTTTGATGAAACAGTGACACCTGGCGCACCGTCAAGACAGGGACACACTGTGGCAAAATGGGAAGCTCCTCCAGCGCCGACTACTTTTAATGGCATTCGCATCGGTCAGACACCTCGAGTAGGGACTTCAACACGCTCACTCGAAGCGCACACGGACAATCTTATCGCCGGCTATTTACGTAAAAATGGCATTCCACACAGTGAACAGGCCACGGTGACTGAATATTTTGATGTGTTCGATGATCCCAATGGCAGAACATGGTTTGTCGATACTATTATTGTGGACGACCCGGCTTATCTCGTTGAGCCCTGGGTCACTACCATGCACTTCATGAAAGAAGCTGATGATTCCAAGTGGAGTCCTAAAGAGTGTTTCGTGATGCATGAGAATGAACGTTAGAAATTTCATTCTTTAGTCACAAATCATGTCTGAGATACCCGGCAGCACCAAGTAAGCCAGGAAACTCTGTTGTTACTACAAAAGTGGGTATTTTTTTATTGAAGGCCTGATAACGTCCCTTGGCTTCAAAACGCTGACGAAATTCACTTTTGCTAAAAAACTCAGTAAACCTTGGTACGATACCTCCTGCGATATAGACACCAGCCCTGGCATTCGTTAGTAATGCCAGACTGCCACAAAAAGAACCCAGCATGGCAGAAAAAACATGCAGCGTTTTTTCACAGCTGACTGACTCTCCGGCAATTCCCTGTTGGCTGATCTGTCCAGCACTTAAAGCAACAAACGGTATGCCATCAAGTGTACAAATCGCATGATGTAATTCTTCCAGGCCGGGTCCGGACAACATTCTTTCTGCTGAGACATGATCATATTTACGATGAAATATTTTCCAGATTTCCTGTTCATATTCTGTAGCCGGTGCAAAATCCATATGACCGCCTTCGCCCGGCAACACCTGCCAGCTGTTTTCATGTCTGCTTAGTATGGCAACACCAAGCCCGGTGCCGGGTCCACATATCACTGCGGGGCCATCACTAACAATGCCATCGCCGATCTTGAATTTATCAGTATCGTTGAACAAAGGAATGGCAAGCGCCATCGCATGGTAATCATTGATTATATGCAGAGCCTGTAGTGAAAATTGCGCTTGCAAAACTGAGGGTGAAAAGGACCAATCAAGATTCATCATTGTCACCTGATTCCTGTCATCAGGATTCGGACTGGCAATAGCCATACATAGGCTGACGTCTTCAATTTCATGTTTTTCGATATACCGAAGCAAGGCATCCGCCGGTCCGGAAAATTCACTACACTCCCAGGACTCGATGTTGGCTAAGGTTTTATCGGCATTAACACAGGCCAGACGTAAGTTGGTACCGCCTATATCCATGACTACTTGTGTATTGACAGCTTTTATAGTGACACCCGCTACTTATTATTTATTTATGCCTGACCCGCTTCAATTTCATCTGCTTTATGAAAAACATTTTTCCCTGTCCAGAGTGCTTCCATTTCCTCAAGCGTTTTTCCCTTGGTTTCCGGCACTAGCTTCCAGACAAACAGAAAAGCCAGCAAACTGAATCCGGCAAAAATAAGATACGGCAGTACACCGTTAAACACACCATTGTTTAGTTCACTGCCATTAACCACCGGAAAACTGTTAGCGACAATGGCATTGAATAACCACTGCGCTGCGACGGCAATAGACATCATTACGCTACGTAAAGCATTGGGGAATATTTCAGCAAGCAAGACCCAGACTACCGGCCCCATGGACATAGCAAAGGAACCGATAAACAACAGTATGGCCAGCAATGACACTATGCCCAATTGCTGGGTGTATATTGTTAACGCCAGAACAGATAAGCCCAAAAACATGCCGGTGATGCCAACCAGCAATAAGGGTTTTCTGCCCCATTTATCAATCGTAAAAATGGCAATAAAGGTAAACATCAGATTAACGCCGGCTGTCCATAACTGTTGCTTCAAAGCATCTTCAGGACCGTAAGCCAATGCCTTACTGAAAATTTCAGCGCCATAATACAAAATGGCATTGATGCCGGTAATCTGCTGGAACACAGACAACATGATACCGATAAATAAAATAAGTCCCATACCCTTGCTTGCCAGTGTTAACAAATGGTGTTGCTCATTTTCAGCAAAAGACAAAGCAATATCATCCAGCTCAAGTCTGGCTTCTGTTTCATTCGAAGTAATTTTAGCCAGCACTGCTTTAGCTTCACTGGTTCTTTGCTTCAGCATTAACCAGCGCGGAGTATGTGGCACAAAAAACAACAGGATAAAGAACAGGACTGCTGGAATAAGCTCCGACCAGAACATCACCCGCCAACCCTGCTCAACATTCCAGGCATGTAATGCCTCACTATCTGTTAATGACTCAGCTGAAAAATACTGTGCGCCCCCATTACCGATATAGTAGGTCGCCAGAAACACCACAAAAAAGCCAATGACAACAGCTAACTGATAATAGGAAACCATCTGACCACGCTCTTTGGGCGGTGAAATTTCCGCGATATACATCGGCGCTGTCATCGATGCCATGCCGACACCCAGCCCACCGATGATTCGGTATATAGACAATGCCAGTAGAGAATCGGCCAGGCCTGAACCCCAGGCAGAAATAATAAACAATATGGCGGAAACAATAAGGGTATATTTACGACTGATGGCTTTGGTCAGATAACCACTTATTAATGCACCGATTAAACAGCCATAGATCGCACTGCTGACCGCCCAACCCTGTTGAGCAGTACTTAGCTGAAAATATTCAGTAAAATAAAGCTGACTGCCCGAAATAACACCCGTGTCATAACCAAACAGCAAGCCACCCATTGCCACCACAGTGGTAATAGTCAGGATAATTGTTCTGTTTTTATTTACATTCTCAGATGCTGTCAGATTCATAAAAGCATCCCGTTTTTTCGTCTACTACCGAACAAAGTCGCTGGTGATATCAGCAAGGCTTGGTGTACCCGCCTGTCGCATGGCAACTTCCAGTTCGCTGTCCAGAATCTGCATGACCCTGGCAACACCTTCCTGTCCGAATGCACCCAGACCCCAGACATAAGGCCTGCCGATACAAACGGCATCCGCGCCCAATGCCAGCGCTTTGAAGACATCCGTGCCGCGGCGAATACCACCGTCAACAATCACGGGGATACGACCCCGCACGACATCAACGACTTCCGGCAAGGAGTCGATGGTGGCATAACCACTTTCATCGGCCCGGCCACCATGATTGGATACATGAATGGCGTCCACCCCGGCTCTCAGTGCCAGTCTGGCATCTTCAGGATGGGTAATGCCTTTGATAACCAGTTTCATGTCAGTGGAATCGCGCAGACGTTCAAGCCAGTCCCAGTCCATAGCCTGATTCTGCGAGCTAATATTACGCGGCGCATTCAAGCCCTGCAGCATGGCTCTGTCGGCAAAGGTGGTACCGGGAATATGACATTCGGCACAGGTATCCGAACTCTGGTCAAAACGGCGCATGCGATCCTGATTACGGGCCGGAATATCGACAGTCAGAAACAGGACATCTGCTCCTGTTGCTTCCACCCGGCGCAACATGCCCTGGGTAATATCCCAGACATTGGTCGGATAAAGCTGGTACCAGACGGGTTCACCACGCGCTTCGGTAATCTCTTCGATACCATAACTGGCCGCTGTCGACATAATCATTTTATGTCCACCACCTCTGGCGCCTTGTGCTGCAGCCAGGTCACCATCACGATGCGCCATGCCGAGGCCGCCAACCGGCGCCATGAGTATCGGTGAAGGTAATGTATGCCCGAGCAATTCGGTCTGTTTATTGATCACGCTGACATCAACAAGCCTTCTCGCACGCAGATGCAAACGCTCATACCCTGCACGATTTGCACGCAAGGTCAGCTCATCATCCACGCCCTGGGAAATATAGGTCCAGTGCGCCTGACTCAGGTTCTGCAGGGCAACGTTTTCCATATCAAATACATTGACTGCCCATTCTGCTGATTCGGCTATGTAGTCTCTGTCATCAAGACGTTCCGCTGCCAATAAAGGTAAGCCTGCAAGCAAAGGACTGCCTGCAAGATACTGCAATAATTTACGACGCGAATAGTCTGCAGAGTTCATGCTCTTCTCCGTAAACTTAAGCCCAATGTCAGGCGGTCACACTACCCCAGATAGCTTCAGCGGTTTTAACAACCAGTTCCAGTTTACGGCGCTGATCATCAAAACTGATATTGTTGCCTTCTTCCGTAGAGGCAAATCCACACTGCGGTGCAATACCCAACTGATCCATATCCGCATATTTGCCTGCTTCCTCAAATTGTTTTTTCAGCTCATCAATGGATTCCATTTCATTGGTTTTGGTTGTGATAAACCCAGGCAACACTCTTTGCTTGCCTTTTGCCAGCAACCGTAATGGTTCTAAACCACCGGCACGCTCCGTGTCATATTCCATAAAGAAGATATCCACGCCGGTTTTATTGAACACAGCATCGGCTGCAGGATCATAAGCGCCTTCTGCTGCATGGGTGGAGCGGAAATTTCCACGACACATATGCATGCCAATAACCATATCTGCCGGCCGATCTTTAATTGCTTCATGCATCATCCAGGCATAACGATCAATTAACCAGTCCGGATCCTGGCCATCAGCCTGCTTGGCCGCACGATGTTTCGGATCACATAAATAGGCAAAGAAAATATCGTCCATCTGTAAATAGCGACAACCGGCATCATAAAAAGCCTGCACAGCTTTTTTATAGGTCGCGGCAATATCGGCCATCAATATTTCAGGGTCAGCATATTCTTCCGGCTTGATATCAGCCGGTGCAGTACGGAAATGACAACAGCTCGGGCCGGGAATCGAAATCTTCGGTGTAACAGATGAAATAGATGCAAGATATTTAAAATGATCGAGATGTGGGTGATCGTCAGGAAAATCGAGTTTGCCTGTAATGGTAGGAAAAATCGGTCGCAGTTTGACTCCGGCAAAAGGAATACCATCATCCCGCTCTTCCAGTTCAAACCCGGTCAGCTCTCCCATAAAGTCATAGTGCCAGAACGAACGCCTGGTCTCACCATCAGTTACCGCCTGCAGGCCGACTTCTTCCTGCATTTTGACCAGATCACGAATGGCTTCATCTTCTATTGCTGACAGCTCCTCAGCACTGATGGATTTATCTTCATAAAAAGCTTTACGAGCCTGTTTGACACTATCTGCACGCAGCAGACTGCCAACATGGTCGGCACGAAAAGGGGGGGTATTTCCTGACATCTTGTTTTCCTCTTTTAGTTCTTAACTTTTTTTAACTGTATCCCAAAAAATATTCTTCTGCAGGTCTGTACGCTTAAAGGTTTTTATCCCACCCTTTAATGGCTTCCGTGTTATCAGCAGTAAAGCCTACACTTTCAAGCGCGTCTGCCCAGCGTTGACTTATCAGCTGTGAAACAGGCGCATCAAGTTTTACTGCCTTGCCAAGATCCGCCGCAATTTTGACATCCTTAGCCAATAAGCCCAGTTGAAAACCGGTACCATATTTTTCATCCAACACATGATCCTTCAAAACGACTTCAGTATGGAAGGACTTCCCGGTAGAAACATTCATGATATCGACCAGTGTGTGTGGATCCAGCCCAAAGCGTTTGGCGATTAATATCGCTTCTGAACTCGCAGTAAAAGCTGTTGCTGCCACATAATTATTAAGTGCTTTAACTGCGTGACCGTTACCCAGCGCACCGGTTTCAAATAAACGATCTCCCATCGCAGAAAGTAATGCTTTGGATTTCTCAATGGCCTCGGCATCATTACCGCCAATCATAATGGTGAGCGTACCGGTAATTGCTCTGGGAACCGCGCCTGAAACAGGCGCATCAATCAGCGTAATACCTTTCGCTGCCAGTTCGGCTCCCAACTCCTGTGTGCCAGTGGGTTCGGATGAACTCATATCAATCACAATGGTGCCCGCTTTTGCATTATTCACAAAGGCTGCTCCCTCTGCGTCCAATAATGCCTCTCGAACAATCTTACCTGTCGGCAGCATGGTAATCACCATTTCACAGCTGGCAATATCCGACATGGATTTTGCGGCAATTGCTCCTTCATGTTCTGCGACAAATTTTTCAACTTGCTGCAGACTTGCATCGAACACCATAACAGGAAAACCCGCTTTTAATACATTGGCTGCCATCGGCCAGCCCATGTTGCCAATTCCTACAAATCCAACCATCGTTTTATCACTCATTTGTATTCTCTTTATCCCAGATTAATCCAGTAAATTTTGTGCAGCCAGCACTTCCATTGCTGCATTCATTGCTTCAACCCCTGTCGGGATACCGCCATACACAGCACTGTGCATGATGACTTCTTTTATCTCATCCACAGAAACACCATTAGCCAATGCCCCCATCACATGCACTTTGATCTGGTTGGGTTTACTCAGCGCTGTCAGAGCTGCGAGCGTAATCATGCTTCTGGTTTTACGATCGAGTCCTTCTCTATCCCACACAGCACCGAAACAGTATTCGGTCACTAAATCTTCAAAAGGCCGGTTAAAAGACTTGGCCTGTTCGACTCGCTCCGCACCAGCAGGGCCCCACATCGCCTGACGCACCTTCATGCCTTTTTCATAATCCTGATCACTCATTCTTTTACTCCTGTTTTTTTATAAATCGTTCAAGTCTCGACCTTTGGTTTCCGGTAACAGGAAAGCCAGTACCAGCACGCTAATGGCGGCCATCACCGTCGGATACCAAAGACCAAAATAGATACTGCCGTTTGCGGCTACCATGGCAAAGGCAATGGCCGGCAGAAAACCACCAAACCAGCCCGAACCTATATGGTAGGGCAATGATAGACCGGTATAGCGAATCCGGGTTGGAAAAACCTCAACAGCCATGGCAGAACATGGCGCATAAGTCATGGTTGCCGCGATAACCAGAGGAAAAATTAACAGCCCCAGAAGTACCAGATTAACTTCACTTTCATCAATACTTTCCGGATAACCGGCACTTCTCAAAGCTGTATTTAACCGCGCCTGAAACTGAACTTTTTCAGCTTCAAGTTCACTAGCAGACAATGCAAATCCATCAACACTTTCAACCTGCGCATCACCGATTGAAATAACTGCTGTTGCTTCTGACTGCGCCACTTCATTGGAGTAGCTGACTCCCATTGTCGCCAATGTGCTTTTGGCAATATCACAGGAAGAAATAAAATCCGCCTGCCCGACCGGATCGAATTGCAGGGAACATTCTGTCGGGTCAGCTATCACAACAATTGGTGCTGACTGCTGAGCCTCTGCCAGACCCGGATTAACAACAACCGTCATGGCGTTGAACAAAGGAAAGCCTGATACAACCGCCAGTATGCCTCCGGCCAGAATAATCGGCTTTCTGCCTATACGGTCTGACAACCAGCTGAACAGCAGATAAAAAGGCACACTGATGCAGGTAATCACCATCATGACCAGTGTCGTCGTGCCAGTCGGAAGTTTCAGAATCTGTGTGATAAAGAACTGGGAATAAAAGTGCGCCGTATAAAATACGATACCCTGTAACATCATCAGGCCTAGCAAGACCAGAATAACCAGCTTCAAGTGTTGCCATTGACCAAAGGCTTCCCGTAAAGGTCGTTTGGCCGCCTTGCCCTCTGCCAGCATTTTCTGAAACATGGGTGACTCTTCCAGGCTCATTCGTATCCATAAGGAAATACCCAACAGAAAAATGGAAATCAGAAATGGAATGCGCCAGCCCCAATTTTCAAACGTGTCATCTCCCAAAACCAGACGGGTAAGAAAAATAATAAAAAAGGAGGCGAACAAAGCAAACCCGGCAGCGGTCTGGATAAAACCGACAAAGAGACCACGCTTTTCATCGGGCGCGTGTTCAGCTGTATAGACAACGGCACCTCCATACTCACCCCCGAAGGCAAGGCCTTGTATCATTCTGAGCACGATCAGCAGGATTGGCGACCAGATACCTATACTGGCGTAGGTCGGTAAAAGACCAATGGCAAAGGTTGCGCCACCCATCATGGAAATAGTAATCAGAAACGCTTTCTTGCGCCCGGTCCGGTCTCCCATGCTGCCAAATACCAACGCCCCTAATGGCCTGACAAAAAAACCGGCAGCAAAGGTCATCAGGGAAAAAATAAAAGCGGCAGTAGGATTAACACCAGAGAAAAACTGTACGGAAATAATCGGAGCGAGTGAGCCAAAAAGAATAAAGTCATATGCTTCAAAAACAGTCCCTGCTGAAGTGGCAAAGACAATCCGGCGCAGTTTGGTAGCTTCTTCTTGGGTCGAATCCATGATCTTTTTTTATTTGTTATTTTTATCAGCGCTGATTAAAGCCTGTGGTCTTGCATTAGACAACCATCTATAAGCTATGAATCAATTGGGAAGTGGAAAGTAACAACTTTAATACTTCCGATGAAAATGACTTTTTTAGTTTGCTAGTATAATCTTACGGCACACATTTTAAGGGAAAGATTCAAAATGACAATAACGAGACGTTCTCTTAGCAAACTGCTTATGGCTAGTGCCGTTGCGCCTTTCAGTTTTCAATCAGGCTTAGCGCAGGGAAAACGGCGACTGGGACTGATTTTTCCTGTTATTGACCGCGGCGTCCCGGAAGAAGGACTCTCACTCTACGGAGACCAGGTTGAATTTCTTATCGATAATGTCGATCTGAAAACCATGACACCAGAAGGCTATGATTCCGTTATTGATGATATTCCTCGAAAGGCTGAAAGTTTGGCTAATCAGGGAGTTGAAGCCATTATGGTCATGGGTACCTCACTGACTTTTTATCAGGGCAGGGAATTTAATGAGCGCATTGTAGACACCATCAGGAATGTTACTGGGCTGCCTGCCTCAACCATGAGCAACGGCATAATTCATGGCCTGCAGGAAGTGGGTGCCAGTAATGTGGTTTGTGCTACTGCCTATAATGATGAAGTGAATAGTCGCTTAGTCCGTTTTCTCGGGCAACATGACTTCACTGTGTCCCACATCCAAGGCCTGGGCATTGAAGCGGTCGATGATATTTTGGCTGTAACTGACCCGCAACTCATTGAGTTCTGTACCAATGTTGCAGCTCAGTCTGTTGAAGCAGATGCTATTCTGATCAGCTGTGGTGGCCTGATTACACTGAACATACTGGAACCGGTTGAAGGAAATACACGACTTCCTGCTGTTTCCAGCACGCCGCATGCTCTTTATGAAGGAGCCAAATTACTTGGCATTAATGCGAAGGTTCCCGGTTATGGGCAATTACTAGCAGCTTAAGTCTTACAATCTGCAAGGATATAAAAACAAGAAAGCACGGGCACTTCCCACAGTGTCTTACAATAAGGAGGCTCTTTATGAAACCTGTTAGAACAGCTGGTCTGCTCGCCGTTATGCTGGTAAGTGGCTTTTTACTGGGACAGCATGATTTCACTCAACCAGCATTAGCCCAACAACATACCTTAACAACGGAAGACCGGCTGGACATTCTCCAGCTGATTAACAGCTATGCCTATGGCATTGATACCTGCAGCAATAATGGCTACGACTATGCCAATCTCTTTACTGAGGATGGTGTTTTCATCAGCACCAGTGCCGATGAAGATTTTGCTGCTGGAGGACGAGTACTGGCGCAGGGACATGAAGCGCTGGCTGAACTGATTGGCGGTGGTCCGGATGGCTGTAAAGTTATGCCCTGGACTGGCTGGAGCCATTTGATGCTGAACCCTGTTATTACACCTTCGGAAGAAGGCGCAACCGGAAGGATTTATCTTGTGCAACTGGGCATGCGTGGCCCGGGCAGTGTCGATCGGCATGGCGGTTACGAAGACGTTTATGTAAAAACAAATCAAGGTTGGCGTATCAAAAGCAGGAAACATGTCAGAAACAGAGTATGGCATGCACCTTCACTACAAACTGAAGATCTGAATTAATTTTTTTACAGACAGTGTCAGTAAAAAAGGCAGCTTACGCTGCCTTTTTATTATTTCCTGTAGTTGCTTAAGAAATTATGCCTCCTCCAGTACCTTGCGTGGCATTGAAACTTACAAAGATTTTGATGAAAAATTATCAAATGTCCTGAATCAATAAATGTGTAATTAAAGACCTGGAGTGACTTGAAAATAATGAAATAGCTGTTAAATTTTCAATAAAGCAGTTAGTAAGCCTGTGCAGTAAAATAATAATTCTGGAGTTTTGCAATGAGTATGAAAAAAATAAACCAGCTTTTAGCAATCCCTTTATTAGTACTGTTTTTCCAGTCAGGTGCCGTCGCACAACCTCTGTTCTTACCCGGATTTTTTGGCTTATCGGAACCTTATATTGAGGCGCCCGAAACAGGGAGTGACAGCGTTAATGCCTATTTCACTTTTATGAATTTTTATTATGAGCCTGTGCTCTTATTGAGTGCTGAGAGTGAAGCTTTTGGCAGCATCGCTTTTTACGATGGCAGTGAAGAACTTGAATTTGTCGAAATTCAGCCAGGTTATCAGTTGACCATGTCAGCGGATGGCACGCATATCCGTTTAACGGATATTGATGACACAATGGCAGATATGGAATCCTTTGATCTGACCTTGCTCATTCGTCGTGGCTATGAAGCCGAAGAGTTTGTTGAGGAATATGTCATATTTAACAATAACCAGGAAATCAAAAAAGGTGGCGGCATTCCTAACGAAAGTGAACATGTCGTTAAATTTTCGGTTAAGCATTAAACGCCTTATAGCTTTTTAACCTGCTTCAGACCTTGGTTCGCCGAGGTCGTTCAGGTGCACCCGATAAGTTTCTCTTGCACTGTATGCCGTAATCGCTACCAGGATTGTTATAGCGAATGCGCATGAACCAATTACAAGTGGAATATTGCTGGTTCCCGGCGGGGCGATAGTGACGAACAAAGCCGGCAGAAAAGCGGTGAGCATAGTGCCCAGGTTCTGTGAAATTGCCATGGCAGATACCCTGGATTTTGTTGGAAACAGTTCGGGATAAAAGCTGGGAAAGATGGCATTGTAACCTTGATACACAATTCCCCACATTAATATCGACATCGTAATAGCGAGCGGAACATTGTGGATACTGATCGCATATAGATAAACAAAAGACAGCAAGCCTGAACCTAATGCCCCTAGAATAATTGGCGGTCTGCGACCTACCTTGTCGGAAAGCCTGCCGACAAAAGGGATAACAATAACCGCAACAATATTACCAATCACCGGTATCCAGAGGTAAACAGTATTATCGAAACCAATACCGTAACTTTCCTGCACGGCATAAGCCGCACCGAATATCGTTGCAACCACCGGGATAACATTCATCAGTGACATCAACACAACACGAAACATATCCGCCCAGTGAAACCTTAATGCCTCCAGTAAAGGGATTTTAATTACCTCACCTTGCTCCTGCTCTTCTTTAAAGGCAGGCGTTTCATCTACATTACGGCGTATGAGATAGCCGGCATAAATCACGATAAAACTCAGCAGAAATGGAATCCGCCAACCCCAAGTAGTAAACACACTGTCATCCATAAAATAGGCCAATGGCAGAAATACTGCAGCCGCAATAATTTGACCGGCCTGCACACCTTGCAAGGTAAAGCTGGCAAAGAAACCACGCTGTCCATAAGGCGCATGTTCCAGAATCATCGTGCTGGCACCGGAAATTTCACCGGCAACAGCGAAGCCCTGAGTTAAACGTAAAATCACCAGCAATAAAGGCGCATACCAGCCAATTTGTTCATAAGTTGGTAAAAGACCCACTAAAAAAGTAGAAGCACCCATCAAAAACATGCACAACAGCAAGACTTTTTTTCTGCCATGTGTGTCACCCCAGTACCCCAGAAAAATGGCACCGATGGGTCGTGCAACATAACCCACACCGTAAGTTGCCAGCGATGCCACAATGGCGACCTTGGGGTCAGCAGAGGGAAAGAAAATTTGGGGAAAGACTAGAGCTGCCGCTGTGGCATAAATAAAAAAATCATAGTACTCCAGTGCAGAACCTATCCAGCCACTAGCTGTGGCTTTTCTGGTTTGATGCACCCCATGAGGCTCATTATTAGCTAATTGTTCCATATTGGTTTTGTTAACGCTTTTAATCATTCAAACCAGCTCATTGCTGCATTGAATAAATCCTGATTCAAGACTACTTCTGCGCCAGTAAAGATTTTGAATGCTTCCAGCCCCTGAAACAGCCAAAGATAAAAACCCGAAATACACTGCAAGTCACTTTCACGGCAGGCGGACATAAATTCAGTTTCCAGTGGCGTGTAAACGGCATCAAAAGCCCAGCGCTGTGAATCAATCAGTTCAGCGTCAAAAGCGGAGCCAGGATATTTATGCATACCAAGATTGCTGCAATTAACCAGGCCGTCAGATGCACGTATTAATTCGGCTTTCTCATCCGGCTCTGCTACAAGGATATCAATGTTTTTCAGTGTTAATGAATTCACCAAAGACTCAGCCTGCTCTGGTACCGGGTCATAAATTATCAAGCGTTCACAACCCAATTCCACTAGAGCACAGGCAACCGCTCTGCCGACACCGCCAGCACCTGCCATGAAAACCTTACCGGGCTGTTCCTCACCTCGAACATATTGGTACGCACGAATAAACCCGGAATAATCCGTATTGGCCCCAACAATATCACCCTCAATAAAGCGTAAGGTATTGTAGGAACCTATTGCTTCATGCCCGGCAATATAGGAGCGAGCAACAACCTCAACAATTTTTTGCTTAAAAGGATGAGTGACATTGATACCCTGAAAACCCTGCTGCTGGATTTGCCGGATTTTTTTTACTGGATCGAGCTGATGATCCGGCTCGTCCAGTAACTGGTAATCAATATCAAGACCCCTGATTTCTCCCAGATGCTTTTGTAACAAAGGCATTCTGGAATGTGAAATACCGGAACCCAACAGCCCCAATTTTAATGGCATGTAAAAGCTCCACTCCTTAAGAACACTGTGCCACTAGGTAAAATCAACGACTGTTGTCAGCACTTCCCTGCTCACAGCCCCAACCAGGGCTTCCAGCATTTCGTCAGGGCCATACACTTTACCTATCATCGATTTGGCATCAAACATGCCACGCTCAACCAGGCTGATAAACTTCGGCAGGTCACTGAGTACATTAAGCCCCGGGAAGTTACCGCCGGAAATTGTTTTATTGTTCCAGGCCACCAGTCTGGAGTTCACATTGCCTCGCGGAAATCCGGCCGTAGTGACATAACCACCACTGCGCACAGACGCATAAACCTGCTCAAAAATATTCACATCCTCGGGAGCCGCTTCCACACCCGGCGCCAAGGGATATTGCGCTGCCGCTGTCGCTTCAATGGCATACAAAGCACCATTCTGTCGCTCCCCAAGATAATGCCTGCTATCCGCAATACCGTCAGGTGTTAATTCCAGAATGGCTTCTACCAGTTCATTGCCCTGGAAATCATTCGGGTCAAGCACATGGGTAGCACCCAGCTGCATTGCCAGTTCCCGGCGGTAGGCAATCGGCTCTATACCAATAATTTTTTCCGCACCCTGGATGCGTGCCCCCTGTACAGCACCAATACCCAGAGGCCCAAGTCCGAAGATGACCACATCAGAACCCACTTCAACCGGATGTTTAATGGTTGTAATTCCCAGACCAACCGCCGGTGGGCAGATTAACATCGACAGTTCAGCTGCCGGCAAATCGGTGAAAACCGGCACTACCCACTCTTCATCCGCGACCAGTATTTCAGAATGCCCTGCTGGTCCCATGGGTGGGGCCGTCATATATACCGGCGTGCCATCAGACATCGTAGCCGTGGAAAGCGCAGGCAAACGAACCACACAGTTATCACCGTGTCCGCGTAGACATTGTCCGCAAACCCCGCAATTAGGGGTTGCAGAAAGAATAACCCGGTCACCAACCTGCACACGCTTGACTGCGGAACCGACTTCAATCACCCGGCCAACACCACCATGTCCGGCAACCATGGCATTTTCCTGCGTTCTTGAAGTATCAAGCTGAAAGGCTGCCGAGTAACAGACTTGTACCGCTTCATTCTGAATAACAACCTGTAGCGGATGAATGGGCTTGAGCGTTAAGGTTTCCGTGGTTAAAGCATTTTGATAGCGTACCTGAGCCTTAAACTGCATGCCTGCGGTGCGACTTGTGGTCTGCCGCTCGGCTGCAATTGCTGCAGCGATATCTGGAGAGGTATCTTCTCCTCTACCCCAGAAAATCACCTCATTGGCCGCATCTGTCCGCGGTGCTGGTGCGCCAGTGGCACTTCGCCGCGCAGTGCCTGACCCTGACTGCGCCAAAGCCGGTTGTCCCAGCATGGTTGCTGCGCCACCTGAAACTATCGCGGCAGCACTGGTCTTTAAGAGGTTGCGCCGTGACAGGCCGGCATTGATGAAAATTCTATTTTGTTCTGGATGATCGCCACAGGTACACATGCTTTTTCCACCTTTCTTGTTTTGTAGTCTGGATTTTTATTATTTTTTTTAAGCCCTATAAATAATTCATAATAGAACGGTATTGAGGGATATTACACCAGAGCATTCTGTTATTGATAATTGGAATTGAAACCAGTAGTTTAACTGATCACTGAATTTAACCTGGTATCAGCAAGCAGTAGAGGAAAAACTTATGACATTACAGCAAGGACAATCCAAACTTTGGCTGCGTGGATTATTTATCATTTTAAGTTTATGTGTTGGCAATGCTGCCCTGGCGCAAAATAATAATGCTACAACAACTCTACGTCTCTATGTGATTGATGGCGGGATACTGGAATCAAATCCGGCAAACTATCAATTAGCCGATGATGAAGTGCAAACCAGCCAGTTATCGATCGCTGCCTATCTGATCGAACACCCTGATGGAATATTACTCTGGGACACAGTCGGTATCGCCGATGCCGAAAGGATCCCCAATGGTACTGGTGTCCAACAAACCATTATCCGTCCCGATGGCGCTGAACGGACTGTTACCCTGGCTCCTTCACTGACTGATCAACTCGCTGCAATCGGCTATGCAGCAGACGATATTACACACCTCGCTTTTTCTCATCTGCATTGGGATCACACAGCCAATGCCAATATGTTTACGGAAGCAACCTGGCTGGTTCGCCATGAAGAACGCGATCTGATGTTTTCTGATAGCCCCGGTGGCAGTGCACGCCCATTGATGTATGCTGAGCTTAAAAACAGTGAAACCCTTTTAATAAAAGATAATGAGCACGATGTTTTTGGTGATGGGACGGTTATCCTGAAAGCAGCGCCAGGTCATTCCACAGGCCATCAAGTGCTTTTTGTAGACTTACCAAACACCGGCCCGGTTGTGCTTTCCGGCGACCTTTATCATTACCCGGAAGAACGCACCTTGAACAGACTGCCTACTTTCGAAATGGATCAGGCACAAACTCAGCAATCACGGTTAGAAGTAGATGCATTTCTTGAACGTACCGGTGCTGAATTATGGATCGGCCATGATCTCTTCGCTCATCAGGCTCAGCGTAAAGCCCCGGCTTATTACGACTAAGCAGCTACTTGTCACGTAAAAAGGTAGGTTTATGAAAGGCACTGTCTATCAATTATTATCCTTAACAATACTTTCCTGTCTTCTCAGTATCGGCTCTGCACAAGCAGAACTTCTGGAGAGCAATGCCCGCGGTGTCACCATGGGCCACCTGCATTATTACGTTGCTGATGTTGATCGTGAAAAAGCATTCTGGTTAGCACTCGGCGGCAACGAAATAAATGCAGATATCGTGACCATGGTGCAGTTTCCCGGTGTGATTATCATGCTGAGCAGCGGTGATACTGCTGAGGGTACTGAAGGCTCAGTGGTTAATCATGTTGCCTTTCGGGTTGAATCACTGCTGGCCCTCGAACAACAAGGTTTTGAGCTTGAATATAATGAAGAATTTCCTGGTATTGCTTCAGTCTATTCGCCCAGCGGTGAGCGCGTGGAATTATTTGACGACAAGCTGGCGACCAATATCGGTTTTTCGGTGCAGGATGGTTACAACGACGCCATGGCTGAAAGACATAATGAAAGGTTAACGGCACCGATTGTCACCCATCATTTACATTTTTACCTGCCTGCAGGACAGGTTGAGCGGGCACAAGATTGGTATGTCAGCCTGTTTGGTGCAACGCCGGGTCAACGCTGGCGTTATGAGGCCGCAGATTTACCAGGCATGAATTTGAATTTTTCTGAAGCTGACTCCACGCAGGCGCCGACTGAAGGTCGTACAATGGATCATATAGGCTTTGAAATTGAAGGACTGGAAGCCTTCTGTGACGAACTTGAAGCAAAAGGTATTCGCTTTGATATGCCTTATCGGACCCTGGAGTCTGGTGTAGGTATCGCTTTTTTAACCGATCCCTGGGGCACACGAATTGAATTAACTGAAGGTTTAAACCAACTCTGAGCGTAGCATTTTCAAGAAAACATCTATTTAAATTAAGGCTGGCAAGTATGGAAATTTACTGGCTATAATAAAAATATCAACAATAATTAATCTTATCTCGTAGTAATTAATATGTCTCAAATATCTCAGACCCACGTTCTGGCCGATTACGTCGTATCGGCCAAAAAAAGTGATATCCCTACCAACGTATGGCAGGAATCCAAACGCGCAATACACAATTATTTAGGCTGTGCCCTGGGGGGCAGTATTGAATTACCTCTGGATGTTGCGATTTCCGTACTTTCAGAATTCAGCGGGCCGGCAACCAGCAATGTCCTCGGAAGACGCGAACGCTTTGACGTTTTGCATACCGCCTTATTGAATGGCATCGGTTCGCATGTCCATGAATACGATGACACGCTGCCAAGTAACTATATTCACCCCAGCGTACCCGTTGCTTCTGCCCTGTTTGCTTATGCCGGTGCTAACCAGGTGAGTGGTGAGGATTTTATGGAAGCCTTTATTCTCGGTTTTGAAGTCGAATCCAGAATTGGCGATGCGGTTTATCCCTCACATTACGATGCCGGTTGGCATATTACATCCACTACGGGTGTCTTTGGTGCCGCAGCTGCTATCGGCAAACTTATCGGTCTGGACACCAAGCAAATGGTCTGGGCTTTTGGTCTGGCTGCTACCCAGGCTGCCGGTGTCCGGGAAATGTTCGGTTCCATGGCGAAATCCTGGCAACCGGGCCGTGCAGCCCAAAACGGTTATACCTCTGCCCTGATGGCGCAGGCCAATTTTTCGGCCGGTGAACATGGCATTGAAGGTCCACGCGGTTTTGCACCGGTAACGGCAGCAGAATATGACCTGAGTAAAATTACCGATACTCTTGGTGAAGAATTTGCCTTGCTCAAAAATGCCTATAAACCATACGCCTGTGGATTGGTTGTACACCCTGCCATTGATGGCTGCAGCCAGATGCGCGAGAAATACAAGATCACACCGGATCAGGTACAGGCTGTGCGTGTACGTGTTGCGCCACTGGTATTGGATCTTTGTAATAAGAAAGACCTTTATCGCGAACTGCAAAGCAAATACTCCATTTATCATGCCTGTGCGATCGGGCTGGTTCGGGGTAAAGGCGGCATTCAGGAATTCACCATGGATGCGGTTAATGACCCTGACATCAAACGTATCAGAGAGCTGGTCACGGCAACGGCAGATTCTGCTGTTACTGAAGATCAGGCTGCCATCGAAGTCGATCTGAGCAGCGGCGAAACTTTATCATTCTTTGTTGAACAATCACTGGGCAACGTTCACAGACCTTTGAGCAATGAACAGCTTGATGAGAAATTCCGGGATCAGGCCGTCCTTGCCATACCGGCTGATGCTGCCGAAGCACTGATCGCTGATTGCTGGAAGCTTGAAGCCGTGGAAGATGTAGGTAAACTAGTCAAGCTAACGGTACCGCCACAAAAATAATATAACGATAAAGGGCTTATGATATGACCGTAGCTAGCTTACGCCTTTTCCAGCTCAGATTCTGTAGC
>Ga0255760_10000794_pt1 | contig 30949 bp, 19 predicted proteins | sample 071ome_25_FD_179960 | JGI IMG/M metagenome (GOLD analysis project Ga0255760, IMG submission 179960) | Coastal salt marsh microbial communities from the Groves Creek Marsh, Skidaway Island, Georgia - 071410BT metaG (version 2) | ecosystem: Environmental > Aquatic > Marine > Intertidal zone >...
TCATTTTTCGATACGTACCGAGTTCCGACTTCACCATGTCGTCGTACCAGTGATAGGTTTTGAACCGAGAGAAGTCAAACCCGTGATCGTAGTCAAACTCATAGGTAGGCTTGCTTGAGCACCCCGCGAGCAAGGCAAAGAACACCAGAATAGGGAGCGTGTGCTTCATAGCGATTGGTTTTGCTGTCCGAGAGTTAAATAGCATACCCTGTCGGAATAGGTATTGGCCAATGAGCGCACCTTCATGAAAACCGCCATACTATGAAAGCCGCAGCATTGTGAGAGCCGCCCGACTGTGAAAGCCGCCGCACTGCTTCTTCAGCCAGAATCGATAGCACAAGAAATCATCGATCACTGGTGTTCGACGCTGTCTAACGATGAACAGCGGCGGCTGTCACCAGTCAGCAACTCAACGAGAGGACGACAGTCCATCATCGCCCGGCAATTGCTGCAGGCGCTGGCAAACCTGACCCTCACGGGCTCCTGGTTTGTTGACACCCGACCCGATGGCTCGACCGAACTTATCGGCAATGGACCTGCTGTTGCCGCCAGTCTTTCCCATACCCAAGGTGCCATTTTCGTAGCGCTGTCCACCGAGGGAAGAATAGGCGTTGATATAGAGCACCATCGGGAAAACGGCATAGCGAGACTGGTGGACAGGTACTTCTCACCACCGAATCGCGATGCTTTTTTATCAGCCCCGCCCAATCAACAGATGGCGCTCTTTTTGCACGAATGGTGCGCTCGCGAAGCGCTCATAAAATTTCAGGGTAGCGGTACTATCGGTACTCTACTCGCGGCGCCTTTGGACTTACCCGAAAACCTTATGCATGAAAGTGCCGCTCTCATGGAAGAGGCGTTGTACACCGCCATTATTTCCGAGAAGCCAAGCGCTACGGTACTCTGGAAGGCTGTTACCTTCGACAAAGGCAGCCTCGAATTACGGCAAATGTGATTAACCGACAAGGCCCATCGCCAATGGCTGACGCGTCCTCCGGGTAACCACCTCCACGACTCTGGCAGGCCGCAGGAGGGCGCCTGAAAGCGAATCAAGCTGTGATTTGGTGACCACATAGTCGCGATGTTCTTCATAAGCCACAGAACTGCTCGGTAGTTCTTGTACAAGTTCCCGTGGCAATACCAAGCTGACCACAGCGGCCATCCCGTAGCGCGGCGCCCACACCGTTTCTGCCGCTGAGTGCGCACCGAGGCGTGATGGTTTGAGAAGCGCGTGGGTATCTCCCGGTGCAGACACGGGTATTTGCCAGCCGGCGGTTTGTTTCAGAACTCGCACCGCCCACGGCGTAAGGGCCTGCCAGAGCACGATCTGCCGCTTCATTTGCTATGTCCTCTCGATCACATTGAGTTATGGCATCCATTAGAGCGGCGGACTCTGGGGTTTCGGTGGTCAATTCGGCGGGAGAACAGCGCAATTCTGATGAAAAAAGGCTGGTTGACGCCCTCTGCCTAGCAATTGGCATCAAATGCCAACAGTGAATCAGCCGGTGCAGCGACACTTCTCCCTTGTAAAACTAGTCGTAAGCGTAAGCCGTGATTAAACCCGAAGCCCCTTGGCGGCAAGCCATTCATCTGTGTCGCTGCCGTTACCAGTGGCCCTGCGCTGTCGTCGATGAATTCATACAAATCTCCACCCCCTGGACCGCCGAAAGCGTCCTGGCACTCGCTCGCGACTAAGGCTGGAAAAACACCCCAACACCCTGGGAGCTAGAACCACTGAGGCTGTGCTGCCTGACTACCGAAAAGAGTACCTCGGATTATGCTCTCGCTCTTGCCCAGACCACGTTTGAAGTGACAGGGCGACTACGTTCTGCCTAGGACGTCAAGCAACACCTAAAACAGCTGCAAGCGACGATGCCCCGTATTGGGCTGCTAAAGGCATCCATTCCTGCAGTGAGCTGACAGGTTACCGTGAGCTGGGGCGAGACACCCACGCTCTACACTGAAGGTACGCTCTGCGACCTCTTAGTCCCTCGAAAGAGGACGGGGGATTCGTATCGACACATCGGGTACCATGCGCGACAGTGAAGCTCATCACGGGCCGCTTTCTAGATTCAACGGATTTTAGCTGTGCCAGACACCGTTCTATTTGACATCGACTCGCTCAACACCAACGAACTCCTGATTGATCACTGGCAAATCCGACAGGGAGAGAGCTGGTGTGTGATCGGCCACAACGGGTCGGGAAAGCATTATCTGTTTCAGCTCCTGATGGGCGAGCTACCGGCGAGTCCCTCCCAAGCCGTGGCCCGGCCATCTCAAGGGGTTCAGATCAGGGGCATTTCATTTGAGCAACAGCAGCACTTGTACGAACGGGAACTGGCTCTCGCCAACAATGACCTCCTTGCCGAGGAAGACACAGCGACTCTGGCAAAAGATTTTTTACCGGCATCTCAGCTAGGCGATCCGCTCATCGACACCTTAAATCTTAGACACCGCTTAGACACCGCATACACACTCCTGAGCACCGGAGAGAGCCGAAAACTGTTAGTAGCCCAAGCGGTTTTAGAGGGCGCTACCTGCTTAGTGCTCGACAACCCTTTCGATAGCCTTGATGTCCAGTCATGCCAAAACCTGACCAATGCACTAGAGACAATCTCTAAGCAGGAAGGCCTCTCACTGGTTTTTCTGATCAGCAATAGAGCTGATATTCCTGCCTGGTGCGACCAACTGGCCAGCATTAACTCGGGGCAATTGGCTCTCCATGGCGCGGTTCATTCGCCAGCGGCACAAGCCGTTGTTGAATCCCTATTCAACAACGTGCCGCAACCGGAATGGCCCGATACTGCCTACCGACTGAGCGACTATCCCCACCGACTCCTTATTGATATACCCGGCGCAACTGTTCGTTTTGGTAACAACACCGTTCTCGATAGACGCACGCTACAAGTGAAACCCCTGCAACATACCCTTATTACAGGGAGCAACGGATCGGGCAAATCCACGCTGCTAGGCCTGGTGACGGGGGACAACCCCCAGTGCTACGCCAATTCGGTCGAGGTACTAGGGTTTAAGCGAGGCTCGGGCGAATCCATCTGGGAACTGAAACAAAACATGGGAATCGTGAGTAGTGACCTGCACCGACGGTATCGCGTTCGGTGTAACGTCAACACCGTTGTGTGTTCGGGATTTTTTGACTCCATAGGCCTCTACGAGCCCGTCTCGGAACACCAAATCCGGATCGCAAAACAGTGGCTGGCCGCAGCGGGTCTGGATGAATTTGGAGACAGGCCCTTTCAGAGCCTCAGCTACGGAGAACAGCAACTAACGTTAATTGCGCGGGCATTAGTAAAATCGCCTCTATTGCTCATACTCGACGAACCTACTCAAGGTCTCGATGAGATCAATCGCCTGCGCGTCATGAATCTCATGGAAACACTGTACAACCGACGCCACACGACCATTTTGTTTGTCAGCCATCGTCTCGATGAGCGACTGCCGCTGTTTGAACAGCACATAGATCTCGACAACACGTAGTATCAACGGCCTTTCTCGACACTCAGTCAAATAGCCCTTACCCTGAAAACTCAGCGGGTGTTGAGGAACTTTTTTGGGACGTCTGGCACGCATCTGCCTAGCAGTACTGCTAACCCTCGCGCTAGGGGTCGCCGCCCTATGGCTGGGGCGTGACAGTGTTTATGTCCGCGAGGCCGCGACCGACTGGATCAGTGTTGCTATTGGGCGATCACTGCGCGTGGGTGATCATTCCTCGGTACTGAGCGGCTCTCGCCTGACACTCGTCGCCGCGGATGTTGTGATAGCGCAGCCCGCAAATTTTTCTGGGCCCCCTTTTTTGACAGTAGACCGCATCGAACTGATGTTGGACCTCAAGCAACTATTCACCTCGACGGTGAGCCAGGTGCCGCTTGTTATCGAAAGTCTTAGTCTCGAACGCCCGACTATTAGGCTGCAAGAACAGGCCTCGGGCGATGTTAACTGGCAGTTTAATGCCAATGAATCGGCATCAGCACCTACGAAGACTTCCCAACGCCCCTCGCTCCCATTGCTCACGGCCAACCTTGATATTTCAGCGCTGCAACTTTTCCTCGAGAGACCTGAACAGGCGCCGATCACACTACAGGGAAGCATTCGTCAAACGATTGAAGATGACCAGGCTCTGGTGGCCGTTGCAGGCAACCTAAACGAAACCCCCGTGACAGGTGCCTTTTCGCTCCACCCCCTCGCTGAAGTCGTGACAATGGAGCGAGTAAGGCTTGAGGGTGATCTCCGCTTGGGAGAGGTGGTGGTCGAGAGTCGGGGTAATTTTATTGATCTAATGGCGCCATCCCAGCCGGTGATTGAACTCAGTGTGCGGGGACCTAGCTTCGAATACCTTACGGATCGGCTAGGGTTAGAGCGCATCAGCGAGGGACCTCTCGACATACAACTGGCGATAACGCCCTCCTCAGGGACAAGTGGTATCAGCGTTAATGGCCGACTGGGAGAGTTCGCTGTCATTGTTACCGGCGAGTTCGATCACATCCTGAGGCCTGACGTCGGCAACTTGGCGGTCTCGGTATCGGGCCCTGACGCATCACGGATCGCTTCGCTGATAACGACTACGACTATCCCGGCGGTCCCTTTTTCAATCGCAACACTCGTCCAACGCGACGGCTTATCGATCACGGTCGAAGATGCGCAGGTAAATGTCGGCCGACTTCAATTCAATGCGGCTGCCAGTATCCCGAATATCAAGACGCCCACTCAGGCCAATCTTGAACTGCAAGCAACCATTCCCGACATTTCGATTTATAGGGAGCTGCTACAGCTGCCGATTAATATCGCTGGAGAAGTCGAGACCTCGATCTCTGTCGAGGCGACCACAAACGGCTCATTGGTCAATGCAACGCTGGATACCGACTATGGCGCTTATACCGTTGAAGGCTCACTGACTAACAGCGAGGGACTTGCAGGAAGCGCGCTCGATATAACGGGCTCCGGTGAAGACCTGGGTCGCGTGACGGCGCTGCTTGAGCTACCGATTGCTCCCCCGGGAGAGTGGACGCTTCATCTGCCCGTTTCGGTGCGCGACGAGGGGATTTCCTTCTCAGCGGGTGAATTGCGTGTTGCCTCTGACTCCCTCGCGGCTTCTGGCGCCCTGCCCTTTGACCTTGAGCAGGGCGAGATTTCAATCGAGGGCACGGTCGATGTCAGCACGCTGCGTCCCTATCTGAGCGAGTGGCTCGCCAGTCTGCCCATTGAAGAAGTCGTGGATAACCCGGTTAAAGGCGCCCTGATGCTGAGCTTTCAGAATGATGAGCTGTCGCTGACCACGGAGACCTTGCGCATCGGCAACCTGACAGCCCAAATCGACACCACAATGAACGTAAGCACTCTCAACCTTAATGCTTCTCTTGAGATGAGTTCGCCCAACCTGGCGGCGATAAAGGGGTCGGACGCTTTGCTGGCACAACTGCCTTCGTTAGCGAACAAAAATCTTTTCAATGCACCGCTGTCTTTACAGGGAGTCATCGCGGCCAGCCCCAATGATTTTGCATTGCGCAATCTGGAGCTCACACTCGGAGAACTCGCTATCTCTGGAACAGTGGCGCGAACCGGTTCGGAGAATTCTGTCGCCGTGTCAGGGACGGTGAAAAGCGATAACCTATCGGCGCTTCTGGAAGAAGCATTAGAAATACCGGCGCTCGGCGGAACCATAACAATAGACAGCGCTTTCGCGCCCGCTCAATCTCTCGTCAAAGACCTCATCATCACCCTGGATGAAGGATCGTCACTGTCTGCCCGGGGCTCCCACACCGCAAGTGATAGTTATGCCGATACGAATCTCACGCTGGTCGCCGACCTGGTGAATATCGCTCACTTTGGCAATTTCCTAGACATATCTCTGCCCCCAGAAAATTTATCCCTCGACGTGCAGCTTGAAGGTAACGAGCAGCACTTGCAGGCAACGCGTTTCCTTGTGAGCAGCGGCAACAGTAGTCTCCAAGGAGCCCTCAAGATCAGCAACCCAACCCACCCCAAGGTAGCCCTAACCCTGACATCACCCGGAGTTGACGTTAGGCCCTTCACACCGCCGCCCGTGGCGGCGAGTGAGGGCATGACAGAGGTCGTTGAAAACCCTGTTCCATCAACGGCAGATTCACAAAAGAGTGGCAATAAGAAACGCCGCCTGATTCCGGAGACACCAATCGATCTTGGCTTTCTCGAGAAATTTGATGCGGATGTTGTCCTTGAAATTGGTCGCATCGAGGGGCACACGCGAGACCTGGATTCCGTTGATTTAAGTGCTACCGTTTCCGAAGGCGCCTTGATCGTTAACAGCCTTGACCTCTTTGATGAGACCTCTGGCAAAGCGAGCATTAAAGGGTTTGCTCGCGAAGTCGATGGACTCAACCGATTCGGCCTCGAACTGGCCAGCGAGGAAATTAATATTGGCGCACCTATTTTCACCTCCGATGATATCGCTAACTTGCCTCGCTACGACATGACGCTGGCGCTGTTTGGGGAAGGCAACACAGTGCAAAGTTTGGCGGCAAACCTGTCTGGAGGTATCTCGATTACGGGAGGCCCGGGCAGGATTGTGTCGCAAGCGACGGGATTGTTGACCAACGCTTTTTTCGATGAGCTACTAAGCTTAATTAACCCCCTGAAGAAATCTGACCCCTATAGCCAGGTCGAATGCCTCACGGCACTCGCGAGTATTGATCAGGGCAAAGTCAAAGGAGATCCGATGGTAACCTTTGTCACCAACAAGCTTGCCATTATTGGCAAGGCACAGCTGGACCTTTCAACGGAAAAAATATTTGCGACGTTTAACACCGTACCCCAAAAAGGTTTTGGGATTAGCGCCTCCTCAGCCTTCAACCCTTTTGTAGGTGTAGCCGGCACGCTCGCTGACCCTCAAGTCACTCTGGATCCCGAGGGCACGATTGTACAAGGCAGCCTCGCTATAGCTACAGGCGGTATTTCCCTGATTGGTAAAAGCGTCCTAGATCGAATGACGATATCTAAGAAATCTTGCGATAAGGCGCTGAGTCAATTTGAGAAAAAGCGGCAACAAGCGCTGGAAGGCTACCGGCAATTTGAGGCGGCAACCTTTACGACCTTTCAGTGAATCCACCGACTCCGCGTGACCTTGCTTTTCGATGTCAGTCATAAAGTATGTTCCTGACTAACTCCCTAAAGCTAAATCAGCGCAGCGACCAAAAACAAGATGGCAGCACCTGCCGCTCCAATTAATGCATAAGGCAATTGCGTGACCGCGTGGTCATAGGTTTTACAGCCGGCGCCCTGCGCACTTAAAACCGTCGAATCGGAATAAAAACAGGCGTGACTGCCAAAACCACTCGCCGATAGCAACGCGCCCACCACCAGCGGAATGCTGACGTCGAAAGCCTCTGCCAGAGGAAACGCCACTGGCATGGCGATCGCGATAACCCCCCAGTTTGATCCGGTCGTATACGAAACAGCCGACATGGTCACAAAAATTAATACCGGCAGGAGTGCGCCAGTCATATAGGGCTCTACCGCCGCGATCACATAATCGGTCAGGCCGATCGCGTTGTTAGCTTCAACAAAAACGAAGAGCGCAAGCAGCATGGATAACACGGGAACCATAGACTTGAGTCCCTCGACACAGGTATCAAAAAGCTCCTTTAGAGGCATGATTCCAAGCACGCCGTACTGAATCAACGTGATTACTATCCCCAGGATGACCCCTCGAAGAAGGTCAACCGTGGGAAAGACCGTGAAAAACAGCAGCGCCGCGATGGGTAAAAAGAACACGCTCATTGTTGCCTTGTGCGACGACTGGACCGCCAGCGCAGGATCCTCAAAAACCCCTAGGTCGCCGGTCTCCTCGGCACGCAATTCAGCCGCGCGCATTCGTCCAACCAGCGGGATAACTCCAACTATTACTAACGGGACCACAACAACAGCAAGCAACGGATAGAACATGTAGGGAATCGATTCAACAAACAGTGCGATGCCCTCACCCGATTCCGCGACGCCGTTCTTCTCCAAAAGTCCGGCGAAGTAAACCCCCCAACTGGAAATGGGAATCAACAAACACATCGGCGCGGCGGTGGAGTCTACGACATAGGCAAGCATTTCCCTCGACGTTTTAAAGCGATCGGTCACCGACTTCATCGTGGCACCCACCGTCAAGGAATTGAGGTAGTCATCCAGAAAAATCACCAGACCTAAAACCCAGGTTGCCAGCAAGCTGCTTCGCTTGCCCCGAAGTCTTCGGGTCAACCATTCACCGAAGGCGTAAGAGCCACCACCCTTCACCAGCAAGGCGATAAAACTGCCGTAAAGCGCACAGACCAAAACAACCCAAGCGGTCACTTCGTCGGCAAGAACTTCCGTTGCGACCGTCGCCAAGCGGTCGGCGAACTGCCATCCATCCATAATGAGAAAGGCCACGATGGCTCCGGCAATCACCGACTCGAGCGTCCTGTGACTCCATATCGCCAGAATAAGCACCAATGCTGTCGGTACCAGGCTAATAGCTCCGTAATCCACGTATTCTCCCAAGATCAGGCGACACCCCGGTGGGGCGATGGGCGAAATGTAACCGACTCCGGCGAAAATCGGCTACCCCGGCTGTAATTTAGTCACCTGTAATTTAGGCCAAATTAGCTTTTAATAGGCGCTAAGGGTCGTCGCGGGAAAATTCGCGACGCTGGGGGCTCGTTACATGCATTCACACTTTTTACCCGGATCATACCTATGACCATTCAATCACTGCTTGCGGATATCCACGCCGCGGAGTCAGGTCCACATGTCGCCGCACTTTTCGACTTCGATGGGACCATCATTGCGGGCTACTCGGCGACCGTCTTCCTCCGGGATGCTCTCGCCCAGGGTGAGCTGCGGGGAGACGAACTGGTGGAACTCACGCGGGCCCTCACAGGGTTTGGACTGGGCAGTATGGGTTTCTCCGCTCTCATGGCTGTCCATGCACAGTACCTAGCCGGAAAAGAAGAGAAAGTCTACGCGGCCAATGCAGAGCGCCTCTTTCGAAAACGGATTGCGCGCCTTATCTACCCTGAGACACGACAGCTAATCGAGGCACATCGCGCAAAAGGCCATACGATTGCCATTATCAGCTCTGCCACACCTTATCAGGTCCTGCCCGCGGCCCAAGACCTCGATATTGAGCACGTCTACGCCACCGAGCTCGAAGTCAAAAAAGGGGTTTTCACCGGCCGGGTAAAAAGGCCGACTTGCTTTGGGAAAGGGAAAGTCACCGCAGCCAGAAAGCTTGCCAAAAAAACCGGCGCTGATCTTGGTGCTAGCTTTTTTTACACAGACAGTACCGATGATATCCAGCTCCTTGAGCATGTTGGTCGTCCAGTAACCCTCAACCCCAAGAAAAAGCTCAAGCGGGTTTCTTCCGATAAGGCGTGGCCGACGGCAACCTTTGATAGCCGCGGAAAAATAAGTGTTAACCGATTTTTAAGATCAGCCGCCGCTACGGGATCTCTCGTCAGCAGCATCGCAGCGGCACTTCCCGTCTATGCGCTAACCGGCTCAAAGCGCGACTCGTTGAACTTTTCTACCTCGCTTTTTGCAGACACGTGTAGCGCCTTGATCGGCATGGAGCTGGAGGTCAATGGACAAGAAAATCTGTGGAGCCATAGACCAGCTGTATTCATGTTTAACCACCAGAGCAAAGCAGATGTGCCCATCATGGCGAGTTTGATACGTCGTGATGTGGTTGGCGTGGGTAAAAAAGAAATTAAAAATATGCCGCTCATAGGGCAGGCGATGGGGCTCGCGGGAGTCGTTTTCGTTGATCGCTCCAATCGCGAAAAAGCCATCGAATCCATGAAGCCCCTCGTCGCCGCCATGCGCGATGAGAAGAAATCCCTGGTGATCGCTCCCGAGGGCACCCGAACCCCGAGTCGAAAACTCGCTCAGTTTAAAAAAGGCGGGTTCCACATCGCGCTTCAAGTGGGCGTCCCCATTGTGCCAGTCGTCATCCATAACGCCGGCGACATCGCGCCAAAAGGCGACTTCGCTTTTAAGCCCGGCAAGGTTCGGGTCGATGTGCTCCCAGCGGTCGACACCAGCAGTTGGACGTTGGGTCGCATGGACGAGCAGGTGAACGAAGTAAGAAACCTCTTTCTCAAAACCCTGGGACAGCCTCAGCAGTCAGTCGAAGAAGTCGCCAGGCTGAGAGAAAGTTTACCCGACGACATGCGCCCGGAACTGCAAAGTAAGCGTCGTAAAGGTCAGGCACCTAATACGACGCCTACCAAGAAAACAGCTGCTGGGACGCCGGTGCGCAAGAAAGCTACAACAAAAACAGCACCCAAGGCGCAGGCACCCAAAACGGCTCCAAAATCGGCAGCCAAGCGCAAGCCCGGCGGTACTGCCAAGGCAAAAGTAGCGACAACCGGCGCTAAATCCCGTGCAGCCGCGGCTGCCAACAAAACTGCAGCTAAAAAAGCCGCGAAAAAATCGCAACCTGCCAAGAAGCGTCTCGGTTAAGAGCGCATGGCTCTCTACGACCACTTTGTTGAAACCAGCGTCTCGCCTTGGCCCGATACCGCCACGCCCTCGATTTTCCTGCTAGACGCTAATAACGGCTTGGAAGAAAAGCTGCTTGCCAACTGGGTAGAACACCACCGCCCTGCAGGCATCGACGCCAATCAAATCATCCTTCGCCTTGGAGATGATCGTAAACCGCTACAGCCGGTGGGGTTGAGTAACTTACTCGGCGGCGCCGGCGATGCGCTGGTGATTCCGTTACGCGTTGCGTGGACACCCAGTGACAAGGCCTACCTCTCGGGACCCCGATTGAGGCACCTCATTCAGGGACCGGAGCGAAGGCCTGGATCATTGCGGGGAAGACGGACTCTAAAGCGCCACCCCGAACGCGTTCACCTGATCCAAGGCGCCCCGGACACCGTGTCTTCCATGGGGGAGCGGTTCTGCAAAAAGTACGAAATCACTCCCGAGCAGCGGCCGGAAGAGTTTGCTGTTTTTGTCGCACGACAAGCTGCTATTGTGCTCGACATGGCCGAGCGTCGCCTGCAGGGCGGCCGCTATAAAGTGCCCCGGTATATTGCGCAGTCCCTCAGGAACAATCAAGAATTCAAGCGTCGACTCTATGACATAGCTAATCAAGCCGAGCGCTCCCGAAGCGACGTCATGAAAGAAGTCAATGAATACTTTAAAGAAATGATTTCTATCCCGACGAGCTTTTGGCTCGACGTGTGGATCAAGTTCTGCAATGTTTGTTTGGGCTTGGGATACGAACCTCGCTTGAACTACTCGCCAGAGGATCTGGAGCGCGTAAGAACGATGGTCCGAAACCATCCCTCGGCGCTACTTTGGACTCACAAAACCTATATTGACGGCTTTGTGGTGCCCAAGCTGCTATTCGACAACAATTTCCCGGTGCCCCATTTTTTTGCGGGTGCCAATTTAAATATTCCCCTCCTCGGCGCTTTGGTTCGACGAGCTGGTGGCATTTTTATTAAACGAAGCTTTAACGACAACGAAGTGTACAAAGCCACACTGCGGCAGTACGTCGGCTACCTCATGGAAAAACGGTTTCCCTTAACCTGGTCGTTTGAGGGAACCCGGTCTCGCCTCGGTAAGTTAATGCCGCCAAAATACGGGGTTCTCAAGTATGTTCTGGAGGGCTGTTACAACGCAGGGTCGCAGGACATTCACATCATCCCGGTTACCGTGTCTTATGACCTGATACGCGACGCCGAAGAATATGCGCGCGAACAATCGGGCGTGCCCAAGGCGCCCGAATCCTTGGGCTGGCTGGTGGGGTACCTTCGCAGCCTGGCTCGACCCATGGGTAAAATTTATGTCGACTTTGGGGAACCCGTAATACTTCCCACCGCCCCCGAGCCAGAAGATCGCCTGGCGCTATCAAAAGTTGCGTTTCAAGTCGCGGTTGAAGCCAACCGCGTGACGCCCATTACCTATCCCGCGGTTGTATCGATGGTGCTACTGGGGGTTTACCCTCGGGCCCTGACGGAAGCAGAAGTTGCGGCCGATGTCGATGAAATTGTCCAGTGGGCGCGGGACCGTAGCCTGCGCATGTCTCCAGATTTTGACCGGCAATATGCGGAAGGAACCGAGAAGCTTCTGAATTTAATGATTGCGGAGAGTTTGGTTGCGCGCTTTACCGGTGGACCCGCCACCGTCTATGGTATCGAGACGGGTCAAGCGTCGGTGGCCAGCTATTATCGCAATACTATCGTCCACTTCTTTATTAATCGGGCCATTATTGAACTCTCACTGACCGCCGTTGCCGAAGCTGAAAGCGGTGCAACAAACCTGCTCGATTTATTTTGGGCAGAAGTGCTGGAAATAAGGGATATTTTCAAGTTCGAATTTTTCTATCCACCCACCGATGAATTCCGTCTTGAGATCGCCGAAGAAATGCAACGAGTCGACATTCACTGGGAGCAGTTACTGGAGGAGGGCCCCAGCGGGGCGCGTAGCTTGTTGGCCACAATGAAGCCGCAAGTCGCTCACCTTTCTCTTCAAATGTTCGCTGAAGCCTACAGTCTGGGTGCAGACTTACTCGCAAATTTGACCGAGAATGAAACCATCGACGAGGAAGACTTTATTGATCGATGTATGAACTATGGCCGCCAGTCCTTACTCCAAAGGCGCATCTCCAGTGAGGCCTCCATGCTGAAACTGTTGTTCAAAAATTGCTGGAGCACCCTCAGCGCGCGCCAACTTACAAACCACTCTTTGCCGGACTACATGGCAGCACGGTCTCGGCAAGCTGAGGCTTTGAACGCGTTGATTCGTCGCATCGAGATTCGTCGCGCATCGGCAATTGCACGCCGCGGCAATTCAACATTGAGGGATAAGGCCCGTGGCGGATTATAAGCTCGCGGTCCTGGGCGGCGGGAGCTGGGGCACAACAGTTGCCTCTCTGGCAAGCCGAAATGCCGATGTCATGCTGTGGGCCAGGGACAGTCACACAGTGGCCGACATTAATACCCGCCATGTCAACAGCCGCTACCTAGGCGAGGCGAAGCTTAACCCCACCCTGGTAGCGAGCACTGATATCGAAGCTGTTGTCACGGACGCAGATGCCGTTCTCGTCGCGGTCCCCTCGGATAATTTTCGAGCCGTTCTAAGCTCTGTTGCAGATCGACTGCCCAGCGGTGCCCCGCTTATCTCCCTCACCAAGGGTCTTGAACGAGAGACCCGACTTAGCATGACCGAGGTTTGCCGGGAGGTAGCTCCCGGCAGACCAACTGGGGTGCTCACGGGCCCAAACCTGGCCCGCGAAATTGTCGCGGGTCAGGCCGCTGCCAGCGTGCTCGCTCTTGACGACCAAGCACCCAATAGCTGGTTACAGCCGCTTCTCAACGTGGGCTTGTTCAGGGTGTACACCAACCCCGATGTCATTGGATGTGAACTTGGCGGTGTGCTGAAAAACATTATTGCCATTGCCGTGGGCATGGGTGACGGTCTTGGTGCAGGTGACAACACGCGCGCCGCACTGATCACTCGCGGACTCGCCGAAATCACGCGGCTGGGCACCGCGCTGGGCGGCAAAGCGGAGACCTTTGCCGGCCTCGCGGGCATGGGAGATATGATTGCCACCTGCACCAGCCCGCAAAGCCGCAACCGTCACGTGGGCATAGAGCTGGCAAAAGGGCACTCCATTGACGCTATCATTCAGTCGATGCACATGGTTGCCGAGGGGGTCAAAAGCGCGCCAACGGTAATCGAACTTGCACAAGAGCACGGTGTGGCGATGCCAATTGCCGAGGACGTCTTTAAAGTCGTCACCGGCACCTCTAACGCCCGCGGCGTATATCGCGGGCTATTACGCACAACCGCAGGCGCCGAGTCGGAGCCGGGCTGACCCAAGGAGATAACGGATATGACAGCGCAAACACTGTCGCGAAGGTTTTCCATAGCACTCGCTCTAATCCTGGTGACTGCCTGCGCTAGCAGCCCGACCGGTCGCAGCCAGTTTTTATTGATCTCTCCTGAATCCGCCATTGTCGAATCGAAAGCCGCGTATCTCACAACCGTCAAAGCGCTCGATGACGAGGGCAAGCTGGTCAAAGACCCAGAAACCGTCGGCCGCGTTGCCAACATTACCGGCCGCCTGGTTACCATTGCTGAGCAAGACTTTCCCAACAGCGCCGGGTGGGAGTGGAGCGTCGCGATCATTGATGATCCAGAAACAGTCAACGCGTGGTGTATGGCCGGGGGACGGATGGCTGTTTACACCGGTTTATTTGAACAGCTAAATCTCACCGATGATGAATTTGCTCAGATTATGGGTCACGAAATTTCACACGCGCTGGCGAATCACACAGCCGAGCGGATGTCGGTGGCTATCGCCACAACCATCGGCGTTGTCGCCGTGGGCGCCGCGACTGACAGTTCCGGAGCCGCGATGGCGGGTGCTGCCTTAGCCGCTAACGTGGCCCTCGAGCTTCCCAATAGCCGTACCGCTGAAAGTGAGGCAGACCAAATCGGCATGGAGCTGGCAACCTGGGCGGGCTATGACCCAGAGGCGGCCGTCACCCTGTGGCAAAAGATGGGTGGTCTTGGCGACGCCCGGCCCCCAGAGTTTCTGAGCACCCACCCGGCCCCGGATAACCGCCAAGCAGCGCTGCAGAAAATGGTGCCAGCCATGAACTCGATCAACCCGACAAGAACCAAAGCACCGATCACGGAAATCGAAATCCTGCGCTGAGGTCGCTAGCGCAGGGTGTGTAAAAAATGCAGGTGATCTTCGTATTGATTCAGAATATCCAGTAGCACCTGCTCTCGCGTCCACCCCATAACATCGTAGTCCTGCCCCCCTTCGGCGAGATGAACCTCGGCTCGGTAAAACAAATCTGTCTCTGTCATGGAGTTCATCGGCTGCCCTGACAACGAGGCATCTGGACGCGGATGAGGCCGACACTGAACCTCGTAGACAAAATCGATCTCTTCGCCGTGGTAGACTTCCAGCCGCGACGCGCCCTTGATGGCGGTGCGCACTTCGGCACTCACGCCGTGCTCCGCTAACTCCGCCGCGAAGTCTCGCATCGCGGGCACCACGGTTTCTCGCTGAAAAACCCGGATACTGGCATCCGCGGGGTAGGCCAACAAATTTCGCAGACGATCACGCCAATGATCAGCCTCGGCTTCACTGGGCGGATGCACAGAGATTGCGGTCCGCTTTGCCGCATCCCGCAGTAGAGCCCGCCAAAAGCCCCAGCAGGCACCCAGCAGCGCCACGGAAAATGGCAGCGCGCTCGCAATGGTTGCGGTTTGCAATGCCTGAAGCCCGCCCCCCACCAGAAGCACCGAGGCAATCATCGCAATAACCACCGTCCACACCGATCGCTGAATAGCCGGCGTATCGTCCTGCCCTTTTGCGCTCAGCATATTGAGCACCATGGCGCCGCTATCCGCTGAAGTAACAAAGAAAATAACGATCATCATCAGGCAAATCAGGGAAAGAATTTGGGTGCCCGGCAGATAGTCGAGAAAGCGAAAAAGGCCCACTGCCTGGTTTTGTTGAATCGCCGTTCCCAGGTCCGCATATCCCTGATTGCCGATAAGGTCGATCGCGCTCCCACCGAGCGTCCCCATCCAGAGGCAAATAAACAGGGTGGGCGCAATAATGACACCAAGCAAAAACTCTCGGATGGTGCGGCCCCGGGAGATTCGGGCGACAAAAATGCCGACGAAAGGTGCCCAACTAATCCACCAGCCCCAGTAAAAAATGGTCCAGCCCCCGAGCCAATCCGAGGGGTTATAGACATAGAGATTGAAGGTTTTTGGAATCAAGCTGGCGATATAGCCACCAAAGTTTTGCAGGGTGCCTGAAAGCAGTAAAACCGTGGGTCCCACGATCAGGATGCCGAGCAACAACAGCACGGCCAGTATGGTATTGGCTTCCGAAAGTTTTTTAATCCCGGTATCCAGGCCCAAAAGAACAGAGATCGTGGCCAACGCCATGACGCAAAAAATGAGAATGACCTGGATCCAGGTAGCGATAGGCAGATCAAAGAGGTAGTTCAAGCCGGCGTTGATTTGCAGCACCCCGAGGCCAAGGCTCACCGAAATGCCGTAGGTGGTGCAAATCACCGCAAAGACATCCACCGCCGCGCCCATGGGTCCATAGATCCGCTCGCCAATCAGCGGATAAAACGCCGAGCGCAGGGTCAGTGGCAGGTCGTGTCGATAGGCAAAATAGGCCAGCATCATGGCTACGACGGCATAGACCGCCCAGGCATTGAACCCCCAATGAAAAAATGTGAGCTGCAGTGCCTCAGCGGCGGCAGCCGAGGTTTGTGCCTCCCCCGCTGGCGGACTTAGGTAGTGCATGACCGGCTCGGCCACACCGTAAAACATCAGGCCAATACCGACGCCCGCAGCAAATAGCATAGAAAACCAGGAGGCGAAGCCATAGGCCGGCTTGGCGTGATCGGGACCGAGCTTGATATCGCCGTACCGGGATAGCGCCAAAATCACCACCATCACGGACACGGCGGCAATGACGAGTACATAAAACCAGCTGGCGGTCGCCACAATGGCACTCTGTAGCTCGGCGAACACAGACCGACCCTCTCCGGGGATCAACAGGACCCCGGCCGTTGCGCTCAGAAGAATGAGCAAGGCGGGGAAAAAGACTGGTCTGTCTATATCAAAGCGTGTGCGAGTACCCAAAATTTCCCCTGCTTTTATGTGTGTTGTTTTGTGTATTGTGTTGCGTGTCGTTGCGCGTGTCGTTATCTGCCACCTTTTCGGCGCTGCAATCGGTCCAATCGACGCCGGAGCAAGGTAGAGCTTACACCGCTAGCATCATACAGATTTCGCAGTGACGCTGTAGGACGCCTGGCGGGCGCACCCGCTACCCTCGATCCCCAGCGTAGCGAGGGATGTTCGAGGGAAAGTGACGCCACCCCCCCGCCCCTAACTCGAGTCGGGAGGGCACGAGCCCCGGGGCCACGGCCTGTTGTCAATTTTGTTTGACAGTCACAAATCCGGCCGCCAAGGCCCGGATAATGGGATCAAACCACCAAAAGCCCACAATATTTGTGCGTATTAAGGCGGCGAGCCCGGCTGAAAAGGCATTTATTTCAAACGCTTATGTGTTCCTCATAGCGGGATGCAATTGAAAAACACCTGCGTTAGACTTTTTAACTGGCACCATGAAACCAAAAGATCAATCACAGAATGGAGTTGCCCATGCCTTATCCCCACAATCTTAGACGCCACACGCTCGCCACTGCGGTCGGCACGGCGCTTATGCCCATGCTTGCCGCCACCCATGCGCAGGCGCAACTGGAAGAGGTCGTGGTCACCGCGACCAAGCAAGAGGCGAGTCTGCAAGACGTGCCCGTCGCGGTTTCTGCGCTGACAGAAGAGTCGCTGAACCAGCGTGGCGTAACCAGTTTTAACGACTACCTGATCCAACTGCCCAACGTATCAGCGGGCGGCGCGGGTCCCGGTCAGTCGACCATGTATATCCGTGGTATCGCCTCAACTACACCAAACCTGACCACATCCGGGGTGGCTGGCTTGAGCCCGAACGTGGCGCTCTATCTCGACGAGCAGCCGCTGAGTCAGCCAGGGCGTAACCTCGACGTATACATCGTCGACATGAACCGTGTTGAGGTGCTCGCCGGACCTCAGGGCACGCTGTTCGGCGCAAGTTCTCAGGCGGGCGTGATTCGTTTGATCACGAACAAACCCGACACCACCGGATTTTCCGGCAGCATCCGGGCCGGGGCGTCCACCATGAAAGATGGAGAGTCCAATTACAATATTAACGCCACCGTTAATATTCCCTTGAGCGACAACTTCGCCGTGCGGGCCAGCATCTACACAGACGAGAAAGGCGGCTACATCGATAACGTACCCGGCCTTAGGTCGGCACGTGAAAGCGCACGCTTCCGTCCCGCGGGCACCGTACGCTCGAATGGTACTGTCGTTGCCGACTATCGCGGTGGATTCCAAGCCGGCTCTGACCTGAGCAATGTCACCTTCTTGAACGCGGACAATGCGGCCCTGGTTGAAGACGACTTCAACGACACTTCTTATCAGGGTGGTCGTATCAGCGCGCTGTGGAACATCAATGATAATTGGAGCTTGCAAGTTGGCGCCATGATTCAGGAGATCGACAGTGACGGCACTTTCTACACCGACCCGAATCTTGAGGGCGACTATGAAATCCAGCGCTACGAGAAGGAATTTGTCAAAGACGAGTACACCAACCTGAACTGGACCCTGCAGGGCCGTTTGGGTGCACTTGACGTGATTTACACCGGAGCATTTACCGATCGCGAAACTGACCAGCGGGTCGATTACTCCGACTATCTGTTCATTGGTCAGTACATCCCGTACTACATCTGTGACTACTACGTTTCTTACACATTCTACTCGCCAGGCGGATTGCCCACAGGTACCTGCCAGCCGCCAAACCTCTATACGACCAATAAGGTCGACAGTGAATTTCAAACCCATGAAATTCGCTTCAGCACCGACCAAAGTGCGAAGGTCCGGCTCACCGCGGGTGCTTTCTACAGCGACATGGAGTTAACCGAACGGGTTGATTTCTCCTATCCCGGGAACAAGCTAGTTGATGCATGGGGTGCGGGTTCAGGCAATGGCTTCGGATTTGCCCCGAACTACAATTACCCCTATGACGGCCAAGGCGGCTATCGACCAGGGGAAGGCCCCTACCCCGCGGATACTATTTTCCGCAACGATATTCTGCGCACCGATGAGCAGATGGGACTGTTCGGAGAGATCAGCTATGACCTTTCTGACAGCCTGACCATTACCGGTGGCCTGCGATACTTCGACTATGAAGTGGATTTGGCAGGTAGCGCGAACTCGTCGTTCTATAACATGAGTGGTTCCGACTACAACAAGTTCGGCACCAACATCAATGACCTGTACGATGGCGATCAGTCTATTCGCTGGACCTACTCTGGATTCTTCCCCTACGAGGAAAGCCCGGTGTATACGCCGAACAACCTGCCCGATCCCAGTGATCCCAACTACACCCGGATCGTCAACAGCATCTACGCACCTGACGTGGCGGAAGACGACGGGGTGATTGGCAAGATCACGCTATCTTGGGCTCCCGATGATGACAGCCTCTACTACATCACCTGGTCAGAGGGCTTCCGGACAGGTCTACTGAACCGTCCGGGCGGGGCCTATCAAGCGGCAAACAACTACACGGTACCGTTTGATGTCACCTCCGATGAGCTGACCAACCTCGAGGTTGGCTGGAAGCTGGATTTGTTCGGCGGTAATTTCCGCTTCAACGGTTCACTCTTCATGGTGGACATCACCGATCTGCAAACGACGATCTTTGATACCAGCATTGTGAACCTGTTCTTCTCGGACAACGCGGCAGACGCAGACGTCAAGGGCATCGAAGGTGACATCACCTGGCTGGTTTCTAGCAATCTGACCGTCGGTGCAGCGTTCTCGTTCCTCGATACCGAAGTCACCGCCAGCAAAACGCCTAGTGAGGACGTTATCGTCGGGTCCGAACTCGCCTACGCACCAAACTACCAGGGCAATCTCTGGGCGCGTTGGGAGTGGTCGATGGGTAACGGCTTAACGGCGCACATGATGCCTTCAGTCGCCTACTCCGACAGCTCCTACAGCGACATCATCTCTATCAACAGCATGGAAGTGCCAAGCTGGACGAAGGTGGACGTGACAGGTGGTGTGTCAGGTGATCGCTGGATGGTGGAGGCGTTTGTGACCAACCTGACCGATGAACAGGTCATCACGGGCGCTAACTACGTCAACGATACGGAGCGACTCGCTCTGGCGCCTCCGACAACGCTTGGCGTACGCATGTCGTTCGACTTCTAACAGCGAGCTTGTCGCAACCAACGCAAAAAGTGCCCCCCATGGGGCACTTTTTATTTGTCACACGAAAATAACGAGTTCTATGTCAGAGACTGCTACCGTCGTGGATCAAGAAGAGATCCAAAAGCTTATTCAACAGGCCAGGCTGCCTGAAGCCCTGAGCGCACTCGACGCTTTACCTGTAGATAAACAAGAGTCCCAAATGGGGCTCTATATGCGAGCGGTGTGTCTCAGGCATCTAAAACAATGGGGAGATGCTGAAAAAGTTCTCCACAGGCTGATTGGCCTGTCGCCCTCCTACGGGCGAGGATTTCAGGAATTGGGTCACCTCTACAGAGATGCGGGTCGACCCCCGGAGGCGGTAGGCGCTTACGCTACCGCGTGCCATTTAAACCCCGCACTCAAGGCCAGTTGGCTGGGCCAATATAAACTTCTTGATCACTCACGCTCCGCCGATCGCGTTGCACAGGTAAAGGAGCGGCTAGATTGGCTTGAGGCCCTCCCCCCGGTCCTGCTGGCTAGCTTGGACATGCTGCATGAGGGCAAGCTCATCAAGGCCGAGCAGCTCTGCCGCGGCTTCATGCAAAAAAATCCACAGCATATCGAGGGTATGCGACTGCTCGCGGATATCGCCATTCGCCATGGGGTCCTCGAAGACGCTGAATTTTTGCTTGAGAGCGCCGTGGCTTTTGATCCTGATCACCAAAGAGCCCGGATTGATTACGTCCAAGCACTGAGCAAGCGACAACGCTACCAACAGGCGAGCGAAGAGGCCAAAGCGCTGCTTGAAGCCAGCCCAGAAAACCCCCAATTCCAGTCGCTCTATGCGATCCAGTCGATGCAGCTCGGTGACTACCAAACGGCACTCGATTTATTTGACCAAATTCTCGAGCGTATCCCGCAGGATCCGGTGACCCACGTATCAAAAGGCCACGCACTAAAGACCGGCGGCAAAACGGCTGAAGCCGTTAGCGCTTATCAAGCGGCCATTGATTCGCAACCCATGCACTGCGACGCCTGGTACTCCCTAGCTAATCTGAAGACTTACCGGTTCGATGATGACCAGATTCACACTATGCTGGAGCTGGATAAAAACCCTCACCTGGCAGGGCAAGATCGGGTCTACCTGCAATTTGCTCTCGGCAAGGCCTTCGAAGATAAGAATGAGTTTGACAAGTCTTTCTTTCACTACAGCAAAGGAAATGACATCAAGCGAAATCAAGTGCAGTACCGTGCAGACGGAACCAGCCGTGAGTGCGAGGAGCAGATCGCTGCCTGCACTCCCGATACGTTTAAACATGTATCCGGTCATGATGCCCCAGACCCGATCTTTATTGTTGGCCTGCCGAGAGCGGGGTCAACGTTACTCGAGCAGATTTTGTCCTCTCATAGCCAAATCGACGGCACGCTTGAGCTGCCCAACGTGCTTTCCATAAGCGGCAAGCTTCGGCGTCTTGGCCAGCGAGAGGGCAATAACCGGTATCCGGAAATACTCAATGATCTCACGCCAGAGACACTGCGCGAGCTGGGCGAAGAATATATTCGCGATACCCGAATTCACCGCTTGGGTGCGCCGTTCTTTATTGACAAGATGCCGAATAACTTTCGTCATATTGGCCTTATTCGGCTCATGCTGCCCAACGCAAAAATCATTGACGCCCGCCGAGATCCCATGGCGTGCTGCTTCAGCGGCTTCAAACAGCTGTTTGCCGAGGGCCAGCTTTTCAGCTACTCGCTCGATGATATCGGCCGTTATTACAAGGACTATGTGAAATTAATGGCGCACTGGGACGAGGTCATTCCGGGCTACGTGCTTCGAGTCCAACATGAGGACGTTGTTGCCGACCTTGAGACACAGGTCACGCGTATGCTCGATTTTTGCGGCGTGCCCTTCGAGGAGTCCTGCCTTGAGTTTCACAAAACCGAACGCAACGTCAGAACACCCTCTTCCGAGCAAGTTCGGCAACCGATTTTCTCCACCGCCCTGGAGCAATGGAAAAACTATGAGCCCTGGCTTGAGCCCTTAAAGCAGGCCCTTGGCTCTACGCTAGCACCAAGATGAACTTCGATCCTGCGCGCAATCGGGGTTTTTACTTACTTGTCCGCTGAAGGCTCGTGATCTGATTCAGTATGAGCATGCCCAGCCGAACACTGTCCGCCCTCTCCGATATCGACGGCTTACGCGCGCTGGCAGTCAGTGCCGTAGTGCTTTTTCATCTCGATATTGCCTACTTTCATGGTGGGTTTTTGGGGGTCGACATCTTCTTTGTCGTGTCGGGCTTTCTCATCACTGGCCTTATCCAGGATAGGTTAGCAGTCGATAACTTCCGGTTTCGGGACTTTTATGCTCGGCGAATTCGCCGGCTTTTCCCCGCTATTTACGCGACAGTCGGCGCAACTCTGTTGGCAAGCTGGCTGCTGCTTCAACCCAGCCTGCTACAGGGCGTTGCTCAATCAGGCGCAAGTGCGATCCTAAATGCGGCGAACATTTTCTTCTTTTTGGAAGCTGGATACTGGGATGTCAGTAGTTCGTTCAAGCCTCTTCTGCACTTGTGGTCACTTGGGGTTGAAGAGCAGTTCTACTTGTTGTGGCCGCTGCTTATTACGCTGCTATTTGCTGCAAGAGCCCCGCTCTACCTATCGGCATTGTTGGGAGGTCTTGGCTTAAGTCTTACCGGCTGGCTGGTTTATTCGACAAGCAACGAACCCGCCGCCTTTTACCTGTTGCCTTTCAGGGTCTGGCAGTTTTGTGTGGGAGCAATTGCCCTCGTCATATGGCGGCAGTATCGCGGATCGCTTTTTGTCAGTCAGATTCTGCGCTCTGCGGGGCTCGCACTGTGTGTTTTCAGCATCATTACCCTGGATGCTGGCGCCGCATCGGCCGGGTGGACTGCACTCTTACCCACGACAGGCGCGGCACTCGTTCTCATCGCCGCTGACAGTCGTGAACCCAGCCCCTGGCTTCGCCATCCCGCTGTGCAGTGGGTCGGAACCCGATCGTTTGCCATCTACCTCGCCCACTGGCCGATCATAACCTTGTACAAAACCTCAACCCTGAGCTCGCTCAACAAACTGTCACAATTTCTTCTCGGAATATTTAGCCTCTTTACCGCCGCCTTGCTGCATCGCTATGTAGAGCAACGCTTTTACCAGCGGAATGCCGCCGCTCGTTGGGATCGTTCAACCGCTATGATTTTAGCTAGCGGGCTCGCGTTGCTGGCAGTTCTGGTTTTGGTTGCAAAATTTCCCGACGAATTCAGCACCCGGAAGGTGTTGCTTACGGCTGAAGCAATCGACGCCTATAATCAGAACAGATTTCAGCGAGTAGCCGGCAGTTGTCGAATTGACCAGCTCCAGAACAAAAACCGCTGCCCCGAAAATCTAGTCTCTCCCATACTCGTTATCGGGAACTCTCATGAACCCGATGGCTTTCATATCATGTCAGCCGCATTAGGGGGTGGACGCGAGCATACGCTGGTTAACTTTGGCTCAATCAATGGTTGTGACACGCTGAGGGCAATTGATCACTGGGCGCAGAGCGACAACCCCGACTGTCAGGGTCGCCTCAATGCGCTTGAACAGTCGATAACTGCCATTCCATGGCAAGCGGTGATCCTGAGCAATAGAAGACCCACTGGGGGGGGGTCTACAGGGCCGCTACCAGCTGCCGTGCTTGAGCGGAAGAAAGCGTTGATCAACATCATCGCCACTATCAAAGCTAAACAGCCTGCCACCAAGGTCATCGTTTTTGGCGATTATCTGAGTACGGTTCATGACTGCGCGCTGTTGATTAACCAGTATCAGGACATGGCGGCGTGCAGCCGGCCCCACCTGCTGGAGCCGCCGCACTGGGGAGGATTGCCCGATGGTCCCCTCGGGGAGGATCTTGCTGAGATAAGCGATGATTTTTTTAACAAAATGGCGCTACTTTGCGCGAGTGGAGAAATCGATAGCTGCGAAGTCACTACGCCCGAGGGTCATCCGATAGCCATGGATCAACATCATCTGACCTTCGAGTTTGCCACCTACATAGGCCAAAAACTGAAGGCCGAAAATCCTGACTGGCTTAAGGAACTGCGGGAGTAGCCACGCTCGCACTCTTAGTTTTTGCGGACTTGCTCCAGGATGGAGGAAAAATCGCGCTGGCCGTTACCTTTTTCCTGATGCTCTTGGTAGAGCGACAGCGCGAGCTTGCCCATCGAGTTGGCTATCTTGGCGTCATCGGCCACCTCATTAGCCAGACCGAGATCCTTCACCATTAAGTCAACCATAAAGCCCGGTTGGTAGTTATTGCTGGAAGGCGCCCCATCCATCACCTGTGGCCACGGGTTGTACACCTGCAGCGACCAGTTGTTCCCTGAACTAGCCTTCATGATGGTCGATAACACCGCCGGATCGAGGCCATTGGCCGCCCCCATTGATAGCGCCTCACAGGTCCCAATCATATGGATAGCCAGCAGCATGTTGTTGGCGGCTTTTGCTACCTGCCCCGCCCCCGCGGGACCGGCATGAAAGATTTTTTCAGCGCTTCCCATCGCTTCGAGGATTGGGCGAGCCCTTTCAAAAGCCTCCGCACTGCCTCCGCACATAAAGGCTAGGGTGCCTGCCTGCGCTGCCGCCACCCCGCCGGAAACGGGGGTATCCATGAAGTCAATGCCACTGTCTTTGGCGGCATCACCCACCTCCCTTGCGGTTTGGGAATCGATCGTACTGGCGTCAAGCACCAACACCCCTTGGGGTAGCAGCGCTAATAATCCCTGCTCACCCTCGTAGACCATTTTCACGTGCTTGCCCGCGGGGAGCATGCTTATGACCGCATCTACACCCTGACAGGCATGGGCGGCAGATTCGCAGGCCACGCCGCCCGCGGCGGTGACATCCGCCAACGCGTCAGCTGAAAGATCAAATATCTGAACGGTGTGTCCAGCCTTGAGCAGGTTTTTGGCCATGGGCCCGCCCATATTGCCAAGTCCAATAAATGCGATAACGGCCATTAGGTTCGCTCCAGATTAGGCAGGCAGGTTGAGGGAGGGCATCTCTTTGGGTGTCTCAAAAAACCCATCGAGAACATCATCGGGGACATCCGCCACCTGCGGGTAAGACCACTGGGGATTGCGATCTTTATCGACAAGCAGCGCGCGCACCCCCTCGGAAAATTCGGGGTGCCGCATAATGTTGGTCCCTAAAATGAGTTCGCTTTCAAACACCTGTTCAAGCGTTCGTCCCGCAGATTCATTCAATTGACGAAATATCCAGGACGCCGCCAGCTTGGAGCCGTGGGCAAAACCATTGCAGGCCTTGCCTATCCAAGACTCTTCATCCCGGCTGTCAAGCAACCTGTTCGAGATCTCCTGTAGATCATTACCCGCCATGAGGGCGTTGATGGTATCGAGTGCCGGTTCCAACTGCGGGGCGGGCAAGTCGGCGGTGGCGGAGGTCGCAAGAGCCTTATCTACAAGCTCCGCATTTGTCTTTGCGTCGTCAGTCCAAACAGTCTCTGCGAGGCGATCAAGCACCGCCTGCTTCTGTTCGTGAGCCAAAAATGTGGTGCCAAGCCCACAAAATAGGGCGTCAGCAGCGTTGATATGCGCCGCCGTCAGTGCAAGAAATCGCCCTACTTGTCCTGGCATTTTGTTGAGAAACCAGCTGCCGCCCACGTCAGGAAACAAGGCGATGGTGACTTCAGGCATGCCTATCCGTGTTCGCTCGCTCACCACCCGGTGACTGCAGCCTGCCAAAATGCCAAGCCCACCTCCCATCACGACACCGTGACCCCAGCAAACGACCGGCTTGGGAAACGTGTGTAGCAGGTAATTCATCCGGTATTCCCGGGCGAAAAAATTCTCGGCGTAATCGCAGGGACCCCCGGGATTTTCGATACAAGAATTTCTCAGCGCCTGCACATCGCCACCCGCACAAAATGCCTTTTCGCCGCTGCCATCAATAACAATAGCGGCAATGCTGGGGTCATCTCGCCACGCTTCGAGTGCCTCTGTCATTAACTCAACCATCTCGCGGGTCAGGGAGTTCAGTGTTTTGGGCGCGTCGAGGGTCAACTGCCCTACTCGCTTAGCGCCCTGCCCAATGACTTGCTGATGCACGCCTGTCATTATCGATTCTTCCACTTTGGTGATCGCTTCTCGAGAAAGGCATTGACGCCCTCTCGCTGGTCTTCGGTGCTGAAAAGCTGGACGAACTCATCCCGCTCCTCAGCCAGCCCCGAGCCAATAGCAATATCTCGCGCACTGTGAATAAGCCGCTTGCACGCCGCAATGGACGTAGGGCTTTGCTGTGCCACCCGCTCAGCGAGCTGAGTAGCGACAATCAGGGACTCACCAGAGGGCACGACTTCCTCAACCAGTCCTAAGGCCAAAGCCTTGTCAGCCGAGAGGCGCTCGCCGCATAAAATCATGCGCTTGGCCCAGCCTTCTCCCACCAACTGAGCCAATCGTTGCGTCCCCCCCGCACAGGGTAATAAGCCGACCTTCGCCTCCGGTAGCGCCATCTGGGCGTGGCTTTCAGCGATGCGAATATCGCAGGCCAGTGCCACCTCTAGTCCGCCGCCCATGGCGAAGCCATTAATCGCTGCGATAGATACACCCCTAAAGTCCGCCAGCGTTTCAAAGGCGGCGCCAAAAGCATCGGCCATGCGTTGAGCGGTGGCGGGATCGCCATCGGCGAACAGCTTGAGGTCGGCACCCGCCGAAAAGAATTTCTCTCCCGCTCCTGTCAGCACCAAGGCATAGATGTCCGGTTGAGCATTGAGTGTTTCCACTACGTCTTTAAGGGCGGGAAGGCTCTCCGTATCCCAGGTATTCGCTGCGGGATTGTCAATCGTAAGGCGGGCGATATGCCCCTCGAGAGTGACTTTGATTTTTTCTGATTGGCTAATACTCATTTAATCACCTCTAGGGCGCCGTCCATCATGAGCTTGCGACCAATGATGACGCGCATAATTTCATTAGTCCCCTCAAGAATTTGGTGCACACGGGTATCGCGCACATAACGCTCAACGGGGTACTCCTTGATGTAGCCGTAACCGCCAAACAGTTGAAGCGCCTGATTGCACACCGAGAAACCGACGTCGGTGGCAAATCGTTTGGCCATGGCACAGTAGGTGGTGGCCTGAGGGTCTCGTTTATCAAGCTTGCTCGCGGCGAGACGAATCATTTGTCGGGCTGCTACCAGCTCGGTGGCCATATCGGCGAGCCTGAATTGCGTGTTTTGAAAGTCTGCGATCGGCGTATCAAACTGTTTACGCTCACTCACATAAGCAACAGCATCCTCCAGCGCCTGCTGCGCAGTCCCCACCGAGCAGGTCGCAATATTGATGCGACCGCCGTCAAGGCCCTCCATAGCTATCGCGAAGCCCTGCCCTTCTTCACCCAGGCGATGACTCACAGGAACGCAGACATTATCGAAGGACACCATGCGGGTAGGCTGAGCATTCCAACCCATCTTTTCTTCTTTCTTGCCGTAGCTAACGCCCTCCGCATCCGCCGGAATAAGCAAGGCCGTGATTCCCTTGTGGCCCTCACCACCGGTCCGAGTCATTACCACAAGCACATCGGTATCACCGGCGCCTGAGATAAAAACCTTACTTCCGGAGACAATGTACTGGTCGCCCTCGAGGACAGCTCTTGTTTTCAGGCCCGCCGCATCGGAGCCAGCTCCCGGCTCGGTTAAACAGTAGGACGCCAGCTTTTCTCCCGAGACCAGCGCGGGACACCATTCGTCAATCACGCCCTGCTGGCAGTACTTGCCAATCATGGATGTCGCCATATTGTGGATCGTTAAAAACGCTGCCGTGGTGGTGCAACCCCGCGCCAACTCCTCAACGATAAGACTGGCATCAAGACGGGTCATGCCAAGACCACCCGCGCGCTCTGGCGTGTACATGCCCATGAACCCGAGGTCCCCCGCCGCCTTGAGTGTGGCCTTAGGGAAAATTGCCTCGGCGTCCCAGCGCGCAGCATGGGGCGCCAGCTCACCGAGTGAAAACGCCCTTGCGCTATCCACAAAAAATTGCTGCTCATCATTAAGTTCAAAATTCACGGGAAGCTCGATACATCGTATTGTTAAAGGAAGTCATGAGTGCCACATTGTAGCGCCACTCCGTTTTACAGTCGCTCAGCTTTTCAGCCGCTAAATTAAGTCCACAGCCCAATTTAGCCCGACGGCATCAAGCTGGCCGGCTGGGCATTACACTTCACAGTAACGCCGGTTTGCGTGTTGATGAGCCGGATTCTACCTCACCCCTTTGAAACATTGCCTCACCCAACCGAGGTAACGGCACCCGTAGTCAAGATCATCGACAGGCGTTACCATTCTGCCACCTATGACAACCTGACACGTCACGTTTTCGTCGTCCTTTTTTTTCGTCGTCCTTTTAAGACATTTTAAGACATTCGAGGCCCAGCATGACAACAGTACCCGCCGATTCTGCAAACGACCCAGAGGGCTTTATTCGCGCCTTGGTTGAGCGCTCGCGCATCGCGCAGGAGCAGATAGCTGACTACACCCAGGAACAAGTCGACGCGCTAATCCGCGCCATGGTGTGGTCCGTGGCTCAACCGGGCGTGGCGGAAGAGATTGCCCAGTTCGCGGTGGATGAGACTCAGCTTGGTAACTACGAAGGCAAGTTTTTAAAAATCCAGCGAAAAACCCGTGCCACCCTCGCGGATATCATCAATGACAAATCGGTGGGGGTTATCGAAGAGCTGCCTGAGCGGCAGATCAGGATTATTGCCAAACCCCTCGGGGTTATCGGTGCGTTGGCGCCCTCGACCAACCCCGAGGCTACGCCGGTCATCAAGGGGATACACGCGATCAAAGGCCGAAACTCCATCATCATTGCGCCGCACCCTCGGGCCAAACTGACTAACAAGAAGATTTGCGACCTGATGCGAGCGGCGCTCAAGAAAATGGGGGCCCCGGAAGATCTGGTTATTGCCATCGAGACCCCGTCCCTCGAAACAACCAACGAGCTTATGCGCCAGTGTGACCGTGTCCTCGCGACGGGCGGCGGCGCCATGGTAACCGCGGCCTATTCCAGCGGCACACCTGCGCTAGGCGTGGGTGTGGGCAATGCGGTCATTACCGTCGATGAAACCGCTGATCTCGATGCGGCAGCCGAAAAGATACGCCTGTCTAAAACGCTGGATCTGGCGGCGTCATGCTCATCGGACAATTCGGTCATCCTTATGGATGCTATCTACGAAGACATGCTCGAGAAACTGCAAGAAAAAGGCGGCTATGTGTGTTCAGCCGATGAAAAAGCCAAGCTCCGTGCCGCCCTTTGGGACGATGAACTTCATATTAATACCCAGATGGTGGCCCAGCCCGCCGAGCGGATTGCGGCTATAGCAGGGTTTAATCCGCCCCCGGATACCCAATTTTTTATTGTGTTAGAAGATGGCTGGGGGCCTGAGCACCCCTTCTCGGGTGAAAAGCTGTCAGTAATCATGGCGCTCTATCGCGCACGGGACATCGATCACGCCATCGAGCTTACACGCCATATACAAGCCTATCAGGGGCAGGGACACTCCTGCGGCATTTACTCCAACAATGATGCCAACATCATGAAGCTGGCTCATCAGACGCGAACCTCCCGGGTCATGGTCAATCAGCCCCAATCTGCGTCAAACAGCGGTAACCTGTGGAACGGGATGCGCCAGACCTTTTCGCTTGGCTGTGGATCCTGGGGAGGTAACGGCACCAACAACAATATTTCTTGGCGGGATTTGATCAATGAGACCTGGGTATCGATGCCATTGCCCCAAGAAAAGACGCTGCCCTCGGACGATGAGCTGTTCGGGTCGGTTCGGGACCAACTGTCCTAGCGGAGATTCCCCGGGTGCAGCGGTAGACCCCGACATCGAGAACAACATCGCGGCCCTATTTCCTCGATGAGTCCGTGGTAATCTGCGGCCATGACACTGACGCCATCCTTTCCCCATCGTTTAGCCGAAGCGCTCAAGCAGGTGGGATCAGCCGAGTTTCCTTCGGCTATTTGCTGTGCTGTGGGTGAGCTGGTCAGAGCAGAAGATATGAGTTTGCTGCTGTTCAGAGCAGGGCAACTACCCACGGTTGAGTTCAACACGCCGCGTGTAGGCGGTGACACCAGCTCGCTCAACAGCTATATCCAGCGCGCCTTCCTGCTGGACCCCTATTACCGCGCAGCGACCATCGATAATCGCTATGGTGTTTTTCGCCTCAAAGCCCTCGCTCCTCATGGTTTTAAAAGTAGCGAGTACTACCGCACCTGGTATCACAACAACGGCCTGAGCGACGAGTGTGGACTGCTGGTGGCGCTGGAGGAGGGCTTTGTTAACCTGTCCCTAGGAATGCTTAAAAAGGGGCAGGGCTTTAGTGAGCGCTCACTATCAACTCTTCGTGAATTCTTCCCCCTGATCGAAACCATCATCCAGCGCCATTGGGCGGAGGGCGTCAGCCAGCAACAGGGTGATCCCAGTCTGCGCGCGCGCATGGAGTCCTCGCTGGCGGCGTTCGGTAGCTCCATACTGACCCGCCGCGAACAGCAAATCACGGGCATGGTGCTGCTGGGAAACAGCACGCGGCTGATCGCCGAAAAGCTGGCGATATCCACCGAGACCGTCAAGCTACATCGCAAGCACGCCTATGCCAAGCTCGATATCTCGAGTCAGGCAGAGCTGTTCAGCTTGTTTATGCAAGCGCTGAGCCACAGTGAAGGCGCGTCCAGCGCAGACCCGTTGGTCGCGTTCCACAGTCCATCCACGGGGCGCGCAACGCAGAGCTAATGAGTAAAGTCATAACAAATCTGCTATCCGAAGGCTTTGATGCGCTTAATCGCAATGACATTACGAGGGCGGGGCAGTGCTGTAAACAGGCGCTGGATGTAGACCCGCAGAACCCGAACGCCCATTTTTTAGTAGGCCTAGTTGCCCTTGAGGCCGCTGATCGACCCAACGCACACCGCGCCTTCAAATCAGTTGTCAAACTCGACCCTAACCACGCGGCCGCCTGGTCTCAGCTGGCGCGCCTCAACGCCAGTGAGGGGAGGGTGAAGCTGGCGGAACAGGCGCTGCTTGAAACCCGCCGCTTAAAACCCACCGATCCGGCCGTTCTTGACACG
>Ga0255760_10000797_pt1 | contig 30892 bp, 25 predicted proteins | sample 071ome_25_FD_179960 | JGI IMG/M metagenome (GOLD analysis project Ga0255760, IMG submission 179960) | Coastal salt marsh microbial communities from the Groves Creek Marsh, Skidaway Island, Georgia - 071410BT metaG (version 2) | ecosystem: Environmental > Aquatic > Marine > Intertidal zone >...
CTTTTTAGAGGTGAATTATGGGTGTGTTTTTCACCTCCTCGTGAAGAGGCACTCAATCCGCCATTGTCCGACATAAATAAAATGATGGTATTCTCTTCAAGCTGTTTTGCTTCAAGATAGTCCATCACTTTTCCCAAAGCTTCGTCCATACTTTCAATCATGGAAGCATATCGTGCTTCGGGCTCTTCCAGACCCATCTCCCTATAGGAGTTTACAAACCTGTTGTTCTCCATCAAGGGGGTATGGATACCGTACAAAGCAAAATACAAGAAAAAAGGCTGTTTTTTATTTACAGGAGTTTCCAAAGCAGTAAGCACTTCACTTGTCAATGCTTCTGTAAGAAAAATGTCTTGTCCATAATATTTCTCTAACCCTGGAACGGCCCATACTTCCTTTCCCGCTATACCATTTCCAAAATTATCACTACCCAAATAACTCGCTGGTGCTCCAGCTGCATGACCAGCAATATTAACATCAAAACCGAGATTTATCGGATTTGAAGAAGGGTAACCGATAGCACCAAAATGAGCTTTCCCAGCATGAATAGTATAGTAGCCATTTTCTGCAAGTAATTTAGGAAGTGGTTCAGCATAAGCAGCATGAGGAGTTAAAGAATCCAAACCGATACCGTTGTAATTCCATTCAGGAAATTCCAAAACAGCATGGTTCAATTCCATAGGCTGCATTTGATCAGGTTTTAATGTCCAATTAGTTACTCGGTGTCTTGCTGCATTCATTCCCGTCATCAAACTTACTCTTGTAGGAGAACATACTGGAGTGGCATACGCATTAGTGAATTTGATTCCCTTTTGAGCCAAACGCTCCATGTTTGGGGTTTTATAAGTTTTGTTAAATTGGGTCAACCGGTCCCAAAAAGGAACTGAGGTATCTTGCCATCCCATATCGTCTACAAAAAAAAGGACAACATTGGGTGGTTGTTGGATTTTATTCTTTTCCGTACAGCCTGTAAAAAAGGAACAAAGAAGAATTACTAGAGTAATGGCTTTTTTCACTTCAATCATTTATTTCCGGTGCTCTATATAAACCTGCATTTGAAAGAACAACTTGGGCTTTGGATTCATTAACCTTAAAACGAACCGCTTCTACTGTTTGAGTTTCAAAGCGAACAAGTCGTTTATTTCCTATAGTACTGCCTTGATAGACCATCTTCCATTTTCCAGATGATAAAATTTCTACTGCAAAGGATTTTATGCGCTGTCCCAAGGGAATGTACTCTTGGATCATAAAAGTATTTGCCTCTACAGCAGTTTCCAGATGAAATTCTACTGTGGGTGTGCGGTCGGTAGATTGCGAAGCCCAATAAGTAGTTAAATCTTGGTCTACGATACTGGATTCTGAATACCCTTTCTCTGATGTACTTGCCTTGATGTGTTGCCCTAAAAAGAAATTTTCTTTAAACGTTTTGTCTAAAAATTCTGCCAGGGCACGAAGACTAGCTTGGTCGTTTTCGTGAACAAGCCCCCGTGTATCAACAGGGAGATTTAACAAGAGTGAACTATTTAACCCTACGGAATTGTAATAGATATCAACCAGCTTTTCGAGTGATTTAACTTGATCGTCTTGTTCGGGATGATAATACCAACCTGGCCGTATAGACACATCTGTTTCTGTAGGAATCCAATGTGTTCCCTTTTCTTGTCCTGCTGCAAAACGCTGAAAGTCAGGCATACCTGCATAGACACTGTCGCGATAGATAGGGGACCAAGTGGTTTCATTAGCATAGCCTTTTTCATTGCCTACCCAACGGATGTCTGGTCCTGCATCGCTAAAGATCACCGCTTGGGGTTGAAGCTCTCGAACCAATTTAATTGTGGTGGGCCAATTGTAATAGTTTCTTTTGTCCACTCTTCGTTCTTCGTTGGCACCACCATAATAGCCATCCCCACCATTGGCCCCATCAAACCAAACTTCAAAAACTTCTCCATACTGAGTTAAAAGCTCTGTGAGTTGATTTCTAAAATAGGTAATGTATTGTGGAGTTCCATAGTCTGGATGATTGCGGTCCCAAGGAGAAAGATAGACTCCAAATTTGAGACCAAATTCTTTACACGCCTCTGACAATTCTCGAATCAAATCTCCTTTTCCTTCACGCCAAGGGGAATTTCTAACCGAGTGTTCTGTGTAGGCACTTGGCCAGAGTGCGAATCCATCGTGATGCTTGGCTGTGATGATGATTCCTTTCATTCCAGATTCTTTGGCCACACGTGCCCATTGACGCGTATCCAATGCGCTTGGGTTAAATTGTTCGGGTTTTTCATCTCCGTACCCCCATTCTTTATTGGTAAACGTATTCATATTGAAGTGAATGAAAGCATAATACTCTAGCTTTTGCCACTCCAGTTGATGGGTGTTTGGTAATGGACCTACAGCTGCTATGGAAACCGGAGAAAAGTTACAAGACAGGAAAAGCAATAGGCTTGTAATAGCTGATATTTTTATAAAAAGGAGTCTTTTTTTCACGATTTTATTTTTTAAACTTTGGATCAATAAATTCCCATTCTCTTATGTGGGGATGACGGTGCGCCCTACGCTGTAGGGAGTCCATCGTATGAATAATTTCAGGGTGCTTTGCGGCTAAATTGTACTTTTCTTGAGGATCTGTTTTTAGGTTGTAAAGTTCCCAAGGAGCATTGGTCGTGGTCTTCATCTCGACTTTTACTCCTTTCCAGTCGCCCCATCTCAATGCAACTTGTCCTCGCTTTTCGGGATATTCAAAGTAGAGGTATTCATGTTGCTGCTTTTGGGGAATACCCAACAGTTCATTGACAAGAGAAATCCCATCCGGAGAGGATTGCTCTTGATGTGCCAACTCAGCAAAAGTGTTGTACATATCCCAATGGCCTGAGACCAAGTCTGAAGTTTGACCTGCAGAGATTTTATTTTTCCAATAGGCAATAAAGGGCACACGGATACCTCCTTCGTACACATCCATTTTAAGCCCACGCAAGTCTCCAGCACTGTTAAAAAAATCAGCATCTACCCCTCCCGCAAATGTAGGTCCGTTGTCACTTGAAAATAAAATCAAGGTGTTTTCCTCCTGTCCTTTTGCTTTGACAGCTTCCCAAATTTTGCCTACTTCGCTGTCTAAATGTGTAATCATAGCAGCATAAGCTGAAAGAGGATATTGGTGTGCTGTATAACCACTGTTTCCATAGTAGGGAGTTTCTTCAAAACTTCCCAGATACTCTTGCACCAAACTATCCGGTACCTGCAAGGATACGTGCGGTATGGGAGAAGGATAGTATAGAAAGAACGGTTTGTCAGTCGCTGTTGTATCTATAAAATGGAGGGCTTTTTCAATCATTCGATCGGGTGCATAGTCCCTCCCCTTGAATTGATCAAAAACCTTTTGATCAATTCCTTTTTCTTGAGGTTGGTGTACTAAAAAATAATCATTATTAAGTGGGGACACTTTATCGTTTTCCCAAAGGTGTGTAGGATAGTAATTGTGCGCTTGTTTTTGATCTAGGTAACCATAATAGTAGTCAAACCCTTGAAGCAAAGGGCTTCCTGTTGTTCCATTCATTCCCAGTCCCCACTTTCCGACCATTGCGGTTTGATAACCGGCTTTCTTTAGCATTTTTGCCAATGTGGGTGTGGTTTCTGGAATAGGCATTTGCCCGCCCTCCATTTCGTCGGAGAACTGTCCCAACTCATAGTTTCCTCGAATATAAGCGTGACCTGCGTGAGTTCCAGTAAGAAGCATATAACGTGAAGGAGCGCAAACGGGTGCTCCTGTGTAGTGCTGTGTAAAGCGCATTCCCCCTGCAGCCAAACGGTCTAAATTTGGTGTTTTGATTTTTTCTTGACCATAAGCTCCCAATTCTCCATAACCTAGGTCATCTGCAAAAATGTAAATGATATTGGGTGAGGATACTGTTTGTTCTTGTTTCTTTTTGCAACCAGCAAATATGAAAATACCTAAAATCAGGTGAAGTCCTAGCCGAACAAATCTTAAGTGATTTATACTCATCTCAATTCGATTTCAATAATGGTATCTATTGGATCTATTGAGGCGGTACTCAAATCGATTACAAAACCAAAACGATCGTTTTTAAATGCCAATTTTTGGTTGGACTGTTGGTCTTTTACGGATTTTATCTTTACAGGAACTTGGTCCATGTGGAGAAGTTTCAACTCAGGATTTAAAACATGGAGGAAGACCTTGTTTCCCTTTTGTGTGGAGACCACATCATCACTGGTTGGTATAGGTCCTTTCTGAGAACCGTATATGGTTGATCCGTGTTCTTTTAACCAATCACCCATAGCTTTTAATGACTCCTGGTGCTTGGGTTGTATTTTTCCATTGGGCATAGGGCCTACGTTCAACAAAAGATTACTCCCATAACCCGCTGCTTTTATCAAATAATGAATAAGTTCCTTTTCCGTTTTGTGTTTTCGGTCTTGAAGGTTGAATCCCCATGATCCGTTGATCGTTTCACAAACCTCTAAAGGTACTGCCCCTATCTGATCTGCTGGAGTCCCCCAACCTGTAGTGTTTTTTCCGGGCAGGTCTTTTTCAAACATTTGAAAATCTTCTCCCTCTATTACTCCAATGTGATGGTTGTTACCTATAAGTGCCTGAGGTTGTAACTCGTGAATCATTCCGTAAAGTTCATCGTAATGCCAATCTACCTTAAGCTTGCCAAATGTTTTACCGTCCCATTCTTTTTGATCCCAGTGACCGTCAAACCATATACCTCCTATTTCACCATAATTTGTCAACAACTCCCGTAATTGCCCTTTCATAAAAGCGATATAGTTTTCCCAATTTCCTTCTCCTCTACCTTGTATTCCGTTCCCGGTTCTTCCTCTGGGAAAATAGTCATCGCGGTTCCAGTCCAAAAGTGAATAATAAAAAAACAATTTGATACCTTGTTTACGACACTCTTCTGCTAGAAGCTTTAAAACATCCTTTCCGTAGGGAGTCCTGTCAACAATATCGTAATCCGTCATTTTAGAATCGAACATAGAAAAACCATCGTGATGACGACTGGTGATGGTAATGTATTTCATTCCTGCTTCTTTTGCCATTGTAACCCATTCTACAGGGTTAAAATCGATGGGATTAAAAAAAGTGGGGAGTTTTTCATATTCTTCAATTGAAATGTTTTGATTATTCATAACCCATTCACCGTCACCAAGAAGACTGTAGACTCCCCAGTGGACAAAAAGCCCAAATCGAGCTTCCTGAAACCAAGCACGAGCCTCAAGGTTTTCTGGGCTGGGTTGATATTCTTGTGCTTTTATTGGGGTTACTAAAAAAAAGAGTAGTGCTATTACACACAGAGGAGCTGTTTTCATAAGTTAAAAGTTTTCTGAAATAAATATGCTTTAAATTCAATCTAGTATTCTTACTCAAGATAGTAAAAAATGCTAATTTTAATGAAAATAAATTCTAATGAACTTCTCCGTCAAATCACTTTATCTACTTCTTATTTTTTTTGGATTTCAATCGTTACAGGCTCAAGATTGGCCTAATTTACAAGCATTTAAAGAAGCAAACAGCAAACTAGCTCCTTTGAAAGAAAATGAAAAGAGAATTGTTTTTATGGGCAATTCAATTACGATTGGTTGGTTACAAACCCACCCCGAATTTTTCAAAAACAGCTCCTATGTCAATAGGGGAATTGGAGGTCAGACCACACCTCAGATGCTCGTGCGTTTTCGAACGGATGTTGTAGATCTTGATCCAGCAGCAGTAGTCATTCTAGCAGGGACGAATGATATCGCCGGCAATACCGGACCCTCAACACTCGAAATGATCCTGGACAACCTTAAATCAATGACGGAAATCGCTCAAGCAAATGGCATAGAGGTTCTTCTTTGCTCTGTGTTGCCCGCTTTTGATTACCCATGGAGGCCAGGACTAGAACCCAACATCAAAATCCCAAAACTCAATACAATGATCAAGGAATATGCTTCAAAAAGTGGAGCCTATTATTTGGACTATTTTAGCGCTTTAGATGACGGTAATAATGGTTTAATAGAGGCCTATACCTACGATGGGGTTCATCTTACTCTAGAAGGATATCAAGTTTTAGAGCCACTTTTAGAAAATGCCCTTAAGGAAGTTTTTACTAGGTGAAAAAAACCTTAATTTTTCTATACCTCATCTTACTGGGGTGTCAATCTCAGGATGTACCCCCAGCATACACTCTTTTTGAAAACGGAACAGGAGCGTATAACTGCTACCGCATACCTGCTGTGATCACATCTCCTGATGGAAGTTTACTCGCCTTTGCAGAAGGACGAACAGCGAATTGTGGAGATTTTGGAAATGTAGATATATTGATTCGAAAAAGTACGGACGGAGGGCTAAGTTGGTCTACAGAAAAAGTATTGGTAGATAATGGGGAATTACAAGCAGGAAATCCTGCTCCGGTGGTAGATTATTTAGATTCTTACTATCCCCAAGGGAGGCTCTTTCTCTTTTACAATACGGGATCGGTTGGTGAACAAGAATTGCGCTTGGGTAAAGGAAATAGAGAAATACACTACATCACTAGTACCGACAATGGAACTTCTTGGTCATCACCCACCAACATTACAGAGCAAGTACATTTTAATGCAACTAACTCTAAAACAAATCTAGACTGGAGAACCCATGCCAATACCCCTGGGCATGCAATTCAATTAAAAAAAGGTGTTTACCGCGGTAGACTTTATATTCCTGCCAACCATTCAAAGGGACCTCCACAAGAAGGGTACAACGACTATCGCGCCTACGGATACTATTCTGACGACCACGGTCTAACATGGAAAGTGAGTCCTGATGTCCCTTTTGCCTCTTCGAATGAGGCGATAGGAGTAGAACTTACCGATGGGACTTTGATGCTCAACATCAGAGAACAAAGTGGGAATACCAAACTGCGTATCGTTGCCTTGAGTAGCGATGGAGGAGCGACATGGGATACGCTTTATTTTGACCCCAAATTAATCTCACCTGTTTGTCAATCTAGTATTTTACTCTTTGAAGATGAGAAAACGCCTCTATTGATTTATTCTGGTCCTAACAGCACTGATAAAAGAGAAAAAATGACATTGAAAATCAGTCTGGATAACGGCAAAAACTGGGAATACGAAAAAGAAGTGTACTCCGGTGGGGCAGCCTATTCTGATTTGGTTCAAATCGACAATAAACGAATCGGCTTGTTTTATGAAAAAGAATTCGAAAAGTTAGTGTTTGAAATTTTCACTCCAAAAGCAGTGCTTTCGGAGTGAAAATAAAGAATTTTATTTGGTAAAAGTGACCGTAGCTCTGTAGTATCCCCATCCCATATGAAGATCAACACCAGCGTCTCCTTTTTCAAATACCATTGAAAAAGCCTCTAGTGATTCGCTCCCTTCGGTTAAAGGAACACGCACCCGCGCTACATCCATTTTCTCATTATAACTGTAAGCACCCCACACGTGTGTGTCTTTATTTATAATAACGGTCATCTCACCCTCAGAAGGAATGGCGTAAAGCGTATAGGATCCTGCATCTAGTGATGTTCCACCCACTTTCATCGGTGTGTAAAGTGTCAGCTCTGTAGCCTCGTTAGCTCCCATTCTCCAAATCTTACCTTCAGGTACTAGGGTGGTGATGTCCCTACCATTGAGCTGGGGACGACTGTACAATACTCTAGCCCACTTATTGGTCTCTTTATTACTTGTTGGATACTCAATCATATCCAGAGGACTTTTATCCATTCCTCTAAAACTTTGTGCTTGAGCAAGACTCCCAATCAGGAGAACTAATGCCAGTGTAAATAGGTTTTTTTTCATTTTAAAATTGTTTTTAGCGAAGGTAAAATAAGTTTTGGAAGAGGGAGTAAAAGTTCTGTTAAAAAGAACATTTCAACCAAACGGGATGGTGGTCGGAGACCCAAAGACCTTCTGGTGTTTTGAGACTAAGATGCTTTGCTGCTATGATTTGAAAACCTTTTTGAAAAATGTAATCAATTCTTCTGTCCGCTTTCTTTTCAACCTCAAAACCGGTAAATGTTCCGTAAAGTGGTGCGTTTGAGGGCAAATTTATCAACACGTCCTCATAAGCCTCTTGAAGGATTTGAATGGGAGTGGTTTCTGGTGTCAAATTGAAATCTCCTGTGATTACTATCGGAAGTTTGTTTTCGTTTAGTGAATTTATTTTTTCTAAAATTAATTTTGCTGACTCTGCCCGAGCGGTAGTACCGACGTGATCAAAATGTGTGTTAAATACCCAAAACCGCTTTTTTGACTGCCGGTCTTCAAAAAGAGCATAGGTGCAAATTCGTTCCAGAGCGGCGTCCCAACCCACAGATATTTGATCTGGTGTTTGAGACAACCAAAAGGTGTTTGTTGTAACAAGCTCTAGTGCTTGAGTGTTGTAAAAAATGGGACTGTATTCCCCTTTTGTCTTTCCATCCTCTCGCCCAATGCCTACATAGGAGTACTCTACAAGAGCGTTCTGCAGGTCTAGAAGTTGATCGTGTAACACTTCTTGCATCCCAACAACAGTAGGTGTCTTTTCATTTAGGTAATTAAACAAACTCGCCTTCCGATACTTCCATTGGTTCTTGCCATCGTCTGGATTGTTATAACGAATGTTGTAGGACAGCACCTCTAGAGTTGTAGGTTCTTGATAAAGGGAAAAGAATGTAAAACACAAAAAGAAAACGAGTATCCGTATCATCGTTAAGGATTAAAAGATATTTTATCTAAATCAAGAAGGCTTTGCAACAACACGTTGGCACCTTTGGCAATGGCTTCTGGTGTGGAGTACTCTTCTGGGGCATGACTGATTCCGTCGACGCTGGGAACAAAGATCATTCCTGTAGGAGTAATCACGGCCATATCTTGTGCATCATGACCTGCTCCACTAGGCATAGTTTTGTGAGTATAACCCAACCGATCTGCATTTTTTCTAATTACGGATTGGATTCTCTCATCCGTTAATGCAGGAGCTGCAGTGGCATCAATGGGCTTAAAGTTAAATTGAGTTTGAGTTTCTTTACCTATAGCATATGCTCTCTGCTCAATCTGAGTATAGATACTTTTTATTTTATCTGCGTTGAGATCCCGAATTTCTAGACTTGCAATTACTTTTCCTGGAATGACATTTGGCGCCCCTGGAAAAGCTTCTATACGTCCCACAGTAGCTACCTGCGCCCCTTCCATACCAGTCACTATCTCATTGACTGCTAGGACAAACTTAGAAGCAGCAATCAAAGCATCTTTTCTGTCGTTCATAGGTGTGGTACCTGCGTGATTTGTCAACCCTAAAATTTCAACATCCCACCATTTGAGTCCTACAATTCCCTCTACGACTCCTATATCTAATCCATTTTTGTGCAAAACATTCCCTTGTTCGATATGTAATTCTAAAAAAGCGTGTAGCTCATCAGAACTTCTTTTGACTTCAAAAACTTTTTTTGGATCTCCCCCCACTCGAACAATTCCTTCTCCATTAGTGTAGCCAGAAGCTGTTTTAACCTCTAGTGTGGCTTGATCAATTTTCCCTGCCATAGCTCTGGAACCAAAAATAGCTCCCTCCTCATTAGAAAAAACAATCAGTTCCAAAGGATGATCGGTTTCTATTCCTTTTTCTATAAGGGTTTCCATGACCTCTAGACCACCCATCACTCCTACATCACCGTCGTAATGACCTCCATTTGGAACCGCATCAATATGTGATCCAAATGCAATGGGTTTAGCTCCTTTTTTCTTTCCGGATCGCCGTGCAATTAAATTTCCAGCTGCATCTGTATGTACGTTTAAACCTAGATTTTCTAAATAAGTAGTCAAAAATGCTCTCGCCTCTATATCGTAATCACTAAAAGCTACCCGATCATTTCCTCCAAGGGCATTTTTACCAAAAGTGGACAGCTTTTTAAGGTTTGCCTCAAGACGTTCTGCATTTACCTGCTGAGCTTGCAGGGGATATACGGACTGAATGCAAAGCAAACCAAATAGTATCCAATGAATTTTGTTTCTCTTTAAAAAGTATGAAAGACGCATGTGTTTCTTTTATTTTTCAATATAGTAAAACTTAAAATTAAATGATTTATTCAAACTTAACAGTCTCCTTATTTTTTGTATTTTTCTTTTTTATTCAAAACTTTACAAATGAAACCATTCCCCCTTTTGTTACTTTTCTTTTTTGTTTTGACCTATAGCTACGGTCAATCGGGAAAAGTAATGGACAACTTGAGCGTAAACAGTAAAATCCTGAAAGGTGAACGAAATTATGCCATCTACCTCCCTCCCGACTATGACACCTCAAGCAGAAGTTATCCCGTTTTGTATCTGCTTCACGGCTATACGGATGATCACACAGGATGGGTTCAATTCGGAGAGGTACTCCATATCGCAGACAAAGCGATTCTCTCTGGGGATGCTACCCCTATGATCATTGTCATGCCTGATGCGGATACAGGTCTTCCAGGATATACAAATGCCCTCTCGGGAAATTGGAATTACGAAGACTTCTTTTTTGAGGAGCTCATGCCCCAGGTTGAGGAGCGGTTTAGAATAAAAAAGAAAAAACAATTCAGAGCCATTGCTGGTCTCTCCATGGGTGGAGGAGGTAGTCTTTTGTATGCCCTACATCGGCCCGATCTCTTTTCTTCAGCAGCCTCTTTAAGTGCCTCGCTGGGACCACAAAGTTTAGATGAAATGAATGAGTTTGCCTATTTAGGATACACAAGTGCCAATCATAATAAGAAAGATTTTGAAATTTATTCGAATCGAAATAATCAGTTGAGAATCGTAGATCAATTGAGTAAAGAAACCCTCAACTCCGTTCGCTGGTACATCGACTGTGGAGACGACGATTATCTATACGAGGCCAACAGTTTGATGCACATTAAATTGCGTAAAAAAGGAGTCAATCACGAATTTCGTATTCGCGATGGGGGACATACTTGGGACTACTGGAGAAGTGCATTACCTACTGTTCTCGCCTTTATTTCGAAACGCTTTCATCAATAAAAATGGGGTTTTTAATAAAAAGCACTTCACCAAGAGACATATTTGAACAAATACAGAACAAATAACAATCCATGAAACGAAGACATTTTATCCAAACAACGGCAGTAAGCACTTTGGGTCTTTCAAGTCTGGCTGGAACAAAACTACTCGAACACAACCTAAAGAAAATTAAAATCACATTGACCCCCTGGTCACTCATCCGAACTGGCTATGGCGGCAATGATCCCTTGAATATCGAGCTTCTGGATTATCCCAGGGTTGCAAAATCATTGGGTTTTGACTACATCGATTTTGAGATGTTTCACTTTCCACATAAACTCAACGCCTCCTATTTAGAAAACTTAAAAGAGCAAATGAAAACTGCTGGTGTCCAAAGCGCAGTGATGTTGACCGGAGGTGTTGGAGACATAAGCGATCCGGATCCTGCAAAGAGAAAAAAAGCACTAGAAACCTACCGCTACTGGGTCGATATTGCTGCCACTTTAAATTGTAAAGCACTTCGTAATGTATGTGGTGAATACATCACAATACCTCATAAAGAAAAGCTCAAATACGCCGTAGAAGGAGTAGGTATGTTGGGAGAATATGCAGCTTCCAAAGGCTTGGATTTACTAATTGAAAACCACAACGGCTATTCTTCCGACCCGGAATGGATGACTGCTCTCATGGAAACTGTGAACAATAAAAATGTTGGTGTTTTAGGAGACTTTACGAATTGGACTTTGGAGCGCAATCCTGACACTTTTTATCCCGATCCCTACAAAGGAATAGAACTACTTGCCCCCTACATAAGAGCTGTCAGTGCTAAATCAGAACATTTTGATGCAGCGGGAGAGGAAACCGCCACAGATTATAAACGCATGTTTTCCATCTTAAAAAAAGCGCCACATTTTCAGTACGCCGGAGTAGAATTTTTTGGAACGACACTGTCTCGTAACCAAGGAGCTGTTCAAACCAGAGAATTAATTGAAAAGGTCATGTAGGTGCGGTATATTCAAACTCTTTTAGTCCAAACAATAACATGTTAAAAGCAGTACTCTTTGATATGGATGGGGTAATCATCGACAGTGAACCCCTCCACCGCAGTGCCTATGAGCAGATGTTTGAAGAATACAACTTAAAGGTCTCTGCTACCCTCTATGCCTCTTTTACTGGGATGGCTACCCTTCCCATTTGTGAAAAATTGTGTGAGGAGTTTTCTCTTGATCTTCAACCCACTCAGCTTGTAGCAAGCAAACGAAAATACTTCAAAAGACTTTTTGAAAACGGTCGTGATTTTCAATTGATAGACGGAGTGCTGGAACTGATTAAACACTATTCTGATAACGACATTAGCATGGTCCTCGCTTCTTCTGCCTCTATGCCCAACATTGAGATGATTTTTAGAAAATTTGGTCTTGACCCTTATTTTAAAACAAAAATTAGTGGTGCCGACTTAAAAGCTTCTAAACCCCATCCGGAGATTTTTGAAAAAGCGACACAACTTTCTGGACACAGCAGTAAGCACTGTATGGTGATTGAAGATGCTACCAACGGAATTTTGGCTGCAAAAGCAGCTGGTCTTTTTTGTGCCGCCTATGATGGGGAAAATGGGCATCGGCAAGACTTCACTATGGCAGATCTGGTTGTCTCTTCATTTAAAGAGCTAGAATTAGATAAAATTCAGCCTTACTTTAAATGACCTGATATAAAATTAGGACTGTTTTATTTTACCAAAGAATCGAGATAATTTCTGTCCAGGTAATTACCTGCTTTAATCACCGCCTTTATCTTTTTTGTATTTCTTATATCACTTAGGGGATTGGCCTCTAAGATTACCAGATCTGCGATATAATTCTTTTTAATTCTTCCTAAAGAATCTTGAAGGTTAAAATATCGTGCGGGATTTACTGTAGCCGTTTGAAGTGCTTCCAAAGCCGAAAGTCCAGAATTATGCAAGGCCTCTATTTCTTGATGTAAACTCAATCCCGGTATTAAAAATCCGATGGGTGTATCGGTTCCAGCCATAAAAGTAATTCCTTGTTTGTGCATAAAATCCACCATGCTTTTTGACCATTTTGTATAGTCTTTCAGCTCGTCACTCAAATCGGAATTGCTCTTTTCAATTCTACTTTTCCATAACTTTTTAATGTCCTCTGGAAGCAGTTCAAGCATAGCTGCATATTCATCAGAAAGATATTTTTTCTCAGCAAAGTTATTGTATAGTGTTAGGGTAGGGATTTGCCATGTGTCGTTTTTAGCTAAAACCGAAACTACTTGTTTTAGTTTTGATGAATCCAAACTATAAATAGAACGCATTCTTTGTTTATTATGCACTTGAGATCGGAGGTTAGCCCCGCTTATAAGGGATTCATTTTGTAAGAGATGCTTTCTCTCCAACAGCAATTCCTCTGAAAGAGAAGTCATAGAAAGCTCTATGTTTCTGAAGTGTTCAACGCTATTAAGCCCGTAATTTGAAGCAGAAATAACATCCATACTCAAGGGTATGTGACCTGTTACTTTTAATTGATACTTTTTAGATAAATCAATGAGTATTTTAAATTGTTCAGGGCTTAACATTTCATAAGCCTTAAGAAAATCAACTTTTTGTTCCACTAGAAATTCAATGTTTTTTTTCAATTCTGTAGTATCGACATTTTGAATTGAAATTGAAGGATGACTGGCATCACTTCCATCGTACACATTAAAAGTACCGTCTAGCAATGGACCGGCTATTTTAATCCTACTTCTAGTTTGTGGGCATTTTAAGGCTTCCTGCTTGAATTTGTTAACAAAATCAAAAGGTCCTCCTGTATCTCTTAAACTTGTAACCCCATGATATAGAAATAAATCTGGCATATAAAATGCCAATTCTTTTTCGTAAGCAAAATGGATGTGTGCATCCCACAAACCCGGAATTAAAAAGCTGTTTTCCGCGTCGTATATTTTATTTTTTGAAGAAAGTAAAAGGTCTTTAGAATTGTATATTTCAAAAATTTGATCCCCTTTTATAACCACAGTCTGATTTGGAATCAAGCCCTCCAGAGGGTCAACTATAGTTATTTTATGAATCACATAACTATCCTCAAAAAAAAGCTCTTGTCGCTGACAAGAAAGGAAAAACAAAAAAGAAATAAAAAATAAAAAACCCTTGTTCATTAAATAGCTATCTAGAAATAAAAGTAATTAGATATTCTTAATTATAAGACCTAATTCCTCTTAAGTATCGTGATTCTTTTTTGTACCATACTTTTTTTAACTAAAAATGATTGTAAAATGTTTTTCATAAATAAAAAAATCCACAACATCATGTAAAACAATCTGTTACGGATTCTTAAAGTACTCGGAGCGGAAGGAAACACCTGCGCAATACAAGCTCGACTTAAAGATGTGATGCTGGATACGCTTGATTGCTTGGTGTAGGGATTCACAGTATATATAAAGGGTGAAAAAGTACAACTTAAAGAATAGTATCCCATCATATATCCACACAAAACCCTAAAACCACAACACAGGGATCCTTGCTTAAGGCAATGATATCAATGGATTAGGAAGGATTTGGATTGTGCCCATTGGTGTAAAAGAAAAACCCTCCGATTGGGAGGGTGTAATGATTAAATTATTCTGTTATTAGTTTATCCAGCCTCCTACTTGAGGTCTTAACTCTGCTCCATATGCTTTTGCTTTTGTTTTAAGTTCAGCTGATGCATCCCCCGCAACAATCACTTTACTAAGAGTAAAGAGTTTCATGAACTCTTTGGAATAATCACTTTGCTCAAAGTTATTAAGGTGATGGACGAAGTCAGAAGAAGTATAGTATTTCTCAACCAAATTAACTTTTTCCCCATCAGGAGAAACAAAGTACCCAAAATCATAAGTCCCAGGCTCTGTTTCTCTTACGAATTTGCTGAATCTTACTAAAAATTCTTCAACATCAGATGTTGAAAATCCTTTATTTATCTTTAATTCTGCCAAGCCAAGAACCCTTTGCGACTTTTTATTAACTGATTCAGCAGCCTTAATTTCTCTTTCCAATAAACTTGGATCAAAAAAATGATATGCAGCAACTATTTTTTCATTTTCAAAGCGGAAACCATGATGAACCATTATTTTCACATCATCACCAGTATATTTTCCTTTACCTGTCCATTGAAACCAAGCCATAGACCATGTGGTTCCATTATTATATTTAGCAGATGTGAGGTTTATGCCATTTGTATCATTTTGAATATTTTCAAATAAATCATGATGATCTTCTGTTGCCGACAGCCATCCCTCTTTATCGACTTGAACATTATTAAAATAGTATTCTCCAGAATCATCTGATATCATACTTGCTATTTCACGAAATTTCCCTTCAGAATATTTTTGCATTAATTCTTTTGTCATCTGCACTTCTTTAGTTTGGTCATCTAAAATACCACTAAGATCTCCTGATGGAACTTGATTACAACTTAAAAAAAAGATTGCTGGGAGTAGTAATAAATACTTTTTCATTTTAATTGATTTATGATTAATAATACATCCAAGATATAGAGAATGAAGTTTTTTTCAAAACACGTTACAAACTTTCCTCAAACACTTTCCCCCTAAAACCACTGCATAGGAATCCTAGTTTAAGGCAATGATATCAATGGTTATAAGGGATTTGGATTGTATCCATTGGTGTAAAAGAAAAACCCTCCACTTGGGAGGGCTTTTGAGATATTATTTATCTAAATAATCAACACGTTTAAAGATGCCAGAACTGAGAAGTGATCTTATTTGGTCGATTTTCTTATTCGCATCTATAGTACTTTTACTCATTTTAGATGTATTCGATCTAAGTGTGTATATATCTTCTAAAGTATCGTAGAAATCAACAGTGTAATAATTTGTTTTTCTTTCTGTCCCTAATTGATCAAGAACTTTTGTAAGAGCCCATGCTTTCATGCCATTTTTTTGATTTATTGGCATAAAAGTTTTGAGTTCCATTGATTCATAGTCTGCTTGCCTGTACCAATCAACACTCATACTATTTATTACAGCATAGTCAGCTGGTTTACTTCCTTCTACAGAATTATTAAACCCACCTTTATAAGATACATCAGTACTGTATATTTTAGTAAAATGTGACAATTGTTTTTCTCTGATTACTTTCCAAGTATCAACATCTAAGCCTTCAGGTATTCCACTAATGTTAGCTGTTTTTTTTCTATTTTCCTCAGTATAAAACTTAGTATATAAATACGTAGTTTCTGTTGATGCTTCATGAGGATTTATAAGTTGCCACATTTCCCAATTTGTCAACAATCCAGCATCTCTCTGTTGTTTCCATACCGATTTAAAGTGTTTTTCAAGAGCTAAATGTTCTTCAACATCAGAATTATTAATTGTTCCGTACCACATGTTGATTCTCATTTCTCCTTCTTGAGCAGAAACTGATAATCCAATAAGTAGCGAGAAAAGAAATAATATTTTTTTCATTCTAATTGATTTATGATTAATAATACCTCTAAGATATAGAGAATGGACTACATATCAAATCCCATCTCCCTTTTTCAATAGAAAACACATGATTTGTTGCCAATATGTTGCCATTTGAAAAGTAAAAAATCCGCAACATCATGTAAAACAATCTGTTACGGATTCTTAAAGTACTCGGAGCGGGACTTGAACCCGCACGACCGCAATGGTCATTGGATTTTAAGTCCAACGTGTCTACCAATTCCACCATCCGAGCGGACGACAGAGCGAAAGACGGGATTTGAACCCGCGACCCTCACCTTGGCAAGGTGATGCTCTACCCCTGAGCTACTTTCGCGTTGTGGATTGCAAATGTAAAATAAAATCTAAATATGTCTTTATGTTTTTGCTCAAAAAAACATCAGATAGGCCATGACAAAAACAAGTTACTTTGAATTCTTTTGAGTCAATCTTCGCTTGATTTGGTTGAGTTGCATAAGTGCCTCTACAGGAGTTAAAGTATCTATGTTTAACGAGGTGATTTCTTCCCTAAGGGTTTCCAATAAAGGATCGTCCAGATTAAAAAAGCTCAATTGTAATTCCCCTTGATTTTTTACCTCATTTGTATCCTTTTTAAAACGGTGTGAACCCTCCAGAGCAGACAGTTTTTCTTTCGCTGTTGCCAATACATGTTGTGGCATTCCGGCCATTTTGGCAACGTGTATTCCAAAACTATGTGCACTTCCTCCTGGTACTAATTTTCTTAGAAACAAAACATCTTCTTGGGTTTCCTTGATAGAGACATTGAAGTTTTTAATTCGATCAAAAGACTGCGTCATTTCATTTAACTCATGATAATGGGTAGCAAAGAGCACTCTAGGGCGGAAAGGATGTTCGTGAAGGTATTCTGCTATCGCCCAGGCAATAGAGATACCATCATAGGTACTGGTACCTCTTCCTATTTCATCCAAGAGCACTAAACTCGATTCAGAAATTGTGTTGAGGATAGAGGCTGTTTCATTCATCTCCACCATAAAAGTGGAAGCACCCATAGAGATATTATCGCTAGCACCCACACGAGTGAAAATTTTATCTACCAACCCTAGTATGGCTTTGGTAGCGGGGACAAAGCTTCCCATTTGAGCAAGTAGAGAAATAAGTGCTGTTTGTCGAAGAAGCGCAGACTTTCCGGACATGTTGGGACCTGTTATCATAATGATCTGTTGCTTCTCTCGATCTAAAAACAAATCGTTAGCAATATATGGAGTTCCCAAGGGCAATTGTTTTTCAATCACAGGATGTCGAGCGCCTTTTAATTCGAGTGTTGTACCCGTTGTCATTTTAGGACGGCAATAGTTGTTCTTTTGTGCCAACTTTGCAAAATTGCACAACACATCCCAACGTGCTACCGCAGATGCGTTTTGCTTTAGGGCTTCTAAATTTTGTTGCAAGCGCTGAATAAATTCAGCAAATAATTGGTTTTCCAAAGCGAGTATGTGTTCCCCCGCTTGAAGAAGCTCCGTTTCTAGCGTTTTTAATTCTTCTGTAATGTATCGTTCCGCATTTACTAGTGTTTGTTTGCGGGTCCAATCTTCAGGCACTTTATCTTTGTGTGTGTTTCTCACTTCGATATAGTAACCGAACACATTGTTGAAAGCAATTTTTAAAGAAGGGATTTGGGTACGCTCACTTTCCCGTTCCAAAAGCGCATCCAAATGGGCCTGAGAAGAGTTTCTTAAACTCCTCAAGCCATCCAATTTTTCAGAATAGCCTGCTGCAATCACCCTTCCTTTAGAGACCAAAACGGGTGCCTCAGGATGTAATGTTTTACGAAGTTGGTCTATGATTGGCCTTGTAGCTGGAAGGGACTGAAGTTGTATTTTTAATGCAGGTGCCTTTTCTTTTTGAAGTTGGTCTTTGTAGTTTTCGAGTACTTCTAGGGAGTGAGCTAGTTGATTTAACGCTCGAGGACTGATTTTTTCTGTAGCTATTTTTGCAGTAACCCTTTCTAAGTCTATTACCTGATTTAAGGCTTTTTGCGTCTCTTCCAATAATACTTCATTATCCAAAAATTCTTGAACTTGATTTTGCCTTACTTCTATTAGATCCAGCTCTTTTAAGGGAAATGCCATCCATTGTCGCAACAATCGTGCTCCCATTGCAGTTTGGGTTTGATCTATAATGGAGAGCAAAGAAACCCCCTCTGGATGATTGGACTGAAAAAGCTCCAGATTGCGCTGTGTAAAACGATCTAGCCATACATAAGCCTCTTGTATAATGGGTGTCAGTCGAGTGATGTGTTGTAATTTATCGTGTTGGGTTTCGGACAAATAATGCAAGGCGGCACCCGCAGCACTAATTCCTTCAGTAAACTTTTGAACACCAAAACCCTCTAAGGAGTGCGTCTTAAAATGTGTTGTCAATTTTTGTTTCGAGGTACTGCTCTCAAAAGCCCAATCTTCCATATAAAAGCATGGGTATTGTGTTCCAAACTGCTCAGCAAAAATTTTCTTTTTAGGTTTGGGAACCAGTACCTCACTGGGCTGATAACTTTGGAGTAATTGCTCCACGTGTTCTACCGTGCCTTCTCCAACAAAAAAGTCCCCCGTTGAAATGTCTAAAAAAGACACTCCCCACTTTTTGTCATAAAAAACTGCTGCGAGATAATTGTTTTTCTTTTGATCTAATACATCATCATGTAGTGCCACTCCTGGGGTAATTAACTCAGTAACTCCTCTTTTGACAATTTTTTTGGTGAGCTTGGGGTCTTCCAACTGATCACAAATGGCCACCCTACATCCCGCTCTGACTAACTTGGGTAAGTAGGTATTAATGGAATGATGGGGAAATCCAGCCAATTCAGTTTCGCTTGTACTTCCAGCTCCCCTTTTGGTCAGTATAATCCCTAAAATTCCTGCGGCTTTTACAGCGTCAGCACCAAATGTTTCATAAAAATCCCCCACACGAAACAACAACAAGGCATCAGGGTATTTCGCCTTAATGCTGTTGTACTGCTTCATCAAAGGGGTTTCTTTCGTTGCCTTGGGCACAATTTTTGGTTTTTACTAAAGTATTTAAAATTTAAGGGATTCCCCAAAAACAAAGATGCAAAACCCTAGATAAAATTAAGAGTACGTATTTTTGTTTTTTTAACAACCCATGCGCAAACTCAAAAACGAAGAACTCAACAGAAAATCCGTAGTTGAATTTAAAGCAGCTTCTAAAACTCCCTTAATTCTCATTTTGGACAATGTGCGTAGTTTGAATAATATTGGTTCTGTTTTCCGTACTTCAGATGCTTTTTTAATTGAAAAGATTTACCTCTGCGGCATCACGGCCTGCCCTCCGCATAAAGACATACACAAAACAGCGCTAGGAGCAACAGAAAATGTTCTCTGGGAGTACTGCGAATCTACACTAGAGGTGGTAAAGAAATTACTAGCCCAGGGCACCTCCGTATGGGCTGTTGAACAAACTGAAGGGGCGCTTTCTTTGGATCAATTCAAGCCCGATCCACACACCTCCTATGCTTTTGTTCTAGGAAATGAAGTTCACGGAGTTGGTCAAGAAGTAGTTGATACCTGTGGAAAGGCTCTTGAAATTCCGCAATTTGGAACCAAACATTCACTTAATATAAGTGTGGCAACGGGGGTTATAGTCTGGGATTTTTTTACAAAAATGTCGTCCTAAAAACAGCTCTAAGAATTTTTTTAAAAGCTCTTTCATCTGTTTTAAAATCTACTCCCTCTACAGAATATTCAAGAAACAAAAAAGTGTCTTTATTTGCAAAATAGTTAGTATAACTGGCGGCTATTTTTTGGAGGTACTCTACAGAAATCTCTTTTTCAAATGCACGCCCTCTTTTTTTAATCTGAGCCTGAAGCTGAGAACTACTTGCTTTGAGAAATAAAATAACATCAGGTATTTTTTTGCCAGCAGTCTCTATGTCAAAAACTGTTTTAAACTTTTTAAATTCTTCTTTGCTGAGGTTTTCTTCAGCAAAAATTAACGATTTATACAATGAAAAGTCTGAGACAACCTTTTTAGGAGCTTTTCCCCAAAACTGTAGCTCTTTTTTAATTCGATCTTGCAAAAAGTAAGTCTCTACTGCAAGAGCATGGGTTTTAGGGTCTTTGTAAAAGGCTTCCAGAAAAGGGTTTTCGACAAAAGATTCGCAAAACAATGTCACAGGATAACACTCAGCAATTTGTTGTGCTAAAGTGGTTTTTCCCGCTCCTATATTTCCTTCTATAGCCAAGTAGGACAAGGTGTCAAATAAAGGGGGCAAGCTCAAATCAAAATCCAAAGCAGTAAAAGTAGCTTTGTCCTTTGTGTTTAAAAACAAATCTCTGACGGACTGTAAAAGAACAGGGTGGACAAAATCGGGAGCAACATCCGCTAGTGGTGCCAAAACAAAATTGCGTTGGTGAAGCTTGGGGTGGGGTACTTTAAGGTGCTCTGTGTAGTGAATTTCGTTTTTGTAAAAGAGTAAATCAAGGTCTAGCGTTCGAGCCTCATAACCCGTTTCTGCAGTACGTTGTCTTCCCAGTTTACGTTCTATACCCAAGAGCAACTCCAATAGTTCTTCAGCTTTTAAATCCGTCTCTACCACTACACAAGCGTTGTAAAAAGGAGTACTTTCAAAACCCCAAGCGGGGGTTTCATAAACTTTAGAACAAGAACACAGGCGAATATAATGTTCCTCCATCAATGCTAATGCCTTGTGAAAGGTTAATATACGGTCTCCGAGGTTACTTCCTAAGGAAAGGATAATTTGATCTTGCAAAACCTAGTTGTTCTGTTCACAAAACTACAAAACCCTATATTTGTATTACCAATACTTGTTACATGAATTTTCTTCGAAGTTTCTTTGCCTCCGTTTTAGGTACACTCACTGCAATTGGCTTATTTTTTGCCATGATTTTTTTGATTATCTCGGCTGTGGCTAGCGTTTTAAACAGTTCAGAAATGGGTTCCTCAATCAATTCAACAAGTGTTTTAGATCTGAACCTAAACCTCCCAGTCGTAGAACGTGCCCCTGCCTTTGATGAAGTTCAAAAAATACTGGGATTAGAAGAACAAGTAATTGGTCTACCTCAACTGATTAAAGCCATTCAACAAGCTGCTGAGCATCCATCAATAGCAGGGATTCGATTGCGATCTGATTTTGTTTCAGCAGGTTGGACACAGACGCACAGTATTAGAAATGCTCTTAAAAAATTTAAAAGCAAAGGGAAATTCATCTATGCCTATGGTGATGTATTTACCCAAAAAGGGTATTTCCTCGCTTCAGTAGCAGATTCTGTTTTTTTGAATCCTGCAGGTGTATTTGAATTTAAAGGACTGGCATCTGAGGTTCTGTATTACAAAGATTTTCAAGAAAAATACGGTCTTAAAATGGAAGTCGTTCGACACGGAAAATACAAAAGTGCTGTAGAACCTTTCCTACAAAATGAAATGAGTGAAGACAATAAAACTCAAATCAGCACCTTGCTTAACGACCTTTGGGTAACCCTACGGGATGAAATTGCCGACGAAAGAAATTTAACTCCAGAAACTTTAGACGCTTTAGCTACATCAAATGCTATTGCAATTCCTCAGGATGCTGTAAACACATCTCTTATAGATGGGTTGCTTTATGAAGACGAGGTGGACCAATTGATTAAGGATCGATTAGAGATATCCGAAGAGGACTCGTTTGACAAAATAACCGTCAGTAGGATGAATTCAAGTTCTCCCTCCTATGACAGTGGTATCAAAGATCGAATTGCAGTAGTTTTTGCCAACGGACCTATTTTATATGGAGAAGGAACAGAGACTGTAATTGCTCAAGGAGTTTTTATAGAAACCTTGGAAAAACTTGCGAAAGACGACTGGATAAAAGCGATTGTACTTCGGGTCAATTCACCAGGAGGTAGTTCTTTGACATCAGAACTCCTTTGGAGAACACTAGAAAACGTTAAAAAAACAAAACCACTTATCGTTTCTATGGGAGATGTAGCTGCCTCTGGAGGATATTATATCGCTACAGGTGCAGAGTACCTCTTTGCTGACCCCATGAGTATTACAGGCTCTATTGGAGTTTTTGCTACTTTACCCAATGGAAAAGATTTTATAGAATCTATTGGAATCCATGCCCAATCTGTAGAAACACATCCCAATGCCCTTGGATACAGCCCCTTTCAAAAGATGAGCAAGGCCTTTGAAAGTCAAATTCAAAAGGGGATTGAACACACTTATGGACAATTTAAAGAACGTGTAGCAGTGGGTCGCTCGCTAGGTCCTGAAGAGGTAGAAAGTTTGGCCCAAGGAAGAGTATGGAGCGGAAAAAAAGCGCTAGAATTAGGACTTGTAGACCGCTTAGGAGATTTACAAGATGCTATTGCTTATGCAGCAGAAAGAGCAGGTATTGAAGCCTATAATGTTTTACCCTATCCTCAATTTGAAGAAAACCTAGAAAATTTATTGAAAGGAATTTCTCCGGTTTTAAAAGGGAATACCCCTTTAGAAACCTTAGCCGCACCCCTAGAGCCGCTTTTCTTAAAACTAGAAAATTCACCCCATTCAATCCCAAATTACATTCAAACCCTACTTCCTTATGAATTAAGAATACACTAGATGACTACTGCTAAAAAAGAACTTGCAAAAAATATTTATCTGCTTTTAGCGGGACTGTTCATTACCTCACTGGTGGTCTCTAACTTGATTTTTCAGAAATTCTTCTACTGGTATCCTTTTGATATGAAGATTTTAGGAAATCCTCTTTTTGAACTGTCTGTTGGAATATTACCGTATCCTTTGACCTTTTTAATTACCGATTTAATTTCTGAAATCTACGGTAAGAAAAAAGCCAACCAAGTGGTTATTACAGGTATTTTTGCTTCCTTTTTTTCAATGGGAATTCTCCTGATTGCCAATGCAGTACCTGCTATTGAAAGCTCACCTGTAAATAACGAAACCTTCAATCAAGTATTTGCATTGTCCCCCATTGCGGTCCTTGCTTCTATGATTGCGTATTTATTTGCGCAATTTGTAGATATCCGTATTTATCATTTTTGGAAAAAATTCACCCAAGGAAAAAAACTCTGGCTGCGAAATAATTTCTCCACCTTTAGCTCACAACTTATCGATACGGTATTGGTAGTTGGACTACTTTGTGTTTTTGGAGTTTTGGAGTGGCGCCTCTTTTGGGGGCTTGTCGTTTCAGGTTTTTTATTTAAAGTAATTGTTGCCGCCCTAGACACTCCTTTACTTTATCTGTTTGTTGGTGTTTTTCGAAAAACATTTGACCTACAACCTACAGATGAACTCGAGATTTAGTACATGAAAGAAGAAACTAAAGGCGTAAGGCTCAACAAATATTTAAGTGAAATAGGTCACTGCTCACGAAGAGCAGCAGATAAATTGATTGAACAAGGACGCATTAAGGTCAATGATGTGGTAGTGGTTATGGGTCAAAAAGTAACGCCCCAAGACCGTATTGAGGTGGATGGTATTCTGGTTGAAGATCTTCAGGAAAAACCTGTTTACCTTGCCTTCAACAAACCTGTGGGAATAGTTTGCACCACAGACACACGAGTAGAAAAAGACAACATCATCGACTACATCAATTACCCCAGTCGAATTTTCCCAATTGGCCGTTTAGATAAAATGAGCGAAGGCTTAATTCTCTTGACCAACGATGGGGATATTGTCAATAAAATACTACGCGCTCGAAACAATCACGAAAAAGAATATGTAGTGACTGTCAATAAGCCCGTAACTGATGAATTTATTGAAAAAATGGGAAGTGGTGTCCCTATTTTAGATACCGTAACAAAAAAATGTTTTGTAAAACAAATACACAAAAATCAGTTCCGAATCATTCTGACTCAGGGTTTGAACCGGCAAATTAGAAGAATGTGTGAACATCTCGACTACAGGGTGGTCAAGTTAAAAAGAATACGGATCATGAATATAGAGCTCGATACAAAAGTGGGACGATACAGAGATTTGACTAAAAAAGAGTTGAATGCTTTGAACAGCCTGCTGTCCGAATCAAACAAACATTTTAAAGAATAGGTTGAAATTTGATTTTCTGCCCTTCGTTAGAGCGAATATTGAATACCGTTTGATCTTCAAAAAGTAAATATTGTCCTCGAATTCCCATTAATTTTCCTTGATAAAAAGGGGTTTTAGTAAGATTTAAACTTTGCGCCTTGAGGGGGTAATGGAGTACTGGAAAATCCATTTTCTCTAGATGTCTTTCATCAGGCTTCATATAGGGTTTGAGCTCTTTAGGTAAGTGATCTAGTGCCTTTTCAAAAACAGCATCCCAATGTACGGGTTCGGCTTCGTTTTGGACCATTTTCCTCCAGTTGGTTTTATCCGAAAAAACTTCTTTTAAGGCGACCTCTCCTATTCCTGCCAGATAGCGATTGGGCACTTCCAAAAGGACCATTGCCTGATGAGCCCCTTGATCTATCCAACGTGTGGGGACTTGACTTTTTCTGGTTACACCTACTTTCAAATGACTACTGAGAGCCAGATAAATAATGTGGGGCTGCAATTGCATCTTTTTTTCGTAGTCCAAATTGCGATCTTCTTGATCCAAATGAGCTTTGCTTAACTCTGGGCGCATTACCCAGTCACCAGCAGCTGGAATTTCAAAAAAACAAGATTTACAAAATCCCTGACGGAAAATGGGAAGCTCTTGATGACAATTGAGACACTGTGAACCAGTATGCGTTATAGAAACCTGCTGATCTAAAAAATTATTAAGGTGAATAAAACCCCTTGACAGTTCCAAAAAATACTGAATTGGCTCGGCGCGTTCTGTGATCATTTTTTTTAAAGTCCCCTCAAACATCTACTCCTAAAGAATTGGTTATTTTTACGCTGATAAGATACTAATTATTTTATGCCCATACCCCTATTTAACTCAATCGCTTCTTGGATTCTTAAAAAGAGAATTCACCAAATGGAATTATTCATAAAATACCCCATAGAGGTGCAAAATGAACTGCTTTACGATTTGTTAAAAACAGCTTCAAATACGGAAATGGGAATACAGAACGAATTTCATTCCATTAAAAGCTATGAACTTTTTAAAGAGCGCATTCCTATAAGTACTTATGACGCTATAGCTGAAGACATTGAACGGTGCCGCAAAGGACAGCAAAATATCTTTTGGCCAACTCCCATAAAATGGTTTGCCAAATCCAGTGGAACAACCGCTGCAAAAAGTAAATTTATACCTGTCAGTACAGAGGCATTAGAAAACTGCCATTACAAAGCTGGGAAAGACATGCTTTCCTTGTACTTCAACAACAACGAAGAATCACAACTCCTCACAGGAAAATCGTTGAGATTAGGTGGAAGTAACGAATTGTACTCTGAAAACAACAGTTATTTTGGAGATCTTTCCTCCATTATAATACAAAACCTCCCCTTTTGGGCAGAACTCAGTAGCACACCCAGTAATAAAACTTCCTTGTTGCCAGAATGGGAAACAAAAATGAAAGCCATAGTAGCTGAATCAATTGACGAAAAAGTAACCAGTCTTGCTGGCGTTCCTTCTTGGATGCTGATTTTACTGCAAAAAGTACTAGAAACAACGGGTAAAGAAAACCTCATTCAGGTATGGCCAGACGCGGAAGTTTACTTTCATGGTGGAGTAAATTTTAAACCCTATAAAGAGTTGTACAAAAGCCTCTTTCCTAAGGACAATTTTAAATACTACGAAATTTACAATGCCTCTGAAGGCTTTTTTGCAATACAAGATCAAAATGATTCTGACGAACTCTTACTTATGCTTGATTATGGGATTTTTTATGAATTCATTCCGCTAAAGGGAACAGGTGAAGAAGAATCTAAAATCATCCCCCTCTCAGAAGTAAATTTAAATACGAATTACGCTCTTGTAATAACTACCAATGGAGGCTTGTGGCGTTATAAAATTGGCGACACAATACGCTTTACCTCTCTTGCCCCCTATCGCATCCAAGTCACAGGAAGAACCAAACACTTTATCAACGTTTTTGGCGAAGAGCTCATAATCGACAATACTGAAAAGGCTCTTGAAAAAGCCAGCATGAAAACTCAGAGTATTATTTCTAATTATACTGCTGGCCCTATTTTTATGAAAAAAAATAAACAAGGAGCTCATGAGTGGATTATTGAATTTGAAAAAGAGCCAGAAAATTTTGACTATTTCTGCGAGTGTTTAGATAATGCATTAAAAGAAGAAAATTCAGACTATGAGGCCAAGCGATACAAAAACATGACACTACTTCCTCCAAAAATCCACAAAGCAGAAAGAGGACTTTTTTATCGATGGCTTCTCAAGAAAGGAAAATTGGGTGGACAGCACAAAGTGCCTCGTCTTTCGAATTCCAGAGAAGCTCTAGAAGAGTTGTTAAAGTTAAATTACTAAGAAACTACCTTTAGTTTGGGTAATTCTATTTTAGAGAGCTTTTGATCTGCGTACTGCTTGGTAACCTTTAATTTCTTAACGTCACTGTTGGGCAATTCAAACATGGCATCGTTTAAAACTGCCTCGCAAAGTGATCGCAATCCTCTTGCGCCTAACTGGTATTGAAGAGCTTTCTCTACAATATAATCCAAAGCTCCTGGGGTAAACTGCAGCTCGATACCGTCCATAGAAAAGAGCTTGATGTATTGCTTTACCAAAGCATTTTTTGGTGTGGTCAAAATCAAGCGAAGTGTCGCTTCATCCAGAGGGCTCATGTAAGTCAATACTGGTAGTCTACCTATGATTTCAGGAATCAATCCAAAAGTACGCACGTCTTTAGGGGTGAGGTACTGCAACATATTTTCTTTGTCAAGCTCCCGTTTTTCAACTGTTGTTTTGTATCCAATTGCTTGTAAGTTCAGACGTTTGTTGATGTGGGCTTCGATACCGTCAAACGCACCCCCAGCAATAAACAAGATATTAGAGGTGTCGACCTCAATAAATTTTTGATCGGGATGCTTCCGACCCCCCTTAGGAGGAACATTAACAACAGTTCCTTCTAAAAGCTTGAGTAGTGCCTGCTGAACACCCTCTCCAGAAACGTCTCTTGTAATAGAAGGATTATCACTTTTTCTAGCAATTTTGTCAATTTCATCTATAAAAATAATCCCTCTTTCTGCGCGCTCTACATCGTAATCTGCAGCCTGCAATAGTCGGGTTAGAATACTTTCTACATCCTCTCCCACATAACCCGCTTCTGTCAATACAGTTGCATCGACTATAGCCAAAGGCACCTTTAGTAAACGTGAAATGGTTTGTGCCAAAAGGGTTTTTCCGGTACCTGTTGGACCAACCAAAAGGACATTACTCTTTTGAATCTCTACCGTATCCTCACTACTTCTTTCTTGTATCAAACGTTTATAATGGTTGTATACAGCTACAGAAAGAACACGTTTCGATGCTTCTTGTCCAATAATGTACTCATCCAAAAACGCTTTAATTTCTTTTGGTGGCTTAAGATCTATAGATACCTTATCTCCTTCCTCACCTGTCGATTCTTCGAGAACTATTCCATGTGCTTGAACAATACACCGATCACAAATATGAGCATCCAAACCAGCAATCAATAGTTGGGTTTCGGGTTTGGGTCTACCGCAAAAAGAACAATTTAAGTCAGGTTTACTCATGGTGTTTAGGTTTATTCGGGTGCGTTTGCTAGCACTTCGTCAACCATACCGTAGGCTTTAGCCTCTTCAGCTTTCATCCAATAGTCACGATCGCTGTTTTCAGTAACTTTTTTAATATCTTGACCTGAGTGCTTCGAGATGATTTGATACAACTCATCTTTGAGTTTTAAAATTTCTCTTGCTGTAATTTCAATGTCTGAAGCCTGTCCCTGTGCACCTCCTAATGGCTGGTGAATCATTACGCGCGAATGTGGTAGTGCAGAACGCTTTCCTTCATGACCCGCACATAGGAGCACAGCACCCATAGAGGCTGCTATACCTGTACAGATGGTGGCTACGTTGGGTGTGATAAACTGCATGGTGTCATAAATTCCTAAACCAGCATAAACACTACCCCCAGGAGAGTTAATGTACATTTGAATGTCCCTTTTAGAATCTGTGCTTTGAAGAAACAACAATTGGGCCTGAATAATATTTGCCACTTGATCATCAATAGCTGTTCCCAAAAACATAATACGATCCATCATCAAACGGGAAAACACATCCATTTGGGCAACATTCAACTGTCGCTCTTCAATAATGTATGGAGTCATGCTGCTCACGATTTTATCGTAGTACATCGCATTGATTCCGTGGTGTTTTGTAGCGTATTTTTTAAATTCTTTACCGTAGTCCATCTCGCTTTATTTTCTCTAAAATTAATGAAATTATTATGCTTTACCGTAAGCTTCCTTAACAAAGGCGTCAAAGGCAACTTTTTTGTTTTTTAAAGGTGCTTTTTCCAAATAGAATTGAAGCATTTTATCTCCCATCAGTTGTTCAGAAATTCGCTTGGTCTCTTCTTGATTGGACAAAACATTAGAGACAATTCCATCTAGTTGCTCTTGTTCTGGAATTTGTCCGTATTGCATCATCTGGTTTTTAACTAGGTTTGCTGTAAACTCCTTAAGCTCATCAAAGGTCATACTAAGCTGATTCTCATTAATGATTTTTCCTTCAATAAGCTGATAGCGGATTCCTTTTTCAGATTTGTTGTATTCCTCTTCAGCAGCTTCTTCAGTAAGCGGTTCTTTTGCAGTAGTTTGAATCCACTTTTTTAAGAAACTGTCAGGCAATTTAAATTTTGTTTTTTCTACTAAGGCTTCAGAAATATCGTTCATCAACTTTTGGTTGGCCTGAGGTTCAAACTGTGCCTTAAGACTTGTTTTGATTTTTTCCTCTAAATCAGCTTTTGTTTTTACCGTTCCTGGCTCGTAGAGTTTATCAAAAAGTTCCGTATTCAGTTCTGCAGGAATGCGTTCATTGACTTCTTTAAGGGCTACAATAAAATCGGTTTTATTCAGGCTGGCTAGTTTTTGATCGTCGAGTCCCAAAAGGCGTTTGGCAGTATCATCATCACTGAAGAAACCTTTGGCAGTGAGCTGAATTTCTCCTCCTACTTCCATTTCTTGAAGTGCTTTACTCGCCTTTTTAGATTTTACCTGTTCTAATGTAAAGTGGACCATTTTTTCTAATTCGACTTCCTCATTGCGAAATTGTGCTGTAATCTCAAAACCTTTTTTTATTTGCTTTTGAGAGATCAGTTTCCCGTATTGTTTTTGGATATAGTCGAGTTGCTCTTGAACCATCTTTTTATCGGGTTCAATTTCATAACGAGTGATTTTTTTCAAAACATCCAGTTTAACATCAAATTTTGGCGAAACTCCCAATTCAAATTCGAAATTCATTTGATCGGCTTTCCAATCGATCCCCTCTTCACTCTCTTTTGGAATTGGATTGCCCAACAGCTCAAGCTTTTCTTCTTGGATGTATTTTTCTAAATTTTCTCTTAGCAATTTGTTTACTTCATCAGCAATAACTGCTTGTTCGTATTGTTTTTTGATCATTCCCATAGGGACATGACCTTTTCTAAACCCGGGGATGTTTGCGTTTTTTCTGTAATCGCTCAATACTTTGTTTACATTTTCTTCATAATCTTTTCGATCTACTAGGATGTTGATTACAGAATTTAAAGCGTCTATATCGGTTTTGCTGATGTTCATATACTAAAAAATTTAGTGCGCAAAATTACACTTTTTTATTGCCATGACAAAGTTTTAAGCGCTAAGCCTAGGCATTCTTAATTCGTTTCTACTAAAAAAAGAAAGAATTAATCATTTAAAGAATGCACAACAAATAAAATCCGTTATATTTGCAGCCCAGAATTAATAACCAGAGGGTCGTGTATCCTCACAAATTAATATGATATGCCAGTTAAACTAAGACTTCAAAGACACGGAAAAAAAGGAAAACCTTTTTATTGGTTAGTAGCCGCAGATGCCCGTGCAAAAAGAGACGGACGTTACCTTGAAAAATTAGGTACCTACAATCCCAACACCAATCCTGCTACAGTAGTAATCGATATTGACCGAGCAGTAAATTGGCTCGAAAAAGGAGCACAACCTACTGATACTGCCAGAACGCTTTTATCTTATCGAGGTGCTATGTTAAAACATCACTTGAATGGTGGTGTTCGCAAGGGAGCGCTCACACAAGAAGAAGCTGATAAAAAATTAGAAGCTTGGTTAGAAGAAAAAGAAGCTAAAATTCAAGCAAAAAAAGACGGATTATCTAAAGCTGCAGCAGATGCATCTGCTCAACGTCTAGCCGATGAAAAAGCGGCAAGTGAAAAACGCCTAGCTGCTGCCCAAGAAGCAGAAGCGCCTGTAGAGGAAGCTCAAGGAGAAGCAGAAGCGCCTGTAGAGGAAGTTCCTGTTGCTGAAGAATCTACCGAAGAAGCTCCAACACAAGAGGCTGAAACTGAAGAAGCCCCTGCCGCTGAAGCTCCAACACAAGAGGCTCCAGTAGAAGC
>Ga0255760_10000799_pt1 | contig 30870 bp, 24 predicted proteins | sample 071ome_25_FD_179960 | JGI IMG/M metagenome (GOLD analysis project Ga0255760, IMG submission 179960) | Coastal salt marsh microbial communities from the Groves Creek Marsh, Skidaway Island, Georgia - 071410BT metaG (version 2) | ecosystem: Environmental > Aquatic > Marine > Intertidal zone >...
GTTGGTTTGGATGTCGCCCTGGGGCGTGGTTAGGACGCTCCCCGCCTTCACGGTTTTCTTCATCACGGCCACATGATCGGCCGGATGTAGTCGCACTGCGACTTCTTCAAAAGCAAAGTTCATGATTTTGTGTGGATGATGGAGAATGGTGGTGGGGATGGCGAGGGAAAATGAGTGGTGGGTTTTTGTTCTCACACTAAGGCACATGGCACGAAGAAGGTTTTCACTTGCTTTCGGGGGGTATTGGGAATTTGATAAGTCCATGATCAACCAATACGTGGAACGTGTCGTGAACCTCATCAGTGAGGATTCGCAGCGGCTATATAACATGAGCGTTGAGGACGCTCGGGAAAGAGTGCTGTCGGGTAAGCCTGAATCGGTTCGTGAAATTGACGGTTCGTTTGCCTTGCTTGCCAAAGAAGGTAAGACAGTTCGGCTGGCTCGGTCGATGGACCGTCCCATGCGCTATTTCCTGGCAAAACGGGAAGAAGGTCCGGCCCTGATCGTGGCGGATCGGATGGACACCATCCGGGATTGGCTCAACAAGGAAGGATTTGGTGATCAGTTTCATCCGAGTTACACGCGCATGGTGCCCGCTCACTATGTGGTGGAAATTCAATTGATCGGTTGCCCGGATCCGGATCCTGTTTACACACGGTATTTTGATCCCCAGAAAAACACCCAGCCGAATGATCTCGAACAGATCGGGCGACGTTATATCGGGGCACTGGCTGAGGAAATTGCCAAGTGGATTTCAACGGTGCCGGCCAAGGAACCCATCGGGATCTGTTTTTCGGGAGGGATCGACAGTGGCGCCGTCTTTCTGACAACCCACCATGTGATGCAGTCGATGGGGACGCCGTTGACTCGCCTTAAAGCCTTTACACTGAATCTTGGAGGAGGAGAGGATATGACTCAAGCCCGCGAATTTTTTCAAAAAACCGGGCACAATCTCTTTCTGGAAGAAATCGGGGGGCAAACCGAGGATATTAACTTGGATGAGACCTTGCGGGCGATCGAAGATTACAAGCCGCTCGATGTGGAGTGTGCCGCCATGGGGATGCTTTTGCACAAGGGCATTCGGGAGCGTTATCCGGATTGGAAGTTTTTGATGGATGGTGACGGTGGGGATGAGAATCTCAAGGATTACCCGATCGAGGAGAACCCCGAATTAACCATCAAGAGCGTGCTGCATAACCAGATGCTGTATCACGAAGGGTGGGGCGTCGGAAAGATCAAGCATTCATTGACATACAGTGGAGGTTTGAGTCGCTCCTACACACGAACTTATGCTCCGGCCAAGTACTATGGATTCGAGGGTTTCAGTCCTTTCACACGTCCTTCCGTGATCGAAGTATCCGAGGGAATACCTTATATTGATCTGACCGATTATGAGCATGGAAAACTTTATGACCTGAAGGGCCGCATTGTGGCCTTGGGTGTGAAAGCCGTGACGGGGGTTGATATGCCGGTGTTCGAAAAACGCCGGTTCCAGCACGGCGCCGTGCCGGTCGAATCCCTGCGGTCCATGATTACCGATAAGGAACCATTGCTTCGTCGACGGTTTCATTCCATGCACGAAGAAACTGCCGGGTAAGTCATTTTTGTGGCTGAATGTGCCTTTTTTGCCCGGAAATGAATGCAAATCGGTTAAATCAAGTCTACCAGGGAGCGGATGATTGACAACCGAAAGGTCTGTCTTCACATTGTTCATAACTTTTTTCCATGAAGAAAACGACAATTCACATAGCATGTTCGAGTTGGATGGCGCTGGGCCTGGGCCTTACGGTTCAGGGGCAGGACACCATCGATTTCTCCAAGCAGGTCAAACCCATATTGGAAGCCAATTGTTTGAGTTGCCACAATCCCGAAAACGTCAAGGGCGAACTCCTGATGGATACGCGCGAAAACGTGATCATTGGCGGTGAATATGGCTCCGCGTTGGAGCCGGGCAAACCGGACGAAAGTTCGCTTTACACACTGACCATTCTGGATCCGGATGACGAAGACATCATGCCGCCCAAGGGAGATCCTTTGACGAAGGACCAGACGGACATTTTGAAGGTCTGGATCGAGCAGGGAGCCGAGTGGCCCGAAGACGCCGTGCTCAAACCCGCCCGCAGTGTCGATTTTGTGGAAGATGTCCAGCTGGTGTTGGAACAAAACTGTGTCAGTTGTCATCGTGAAGGACATGCCGATGGAGACTTGCAGTTGGATGTCCGCGAGAAGGCATTCGCCGGTGGCAAATCCGGCAAAGCCATTGTTCCGGGACGTTCGAGTCTGAGTTCACTTTACACGTTCACGATTCTTCCCGAAGATCACGGTGACCTGATGCCACCGGTTAAGAAGGATGGTCCGATGTCCAAAGACAAGACCGATATCCTGCGCTTTTGGATTGATCAGGGAGCTCAGTGGCCGGACGGTATCACTTTGGTTCCAAGAAAAGCCGATGACGGACCGACAGGTGCCAATATGGAATTGGTCACCTCCATTCATGATCGCATTGTTGAAAAGAACACGATCACCGAAGAATCCCAGATGGAGGCTTACACCGAAACCATCACCGGAACCCAGGTCACCTTCGATATGGTGGCGATCAAGGGGGGGACCTACAAAATGGGGAGTCCTGCCAGTGAGGAAGGTCGACGTGATGATGAAGGACCTCAGGTGGATGTTCAGATTTCACCCTTCTGGATGGGGAAACATGAGGTTACCTGGAATCAATATGAGTTGTTCATGTATCCCGAGGAAATGGCTCGCCTGCTGAATGCCGGAGATGATTACCACGATCCTTTGGCTGACGCAGTCACCAAACCCACCAAGCCTTACGTGGAAATGAGCTTCGGAATGGGTAAGGACGGGTATCCAGCCATCAGCATGACTCAGCATGCCGCGAATAAATACTGCCAATGGTTGAGTGCCAAGACAGGTCACTTTTATCGCTTGCCCACCGAAGCAGAGTGGGAATATGCCTGTCGCGCAGGGACCACCACAGCGTTCTGGTGGGGGGATAATCCGGATGAAATCGAAAAATATGAGTGGTACGCCGACAATGCTGATTTCAAGTATCAGAAAGTCGGAACCAAGAAACCCAATCCATGGGGTCTCTACGACATGCATGGCAACGTCGCTGAATGGGTCTTGGACGCTTATACCGAGGACGGTTACCAATTGTTCAAGGACCAGATGCAGATCGATCCCTGGAACGTTGCCAAAACCTTGTATCCACGCACCGCACGAGGTGGATCCTGGGATGATTACCAGGAAGCCATGCGAAGCGCGGCCCGTCGCGGATCGAATCCCGATTGGAAAATGCAGGATCCTCAGCTTCCGAAAAGTATTTGGTATCTGACGGATGCGCAGGTGTTGGGTATGCGGGTTGTCCGCCCGTTGAAGGTGCCGAGCAAAGAAGAGATGGCTCTGTATTGGAACAATTTGTCGGAACGAGATTAAGCTCGCCAATGGGGCGGAAAAGTTTAGTATCAGTACATATTTTCAGAAAACCATTGCTCGACGCTCGATCAGAGGCGGAGGGCATCACAGTATAAATCAAAATCCTATGAAAAAAGAGAATCAAAACCAGGATTCAGTGACGCGCAGGAATTTTCTGAAACAATCCTCCACCGTTGTTGGGGGAAGTGTTTTGGGATCCATGGCGCTCAATCACGGCGTCTTCGCGGCGCAGAATGACGAGATCAAAATCGCCCTGATCGGGTGTGGTGGTCGCGGCTCGGGGGCGGCAGATCAAGCTCTGAATACGCACGACCAGGGACCCATCAAGTTGATTGCCATGGCCGATGCATTTGGAGATCGCCTGGAAGGCAGCTTGAACAACCTGGCCCGTAAACATGGTGATCGTGTGGACGTGCCTGAAGATCGTCGTTTTATCGGATTTGACGCCTACAAGAAGGCCATTGAACTGGCCGACGTGGTCATCCTGGCAACCCCTCCGGGATTCCGTCCCATTCATTTCGAGGAAGCCGTCAAGCAGGGCAAACATGTCTTCATGGAAAAACCGGTTGCCACGGATGCTCCCGGTGTCCGCAAAGTCTTGGCTGCAGCCGAAGAAGCCAAGCGCAAGAACCTGAAAGTGGGCGTTGGACTTCAACGTCATCACCAGGCTGGCTACATCGATACCATCAAACGCCTGCAGGACGGTGCCATTGGTGACATCATCACCACCCGCGCTTATTGGAACGGCAATACTCCCTGGGTCCGCAAGCGTGCCGATCTTGAAAAACAATACGGTCGCAAATTGACCGAAATGGAATACCAGATGCGTAACTGGTATTACTTTGCCTGGATCTGTGGTGATCATATCACCGAGCAGCACATTCATAATCTGGACGTGATCAACTGGCTCAAGGGCGATTTCCCTGTGCGTGCCAATGGCATGGGCGGAGCTGAAGTGCGTGTGGGCATTGATTATGGCGAAATTTTCGATCATCACACCGTCGAATTCGAATACGCTGATGGTTCCAGAATGTATAGTCAGTGCCGCCATCAGGTAGGATGTTGGAACAGTGTTTCCGAACATGCTCACGGCAGCAAGGGTAGTGCAGAAATCAATCGCTACATCATCCGCGGTGAAAATCGCTGGCGCTTCGAAGGTCGCGGTAAAAACCCTTATCAGCAGGAACACGACGACTTGTTCCATGCCATCCGCAACAACGTTGCCTACAACGAAGCTGAATATGGGGCCAAGAGTTCGATGACCTCCATTCTCGGACGTATGGCGACTTATTCCGGTAAGGTGGTAGATTGGAATGACGCGATCAATTCCAATATCAGTCTCCTGCCTGAGCGTTTCGCCTGGGATGCCATGCCGAAGTCCCTGCCCGGACCTGACGGCATGTATGCCACGGCGGTTCCCGGACAGACTGTGGTGGTCTGATCTATTTGATCAAACATCTTTAATTACGAAGAGGCGGCCTTATTGGTCGCCTCTTTTGCTGCCGTAGGAGCCTTCGCCAGAAGGTGCCCAGTTGGAGCATGCGAAAAGGCGGTTGGGGATCGGGAACTTCATGGCTTCCCGAAACGGAATGCAAAATAAGTTTGAGAGCCACAAGGATACGCGTCGGGGACGACACGTTCTACCTGCCGTAGGAGCCTTCGCAAGAAGGTGCCTGTTTGGGCCCATCCTGGGGATCTTTTTCAGGTTTATTGCATATATCGGTTGCGTTGGGGCGGTGAATTGATCAAGTTATCGGGGCATGATCAGTTTTGACATTCATGGAACACGACGGCTGCAGCCTTTGCTGCTGAAGGCCTATGTGTGGTCCATTTTGTTTCATTTCGTGGTCATTGCGTCGATGGAGCTAGCTCATTACTATGGCCTGACCGAAAAGGGACCGGTTTCCATGTTGTTGGCTCCCAAGATGCCGGATCTGACTGCTGAGAAAGAAACGCAGGAGTTGGAAATCAATTTGGTTCAGGACCCTCAACCCACGATCTTTTTCGATGCCGATCCATCGTTGGCAACTGAGGATAAACCGGATGATACCCCGTATTACGCCATCATCGATTCGCTGGCGGGGAACCCCGACACCTCAAAAGATTTGGATCAACCCGAGTTGGAAGGGCAACAGGATTTGGTGCACAAGACCACCGATACAGGGCCTACCGAGCAATTGACGGAAGAGCAACCTTACGAATCCCTTCAACCTTATTTCCCGGATGCTGATGAAATCCCGCCCGTGGAGCCGATGGATATTGAAAACGAAGATGTGGTCGTGAATGAAGTGGATGTTACAGAGGATCATACAGAGGCTGAACCTGAGGAGTCGGTGGAAGTGGTGTCGGATGACCCGAAACTCTCGGATGCAGCGGAAATACTCACAAATGTTCAACCGCGTCCCGTGACTCCACAACAACGACCGGCAACGACACCTCAGGATCGGCCCAGGACTTTGGCCGAGGCCAAGAAGCGGAGCGGCATGTTGATTGGTGAATCCATGCAACAGGAAGGGGGCGTGAAGCGTTTTAGGATTGAGTCATCTCCGGACCTGTTGGCGACACCTTTCGGCGCTTATGATGCAGCGGTGATTCAAGCGATTCAGCAACGTTGGTTTGGATTGTTGGAGGGATTGCCTTCGGCAAGGAATGCATCGGGAAAAGTGGTGGTGAAATTTCAATTAACCTCAACCGGCGAGATTCGTGAAATCGATATAGAAGAAGATACGGTCGGCGTGATACAATCGCTTTTATGTCAGCGTGCGATATCTGATCCGGCTCCCTACGGAAAATGGCCCAATGACATGAGACGTTTGGTGGGGGCGGATTATCGTAATATACGATTTACCTTTTATTACAATTGAAAACCTGGCGCCAACCGCGCAGACTCGTTGGCCATTTCGTTTTGGATCAGACTTGTTACGGCTTAGAGATCAACAACACTAAAAAGTAGAGCAAAATTGAGGAACCATGTTTGAGTTTTTAGAGGCTGGTGGACCGTTTATGTGGTTGCTGCTGACGATGTCGGTGGTGGCTCTGACCTATATTATCGAGCGAGGATTGGCTTTGCGATGGCGCAATGTCGTGCCGGAGCAAGTGGCGACGACATTGAATCAATGCGAAAATGAGAACGACCTGACCACCTTGCAGACGGTGTGTCAGCAACTGCCTTCTCCAGCCAGCAGGATGCTGCTGGCGGCGATGGATCAATTTGCCTATACCAAGGCTGAAAATATCGAAGCTCTACAGACCAGGGCTCGTAAGGAAATTGCCACCTTGGAAAGCGGACTGGTCGTCATTGAAGTCATTGTGGGTGCGGCTCCGTTGTTGGGATTGGTCGGGACATTGCACGGTTTGATTACTTTGTTTGGTGATTTTGGAGCAGCGAGCATGGCTGATCATTCGGCTTTGGCCAAAGGGATTTCCATTGCACTGAACACAACGCTCACCGGTTTGCTCATCGCCATTCCGTCTTTGATTGCCTGGAGTTATTACAACAAGAAGGTCGAAACCATGGCGATTGAGCTGGAGGCTCTCTGCGACGATCTTTTGCAACGTTACTATCCTCCTGCAGTTGCCGTGACACAGAACGTGTCCCAAGCTCCCACATCGGAAGCTCAGTCTGAACCAGATGGTGTGCCCAGCGAGTCGCATGCTCCGAAAAGAAAAGCCCGCCGCAAGCGCGAAACGAAATAGGTCCTGAGCTCTGTGTTGCCATGAAATTCCTTGAACGCAAACGTCACAAACCCCCGACGATTATCATCATATCATTGATCGATATTTTGATTGTGTTGTTGATTTTCATGATGGTGACGACGACGTTTAAACACAAACCGGCCCTCAATGTCAGTTTACCGCAATCCCGATCCAAGGTGTCCACTCAGGCTGAAGCGAGTTCCGTGACAATCAGCATTCTCAAAGACGATCCGGATCGATTCTTCTGGGGGGAAGAGCCCCTGACCCAAGAAGAGCTGGAGTCCAAACTCAAAGCTGTCGCGACCCAGGATCCGGATATGGCCCTGATCATTCGGTCGGATGTGGAGTCACACTTTGGCAAGACCTTCTTCGTGATGGATGCTGCCAGGATGGCCAATCTCAAGAAAGTCAAAGTGGAAACCGAAGTGGCGGCTGCAGGGGAGTGACCGCCCTGCGGATGGTTCACGTTTAAATGTGCGGAGGCGATTGGATTCTAAATTGGTCTCGCAAGGTGTCCACAGCAATGAAAAACTCCCGCATCGCCATGATCCAAACATATTGTCCCTTTCGGGTAAGTTGAAGATACTCACCGTGCTGTTTCAATGCTCCTCCCCATTTCAAGGTGTTCAGCAACCACCCCAGATGCCCCGGACCGAGCGAACTAAGTTCTTTGATCAACTGTCCGGCCGGAGTCTGGATCGCAAACAATCGTCTGAGAAGGCAGTAATACTGAAGTTCTCTCCGGGTGAATTGTTTGAAATGTGAAATGGGCAATGCTCGTTGAGTCAGTTTTTGGATGTAAGTTTTATTGCTGAATGTATTGATGTGAAGCGTGTTGTTGAAAAAACCAAATGATCCGCTCCCCACGCCGACATATTCGTCGTGGTCAATGATGTATTCATCAATGCTGCCCGGAGCGCTGGAGAAACACCAAGCAGTGGATTGGTGATAGATTTCGCACATTCGGTTTGCAAGCTGGTGATACTGCCGCTCTTCTCTACCGTAATCCATACTTCCCAGCATTTTCATGATGCAGGCTTTCTTCCGTCTGGATTGGAATGTTGAAGATCAAATCAACATTCAGTGTTTCCAGAATGCCCGAACGGAGTCAAAAGAGTGAAGCCAAATTTGCCGCCTGAAACCGGGTTCCTGCGATGTGTTTCAGTTGTCTGATTCGGTTCTTTTCAAGGGTTTCAAAATGGTTAAAATGCTCTAAAACAGAGAATTTAGCCGGTTTTTGTGCGATTAAAGTTGACTCTAGCGCTCTGACCCCAAAAAATTTTCATGCCAAGAGTTCTATTAAATGATAATAAGACATTTACAGCATTCTTCAAGCCTTTATTTGACGCCTTGAATCGAGCTGTTCACACTCGCCAATGTAATGAATTACCCGACCAGCATTGGCTTGAATTAGGAGTCACCCGAATTCTTATGGAATCCCCCAGCGGCCGGGGGTTTCTCCAACAATACGGCCCCCACTTTCAGAGTGATGTTTCTGTGGGGCTTTATTTCGAATCTCTCAAAAGTAACCGACGCCTCCTTCTTGCCGATGAATTAAATGATAGTATTTGCGCTAAAGCAGCCAAAGAACTTAATGACCCTCTTCAGGATTTTGAGGAACTAAAAAAATATGACATCTATGCCGCTGATGGCCATTGGCATGGTGCTTCGGCTCATGAAGTACGCAAGAATGAAAAGAAATGGGCTCCCGGTTACTTCTACGCCCTGAATCTGAGATCCCATGCAATCAAGTTGCTGGATACAGCCGATGAGGTTCATCGTAAGCATGAGCATGACATGCGAGCCCTCAAAAGGATGGGTATCGAAACACTCAGGCAGGGTGCCAAGACGGGACGCAAAGTTCTCTATGTGTATGACTCTGCGTCCATCGATTTCAATGAGTGGGATTGGTGGAAATCACGAGGTGGAATTTATTTTGTTTCCCGCATGAAAGACGGAACTGCCTATGAATGTCTGGATGAACTGGAAGTCGATCATGAAAATGGTATCAATCACGGAATCACGTCCGATGAAAAAATCATAGTCAATAACCAGAGAATTCTTCGACGTATCGTATGTGTCGATCCGCAAACTGGGAAGGAACACGTTTTGATCACCAACCAATTGACGATTTCGCCAGGTTTGTTAGCACAGCTCTATCGGATGCGTTGGGATATTGAGAAGGTATTCGATGAGTTTAAAAATACACTTCAGGAGAAAAAGGCATGGGCCGGATCAGTGCGGGCCAAGAAGATTCAAGCCAACTTTCTATGCCTGGCGCATAACCTCTGTCTCTTGATGGAGCATGATTTGGAAAAGGATTACGGAGTGAGCAACGAAGCAGAAATTCGTCGACGTCAAATTCGCTTTGAAGCAATGAAAAACGCTGCCAAAGAAGCCGGGAGAAAATGGTCAACGGTGTACGAATGCGTCCAGCGCTACTCCAAGCGAAGCGTAAAGTTTATCCGGTGCTTGAGATCATTTTTCTTTTTAGAAAAGCCCCTAATTGACATGGCGGCTCATCTCATCCGTTTATATGCGAAGTTATGATTGACTTTTTTGACACCGTTCCGAGACGCAGAGGCGCGGAGTTTTTATGTCATGGGTGTTGATATTCAGTTTGAGCTGTTTGTTCTGCTGTTAAATAACCTTTTTTTTGCAACAATGATGTGCACTCGCTGAAATAGCGTTTAATCATATCATCCTGTGCATTCCTTCTTTTCACAGCTGTTGACTTGGCCAGATTGTAAGCATCCAACGCTTCTGATTTTCTGCCCAATTGAGCTAGAGCCATGGAGCGGAACATTTGAGCAGGGGCTTGTGTCATGATGTGTGAAAAAACGTTGTCCACAGATTCGTGACCTATCTCGGTTTCTTGATTTGCATTCAGGTATTCAATGCATTGGTGGTATTCGTTTTTGCGATAGCTATGCATCGCTTTTAAAAATGGCAGTGTCAGTTGACTCCAATTATAGCTTGTATTTGATGAGTCTTCTAATTCTTGAATAAGATCTCCTGAAATATCCAGAACGGCTGGGCTGCTTGGGCGAAATAGGAGTAGTCGAACCATTCGGTATATGAACTTACCCTGGATACTTGAAGCGAAAGAGATGATTCCTTTTTGCCGCAATTTGTCTATTTCAGAAGGTGAGCCATTCAAAAGGATAAGATCCATTGCTCGTCGCCAGTCTTCAAAACCACAATCCGAATGTGTGCCTATGACCATGGCAGTCGATACAGCGTATGACATGTTTCCTTTTTGAGCTTCCAGTCTAGCTTTTACCATCTTTAGTGAGCGGATATCTTTTTGAGGCCATTCCTGCTCGGTCATTTGTGTGAGGATTCTCTCCAACCATTGCGATTTTATTTTATTGGGCTATTCAATCCTGTGATGCATATCGATCCAATGATGAAGAAGTCCTATGAAGTTAAGTTGGAACTGCCAGTTTGGGGATTGGGGAATGCCAGGATACTTTTGGATCAATTTTCCAAACAGTTTGTGATTTCCCGACAAAAGTAACTTTTCTGCAAGTCGACATGTTTTTCCATTGAGTCCCCATTTGAAGTGATCAGACTCAATCGTTGTCCCGGTCAGTTGCAATACTCTTGTGAGATGGTCTTTGGATTTGGATTTGATGTACAGATCTATCAAACTTGCCAGCGAGTGGTGAATTTGAGCGCTCTCATCGCTTTCAGATGAAATGCTTAATGTCAGAGCTTCCTCGTAAAATTTGAATAGGTCTGATAAATTTTCAGAATTGTTGTTTCGAGCATGCCATAACTCCCAATCCAGCAATTCCAGATTTACTTCCCTTTGGAACTTTTTAGTTGCTGAGGGCATCGTCGAAAGAAGCTGTCGGATTCTTTTTGCTTGCCGATTGGAATCTACGGCATCATTCAAGACGTACTGATGGATGATACCTACAAATCTTCTTACTTTAATTTCAGCGAACGGAGTGTCTTTTAGGATCTTTGATGCCAGTTGATCAGCATGTTCGAGAAATCTACTTGCTTCTGATACATTTCCTGCGCGTATTAACTCCGGAATGGCTTGCTCCAATAAATGGATCATGAACTGTGCTGTTTGATCGGCTTTGACGGTTTCTTTTGCCGCGTGGTCTTCGGCTTGGTTTGCTTTTTTCAGTTCTTCATCGGCTTTCTTTTTCGCCAGTTCAGCAATCCTTTGTGCTTGCTCTGCCGTGCGTTCTGCATTGATGGCATTGATGAATTGAAACGAACCCACAGTTATGATGATGATCATTGCTGCGGCGATTTTCAGTTTCTTATGTTGGCGGTTGTAAAACTTCCTCAAATGATAACGAATGGACGGCGGCACAGCGAGGATGGGCTGGTTGTCGAGATGGCGTTGGACGTCTTCGGCCAGGCTGTTGGCGGTTTCGTAGCATCGGTTGCGGTCTTTCTCCAGAGACTTCATTACTATAAGGTCCAGATCGCCCTTGAGTTGTCGCGCCAGGGTAGACGTGTCACCTGAAAGGTTCCTGGTGATCAATGCCTGTTGTTCGCCCTGAAGGGTGCTCATGCGGAAGGAGGGTTTGTCGGGTTCTTGTTCGGTGATGATGCGTTGCATTTCGCCGTAGCCACGACTGAGCAGTTCTTTTTCCGGGAAGGGTGTCGTGCCGGTCAGCAGTTCATATAGGAGCACCCCCAGGGAATACACATCGGAACGGGTGTCTACATCCATGGTGCTCATTTCCGCCTGTTCGGGGCTCATGTAGGCGGGTGTGCCGATGAGTTGGGCGTAGTTGGTGAACAGGGTTTTCTCGGTGAGTTTTTGGTTGGTGGCCTTGGCGATACCGAAATCACTAACCTTGGGCAGGGGATCGCCATGGTGCAGAGTGACCAGGATGTTGGAGGGTTTGATGTCGCGGTGAATGATGCCTTTCTGGTGCGCGCTCTGGATGGCTTTGCAGACTTGCGTGAAGAGCTTGAGGCGTTCCTTGGGGGAAAGCTTGTTTTTGTCACAGAATTCGGTGATGGGGACTCCCTTGACCAGTTCCATCACGAAGAAAGGACGACCGGTCTCGGTGGAACCTCCGTCCAGGACCCGGGCGATGTTGGGGTGATCCATGATGGCCAGGGCCTGACGTTCCGCTTCGAAACGGGCGACCACATGTTTGGTGTCCATGCCCAGCTTGATGATCTTGAGGGCGACCTTCCGTTTGACCGGTTCGTTTTGCTCGGCCATGTAGACGACGCCCATACCGCCTTCACCGATCTTTTGAAGCAGTTTGTAACGGTTGATGACTGTACCGGGGCCTTCGGCCAATGGTTTGTCGTCGAGGGTGACGGCGTCGTTTGCTCCTTCAGCCGTTTTTAAGAAACGGTTATCGGTGGCCGAGGAGTAGGATGCGAGCAATTCCTGTACGCGTTGATAAAGTTGCTCGTTGCCCCTGCAAGCACCGCGCACATAGGCGTCGCGGGCTTCGGCGTTGTCCATGACGGCGGCTTGATCGAATATCTCTGCGGCCAATTTTTCCTGTTTGTCCATAAGCGTGAATCGTTCTTCACATGGAGTAACGAGATTTTACCTTCAACCGGTTCAAAAAACTCAAAAAAAATTATGCCTCGGCCGATTGCATGCGCTTGAGTTCGCTCATCAACCAGGCCCGGCTGTAGGTTCAATACCGTTTTGCTGTTGCAAGGGAGATGTTTAGAGCTTCTGCTGCCTGTTCGTTGGTCATGCCCACATAGAATCGAAGTTTCACCAGTTCCGCCTTGTCGGAATCCAGTTCGGCCAGACGTGACAGGGCCTCATCCAGCATGATGCGGAGGTCGGGGGCGGTGTTGACGGCGATGTCGATGTCCTTGAGTTCCATTCGGACCAGGTGACCACCATGGCGTTGGCTCAACTTTTTGCGGGCTTGATCGATGAGAATGCAACGCATGGCTTCCGCTGCCGCTCGAAAGAAGTGGACCCGATTCTCCCAGCGTTGATCCTGATTGCCCGCGAGTTTCAGCCATGCTTCGTGTACCAGGGCCGTGCCTTGCAAGGTTTGAACCGGCGGTTGTTGGGACATCTTTGCATGCGCCAAGCGTCGGAGTTCCTCATAAACCAGGGGAAGCAGTTGCTCCGCCGCTCGCTCGTCGCCGGACTGGGCTTGCGTCAATAACAAGGTGATGTCATTGGCCGGTGGTGTGATCATGATGGTTTGTTGGCTGTTGCGTTAGCGTAAGCCTATTGAAAACCATCAAATGTGCAACTCCTCGTTCGTATCACCATTTTCCGCCGACACATACAATGCCATGGAGTCCCTTTGGAGTGCGGCGAGCATCGCCGCTTTGGATTTGGTGCGCATACCAGAGACGTAAGCAAATCCCAAAGGTTTTCAAATGCAACGGTTGCGCCCGGGTTGCTGCCGTAATTTACAGCCGGTATTCAAGGTGAAATAGCAAGGTCTGACGTTTCCCTGGCGTATCCAGAGCGGGCTTGCGTTCAGCTGCACTAGACTGGACCAAGGCTTATCGGCCTCGTCTGCCTCGGCCGCCGAACATGCCGCCGCGGGATTCTTGGATCTTGCATTCCAGGGTGCCTTCCACTTTGTCCCCGTCGTTCATGCCGGCTTCTTTCAACTTCAACTTGCCAGTTAATGACCACCCCATTCCGCCGCCAAATGGAGGAAATCCTCTGCCACGTTCCTGTTGGGCATTGGGATCGGTGAATCGCAAGGAACCCTGGAAATCTTTTTTCTTTTTGCCCGGATCAAAGTCATCCTGGTTCAGGGTCAGCGTCAGATTGAGCTGATGACCATCGCTCGGTCGTGTTCCCTGGAAGACGATGGTTGCGTTTGGAGGTTCAGGTGTTGGATTGCCTCTACTTGGACCGCGGCCTCCGAATCCCCCGGACCTTCCGAAGTTGCGTTCTGGCTCCAATTGACCCACGACAGCAACTTTGGAGAGTTTGACAGATTCGTCATTAAGAATGATTTCGATGTCCGTTTTGCCTTCATCTTCAATGTTGTCCAATCGAGTGGCATGCCAGGTCGTTTCGAAACGTCCTTCCACTTTGCCGATGGTGACGGTGTGCTGTGGGATACGGGGTTCGTTGTCAGGGAGTTCCACCGGCCAATTTTTGAGCTCGGATTCGATTTCCGAACGTCTGTTTTTAACGAAATCCAGGAGATCATTGATGCTGTTCTCGACACCACCACCGCCAAAGCCGCCACCACCGAAACCACGCCCTCCAAAACCTGAGTTCCCGTCCTCCTGAACTGTGTGCAAATGGCCTTTTGTGAGCGCACGGATTTTGTGGATATCTCCGGTGATCTCAGCTTCGTTCCAGACCTCTTTGAGCAGGTCTTGCATGACCGCTTTGTATTTTTCCTTGATCTCGTCAATCTGATAAAGGCGGTTGGCCAGCATGCTTTGACTGTAAACGGATTTGGGGGGGGCAGGTCCATCGCCTCCACGGAAACGATTAAACGGTCCACCACCTGGCGCAAAGGCTCCATCAGCACCCCAGGGCATGAAGTGGAAGCGATCGTCATCTTTCGGGTTTGAATAGGCGAAGTAGTTGTTTTGGTTGTTGGTGTAACCGTCCCAGAATCCGAGGAGGCTTTCCATGGCCCAGAAGCGGAGGAATTGATCGATATTTACCGATTTTTCCAAAGCTTCCAAAGTGGCGCTTTCCTGCGTTTCCAAAGCTTTTGCCAGTTTTTCGGCATGGCTGCGGTCTTTTTCGGTGCGTTTGTTCTTGGCTTCGATGCTTTCAACCGCGTTGGGATAGAAATCATTGATAGTGCCCTCGTAGAATTCCCCGGAATCATCTCCATAATGTTGTTTCAGAAAGGGGCTACGTACTGATTCCACATGAGAATAAACACCCAGGTATTCGCCGTTGACGGTGACTTTGGCGTAGCTGACGCGTGGGGCGGGGATGCCTGCTTTGTTAAAGAGTTTGTAGGTGAGGAATTGACTGGCGAGGGATCCGTCCTGTTTGTTGTTGTTCAGGGTCAATCGGTCCAGGCCTTTCACGGGTGATTGTTCGACATATTCGTCAAACTTGATTTTCAAAGATGGGCGATTTGGATCCCTTGATCCAATAAAGCCTTTTGTACGGATGCCAACGTCCCGTATGGAAACACCATCAATGGTGATGTTCGCCCTGTATTGATTATAGACTCTTGCTCCCCCGAATCCACCCCCGAATCCGCCTCTACCCCCGCCACTTTCTTGCCGTAGACTTTCCCAGTCGTCAGGCTTCATTTTTACCTGAACATCGAGAAGATGTTCGGGCCGAAAGAGTTCTTCTGCCTTGAATACTTCTGCTTTTAAGCAGGTGACGCAGAAGAATAACGTCAGCATGGTCAAGCAGGTCCAATTTAGACTCTGCTGTTTGGCTGGTGTGATCCCTGAATGTGTTCCAAATTTACCCATAGCAATTATTTGAGATTTCCTGATTACGACGACCTTTGTTACGGGAAGGTTACATTTTTATGGCGTAATGTTGAAATGGTTTTTGGTTTTAAGAGTGACTGTTAGCGAGACGCTGGTATGTTTTGGCGCATGGTAGTCTCATTTTGGGCACATGTTGTTTGCCTGGAGAAACTGTGGTAGAAGATTCCTGAACCTGCATGATGCGATTCGAGCACATTTTAAGATGTTTGGCCCGGTCTGTTAAGACCGTGGTATTCTGTAGTCATGGGGTGGTGTGCGGATGGCTATTCCTGATGTGTAATCTGGTGACGGCACAGGAGCCAGAACTTCCCGCTGTTGTTGCGCCCGCCGGGCTGCCTCCTGATCCGACTTCGGTTTTTCAGGCCGGAGTACGTTTGTTTGAAGACGGATTTTATCAACAGGCCAAAACCACATTTGAAGAGTGGGTGAATGCAAATCCCAAGCATTCCCTGACCAATCAAGTGCAGGAATACATCCTTTGGTCGGGAGCCGAACAAGCGGGGCAGGACCTTGATTTTTCCACGGCGTCCCAATTTTATTCGCAGCTCCTCAGGGATTACCCCGAATCCCGGCGGCGATTGGAGTTTGCTTTCGGCGAGGCCTGGAGTCGGTTCCAAATGCGGCAATACGGTCGTGTGGCCGAATTGCTGACCGATCCGAATGCTCCGTTTCCGCTGGCTTCCATCAAAACTGAAACCTCCGGTGATCCCAAGGCCACCACCCTTCGTCTGCGAGGGAAACTATTATTGGCTGAAACCTGGTTGAAGCTGGAGGAACTCGAAAAATCCAAGGCCGTCCTGGATGCGATTCCTGATTGGTCATTGAGTAACGAGCTGGTTTGGCGGTTGGAGTTTCTTCTGACCCAGCTGCTGCTGGCGGAAGGTAACCTGACGGAAGCCACACAGAGCGCCACTCGACTGTTGGCCTGGGCCGGTACGACGGAATCGGAAGATTGGATCGCCGAATCGGTGGCCTTGAAAGGCGATGTGCAACGAGCCAACGGGCAGATGGAAGAAGCACTTAAAACCTACCAGGAGAATCTGAAACCCAAAACTCCCGAAAACCGACGACGTGAAGCACGTCTGAAAATCATCGAATTAAACCTGCTCCAGAAACGGCCTCAAACGGTCATCGAGTTGCTGGAGGAGACGTTGCAAACAGCCGGTTCGGATGCTTCCATCGATGTGGTTCATTTGACCTTGGGGGAGATGTATCTCAAACAGTATTTCGGCCATGATGAGTTGAAAACTGAAGCCCGGATCAACAACCCAGGAGATTTGCTTGTTTCCGCACGCCGTCATTTGGACTCTCTGCTTAAAACGTTTCCACAGACCAGTTATCTAGGGCGTGCGCAGTACGCACTTGGATGGTGTTTATGGGAGCAGGGTGAGTATCAGCACAGTTTTGCGGCCTTTGAATCAGCCTCAAAGGCGCTTGAAAAATCCGTCGAACACGCTGAATCGGTGTTCAAGATGGCTGATATCCTATATCGATCCGGACGGGAAAAGCAGGCGTTGATCCATTATCATGCGCTGCTCGACGAATATGAGAATTATGAGCAAGTCAGGGAACAACTCTTTGATCAGATACTGTATCAGATGTTGCGCTCGGCCATCGCCGCCGGAGATCTCGATAGTGCCTCGATCGCCGTTCAAAAGATTTTGATCCAATATCCGCACGGTCCGCTGGCGCAAAGGAGTCGATTGTTACTCGGACAAATGCTGGTGCATGTCGAGCGGATCTCCGATGCGAGAGAAGTTTTCAGCCAGATGTTGGAGCAGTTCGACGATTTTCCTCTTCGTCCTGAAGTAGCCCTTGCTTTGGCCCATACCTACGAACAGGAAGGCGAATGGCAAATGGCTCTTAAAGCCTATGAATCCTGGATAGAGACCTATAAGGATCATGCCGACCGGGTGAAAGCCGAATATGCGCGGGCATGGGTGAATGATCGTTTGGGTAACGAAGTCCAGGCTTTGGCTCAGTTTCAACAGTTCGTTCGTCAATATACCGAACATACCCTGACTCCTCTGGCTCAGACCTGGATTGGGGATTATTTTTTTAACCGACGGGAATTTGAAAATGCCGAAGCTCAGTATCGAGTCGTTGCCACGGAGTTGCAGCAGGTTTCCCAACAGCAGTCGGCGCAGGCGCGTTTGATGATGGCCAAATGCCGTTTTCTTTTGTCGGACTATGATGGCGCGATTGGTGTTATGGATGCCTGGAATCCTTTTACAAAGAAGGAGACGGATACGACGGCTTTGGAAGCTTTAGGGAAAGATTTTGCCGGCGAAGCGTTGTTGTGCCTGGGGGATGCCTATTTTGAACGTGCCATTCGGTCGAATCCACCCAATCAGGATGATATTGACAAAGCAAGAGGGTGCTATTTGAACGTGCCGGGAGTTTTTATGCCCAATCAGTGGGAGGCAAGGGCCTGGGGTAGGTCCGGAGATCTTTTGTATTTTTTGGGTGAGGACTATAAGGAAGCCTATGGCGACTATGAGCAAGCTTCCAAATATGAGAAACTAAGCATTTCCATGCGCAGTGAACTGGATGTGTCCATGGGACGCGTCAAGGAACGCATGTCTGAGGCTGCTTCCGGAGCGGACCAACACCGTTTATTGGATGAAGCATTGGAGCACTATTTGAATGTTGTCTATATGAAAAACCTTCCACGCGGGGTAACGCCTGATGCGTTTTGGATTCGTGAAGCCGGCGTGAATGCCATGAAGATTTTTGAAATCACCAAGAACTGGGAACAGGCTGAAAAGTTTTCCAATTATCTGACAGAATTGCTTCCCGCCAGTGGTGATGAATGGCTTCAGATGATGAATCAATGGAAAGATCAATTGCCTCTCAAAAAAACGTCCGTATCCAATCCGTAAACAACACATCCAGCCCTTAGAATTTACATGATCATGCGTCCTATTTTTCAAACTCTTTCAATATTGGCAGCCCTTGGGTTGATAGTTGGTCTGCCGATACTCTCAGTTCAAGCACAAGAAGGTGTCTGGATCGAAAAGGTTTTTGGTCCGGAAATCGATACCGGCACCTATAAACACCCGTCATCCTTCGAATCACTCGATAACGGAGACCTGTACCTGGCTTATTACGGAGGGAAAGGGGAATACGCATGGGATACCGCTGTTTATGGTTCCCGCAAAGCCAAAGGTTCCGACCAATGGTCGACGCCCGAACCGATTGCGAGCAATCCCTTTCAATCCATGGGAAATCCCGTGATATGGCAGGATCCGAACGGAACCGTCTGGTTGTTTTTTGTGGTTCGATTTGGTGATACCTGGTCGACTTCCAGAGTAATGGCCAAGGTTTCGAAAGACCGCTGTCAAACCTGGTCCGATGCATTCGTAGTGACGTTCGAGGAAGGGACCATGGTTCGTAGCCGGCCGATTGCATTGAATGACGGACATTTTCTGCTCCCTATTTATCATGAAACCGGCAACGACACTGAGAAGACAGGAGCGGATACTTCCTCGCTTTTCCTGCGTTTTGATCCGGTCGCAGGAAAGTGGTCGCGGTCCAATAAGGTTTATTCCCGCATGGGGAATCTGCAGGCTGCGGTCGTTCCATTGGAAGACAATCGCTTGTTGGCATTCTGTCGTCGTGGAGGAGATTATGAACCCGGTGATGACGGATATGTGGTGAAAACCGAATCCCGCGACAACGGCCGAACCTGGTCACAAGGTGTCGAAACCACCTTTCCCAATCCTAACGCCGCGGTTGAGCTGATCCGATTGGCCAATGGTCATCTGCTCTTTGTTTACAACAACAGCATGGATGATCGAACGCCTCTGACTTGTGCCATTTCCACCGATGGAGGAGAAACCTTCCCTTATAAACGGGACCTGATGTCGGGCGAAGGGTCTTTTGCTTACCCAACCGCTTTGCAGACTCCTGATGGTTTGATTCACGTTGTGTTTACGTCCGATGAACGCACGACCGTCCGTCATGCCGTGTTTGGGGAATCATTCATTGTGGACCGTGAATAAGACCATTTGGTCAAACACAGCTTGAAATTCCGCGAAATGCTGACTTGCCTTTGTTGGGTTGAATTGAGAAAAAGGACGGCACTTAATTCACCCGATATATTTATGAAAAAAGCATTACTGATTCTTGCGACCCTCAGTGTGGGCGTTTCATTTGCTCAGGCAGCGGATGCGCCGATAGGTTACACCGATACCCCGATCATTCCTGGTCAAAAATGGCATGTTCATGATCCGGATCGTCCTATTCCGAAAATCGTCACCCCCGGAACCACCTTCAGTCATTCCGCTCCCGCTCCTTCGGATGCGGTGATCCTGTTCGACGGACATGATCTTTCCAAGTGGAAGAACGGCAACAAACCGGCAGGATGGAAAGTGGAGAATGGCTATATGGAAGTGGTGCCGGGATCTGGTTCCATTCAAACCCGCGAGCAGTTCGGGGATTTTCAATTGCACCTCGAATTTGCCACCCCGCATAAAGTGGAAGGCAACAGTCAGGGCCGCGGTAACAGTGGTGTGATCATTTACGGCAAATACGAAGTGCAGGTGTTGGACTCCTGGAACAACCGCACCTATGCCGACGGACAAGCTGGTGCCATGTATGGACACCGTCCCCCTCTGGCCAACGCCAGCATGGTCCCCGGAGCCTGGCAGAGCTACGACATCATCTTCGAAGCTCCCCGTTGGAAAGACGGAAAGAACATCAAAAAAGCCAACGTCACCGTCATCCACAACGGCGTCGTGCTGCACCACAAACAGGAATACCCTGGCCCAACGCGTCATCGCGGCGTTGGCAATTATGATCAGGAGCATGCACCAAAAGGTCCTATCCAGTTGCAGGACCACAGCAATCCCATGCGTTTCCGCAACATCTGGATTCGCAGTCTCGGGAACTACGACGAGTAATCCATTTTTGGTAGATCTATAGAAAATATTGAAGGGGCCTGGTTTCAGGCCCCTTTTTTTGCCTATACCCAAAATAAAATAGAAACCGAATTGAGGATTGATTCTGGTATTCATCGGCCAACATACTGTTCATCATAATGAGCGAAACGAAACAAGTGAGCGATCTGGCATTGGTCGGTGCCGGTTACTGGGGAAAAAATCTGGCGCGCAATTTCAATGACCTGGGAGCTCTTCATACCATTTGTGATTCCAACCCGGAAATCCTGGAGACCTATCAGGAAGGGTATGAATCCGTATCCAAGGTGTCCGATTATGACTGGGTATTGAGTCAGTCAGAGATTAGTAAAGTGGCGATTGCCGCTCCAGCCGCGTTGCATTACCGGCTCGCCATGGCGGCCTTGAGTGCCGGAAAGGATGTTTATGTCGAAAAACCGATTTGTCTCGATCGGGATGAGGCTGTTCGGTTGAAGGATTTTGCCAGTGAACAAGGGCGTATCCTGATGGTCGGACACCTGCTCCATTATCACCCTTGTATTGCCGCTTTGAAACAGCTTATTCGTGATGGGAGTCTGGGGAAACTACATTACATTACCTCAAATCGCCTCAACCTTGGCAAATTCAGGCGTGAAGAAAATGCACTATGGAGTTTTGCTCCTCACGATATCTCTGTGATTCTGGCACTGGCTGGAAACGCCCTGCCTGTCGAAATCGCGTGTCACGGAGGAAACTGTCTGTCTGATCACGTGGCGGATACCACCCTGACGGCATTGAAATTTGCCGGAGGCTTGAAAGCCCACGTCTATGTCAGTTGGCTGAACCCATTCAAAGAACAGAAACTCACTGTCGTGGGGTCGGATGGGATGGTTGTGTTTGATGATACCAAACCATGGCCAGAGAAGTTAATGCTTTTCGAACGTTACCTGACTTGGGAACAGGGGCATATCCCGACACCCAACCGCAAGGGCGCACGTGCCATTGAAGTTGAAATCAAGGAACCACTCAGCGAAGAGTGCGCACACTTTTTGGAGTGTTGTCAGAAACGCACCAAACCGTTAACGGATGCCGAGGAGGGACTGCGGGTACTGGAAGTGTTGCAAAGCGCTCAAAACAGTTTGGATGCGGATAGCGGTAAAGTGGCTTTGAATCGTCCAGCCGAGCAACGTTCTGCCAAACAGGAGGTGGATGTTCATTCAAGCGCGATGGTGGATGAGGGAGCCCGGATTGGAAAAGAAACGCGGGTCTGGCACTTTACTCACGTTTGTGGTAAAGCGGTGATCGGGGCTCATTGTTCTTTAGGGCAGAATGTGTTTGTGGGAAACAAAGTCAGCATAGGAAATCGGGTGAAGATTCAGAACAACGTTTCCGTTTACGACAATGTCACCATCGAAGACGATGTCTTCTGTGGCCCCAGTATGGTGTTTACCAATGTTTACAATCCCCGTTCTGCAGTGAGCCGCAAGTCGGAATACCGGGATACCTTGGTGAAAAAAGGCGCCACTCTTGGAGCCAATTGCACCATTGTATGCGGTGTAACCATTGGTGAAAATGCCTTTGTCGGTGCCGGTGCGGTGGTCAACAAAGACGTTCCCGATTTTGCTCTGGTCGTCGGCGTTCCTGCCCGGCAAGTAGGCTGGATGAGCGCTTATGGTGAGCAGTTGGACCTGCCTTTGGAAGGGTCGGGTGAAGCCGTTTGTCCGCATACCCAGGATAAATACCTTCTGACGGATGGTGCCCTGTCAAGAATGCCTTCTACAAATTCAACGGATCAATCATCATGAAATCTCACGGAACAGGCGAACCTCCCTGGCAGTTTGCCGTCATTGGCAAAGAGGTGGTGATTGAGAACCAGGTCCTGATTTTTCATCCCGAAAATATCGAGATAGGCGACAACGTCTACGTGGGGCATCAAGCCATCCTGAAAGCTTATTACAAAAATAAAATGGTGATAGAGGATGGTGTTTGGATCGGACAGCAGTGCTTCTTTCATTCCGCAGGAGGAATTCATATCGGAATGAATGTTGGAATTGGACCAGGCGTGAAGATCCTGACCAGTTCACATACAGATACGGATCCTGATAAGCCCATCATGCATCAACCAGTCGAAATGAAACCTGTCACCATCGGTGAAGGTTGTGACATCGGCGTTGGTGCCATTCTTCTGCCTGGAGTGACATTGGGCAGAGGTGTGCAAGTTGGGGCCGGCGCCGTGGTGACACGTTCGTTTCCCAATGGAGCGGTTGTGGCGGGTGTGCCGGGCAAGTTGATTCGTTCGAGATTCTGATCGAAGCATGGCGCGCCCTGAAACATCCGAAACGCTAAAACCTCTCAAGGGTAAGACACTCTTCGTCGGGCCACAGGATATTGCGTGCTTTGCGTCCCGGATGGCGGAAGGACTTGCGGAAGGTGGCGCCAAAGTGATGCTTTACCGCCAGGTGGTCGAGCCGTTTCATCCGAAAATGGAGTATCACCAAAATGTGGATGTTCTGTTCGATCAGGGCATCAAGCGCGCATCGGCAAGACTGGCAGGGGGCGCGCTGACCAGACTCTCCGGCTCTCTTGCATTGATGTTCTACAAAATGCTCGCGTTTTTCAAAGCGTTGATATGGGCTGATGCCTGTCTGTTTATCGGTGGACGAGGGTTTATCGGTTATCCACTGGATTATCTGGTGCTCCGCATGTTCGGCAAGAAGGTCATTCATTTTTATGTGGGTACGGCTTCAAGGCCCCGTTATTTGTCTGGATTTGCCCGCGATGTTCTGAAAGCAAAAGAGCCCCCGGCAAAACAAACCCGAAAGCTTGCACGACGTGTGCTGCGTCAGTCCAAGCGAGTGCAGGCCGTTTCACGTTTCGCCTCCCTGGTGGTCGAGAATCCTTTATGCGGACATTTTCATCCGAAGCCTTTTATCAATTACTTCCGACTCGGTGTTCCCGTCGGGCACTATTTTGGGGAGCCTGATTCCACATCATCAAAGCGCGAAAACGCATCGCCTGCACGCGTCTTCCATTGCCCATCCGCACCTGAAGTCAAAGGGACACATGCCATTGTTGAAACCATGGAGCACTTAAAGCACGGAGGTCATGACATTGATTTTGTGAATCGGTCTGGCATCCCGCATCCCGAGGTGTTGGGTGAAATCAAGCGATCCGATTTTGTGATTGATCAATTGTATTCCGACGCCCCTCTTGCCGGTTTCGCCACCGAGGCCGTGGCTTTGGGAAAAACCCCGATTGTAGGCGGGTATGGTTGGGAAATTTTGAGACGCAGTCTTCCTCCGGAACTTTTTCCATCCAGCGCAGTCTGTCATCCGGATGCTTTGGGAGATAAGATTCTGGAACTCGCAGGTTCCCCGGAAACGTCCTCGTTCATGGCGAAGGAAGCCAGGCGTTTTTTAAACACTGAATGGAGTGGGCATGCTTTTTCACGTAGAATAGCCCAACTGCTCGAAGACAACATTCCTGATGATTGGTGGATTCAGCCATCCGATGTTTGCTACGTTCATGGGATGGGATTGAGTGAAGAAGAAGTGCGACGTATTTTGCAGTGGATGATCGAATTGGAAGGTGAGGATGCTTTATGTTTGAAGCATCTTCCAGCTCTCAAACAAAGCATGATCCATTTTGCCCAGGGATCAAAGGTGGATTATTCCGAACTTGATGCTACCGGGCCAGGCATGCCTTGAGGCATTGTGCCACTCGTTTTACCTTGGTTTCATCCATGAATGCATGCAAGGGCAAGGCCAGACCTTGATTCAGTAGGCGAGTTGAAATCGGGCAATCATCCATTTTTTCTGGATCGGGTGATGCAAACGGATCCAGTCTATGTGCGGCAAATGCTCCCATGGAACATTCGATGCCCTGTTTTCGCATTTCAGCGATGATGGTATCCCGGTGGTAAGTATCCCCCAATACCGTCATGAAGGTTTGCCAGGTATGAGATTCAGCGAGCGGGGGAAGGTTCAGTCCCTCGAGATCAGAAAGGTGTTGGTGATACCAACTCGCCACCTGCTTTCGTTGAGTGAGCATGGCGTCGTAACGTTCCAGTTGGGTGTTGCCTAAAGCGCCCTGGAATTCCGTCAGTCGATAATTCCATCCACATGTGCCGAATTTCCGCTGTCCGTCTTCGATGATTTGACCATGATTGCGCAGGCTGCGCAGTTGGGCGTCCAATTCAGGATCCTTTGTGACAATGCATCCGCCTTCGCCTGTCGTCAGTGATTTGCGGGGATGAAAACTGAACACTCCCATGGCCCCAAAAGTGCCCACCGCACCCGACACAAGTTTTGCCCCCAGCGCGCAGGCTGCATCTTCTATGACCCAGATATTTTCCTCCTGCGTGATCGACATGATGGCAGGCATATCCGCGGGTAGCCCGAACTCATGTACGACGACCAGTCCTTGAATGGTTTTGTTGTTCTTTTTGCAAAGGTTGATCTTGCTCTTCAAATCTTTCGGGCAAAGGTTGTAGGTCAGTGGATCCACATCAACAAAGACGACCTCGGCTCCGCACCGGACAGCCATGTTGGCTGCTGAGGGCCAGGCAAAACTGGGGATGAGGATGACTTTGCCGGTTTGGATGCCCAGCGCCTCGTAAGCGAGATGCAGTCCTGCCGTGGCAGATGATACCGCAATCCCGTAAGGGAGATCATGCATGGCGGCAATGGTCTGCTCGAAACGCTCGACTTCCTTGCCCTGGACGAGCCATCCCGACTGGAGGACGCGTGTGACTGCTTCCAGTTCTGCCGGACCAATATCCGGGCGCATGAGTGGAATGATATCGGACGACATATCAACGGTCTTTAAAGTATTCTGCCGTTTTTTGGATGCCTTCTTCCAGGTCGATTTGAGCTTTGAAGTCCAGGTCTTGTTCGATCTTCTCCACACTGGGAATACGCAGTGCGATGTCCGCCGATAAGGAGGGCTTGAATTCGATTTTGGATTTGGAATCCAATACGCGGCAAACTGTTTGCGCGAGTCCCAGGATGGTGATGGCGCTGCGTGCGTTGCCGATGTTGTAGGTTTGTCCCACCGCTTTGGGAGATTCCAAACACCTCATCAGGCATTCCACGAAATCATCCACAAAACACCAGGCGCGGATCTGTGTGCCGTCTCCGTAGATGTTGATGGTTTCATTCTTTAATGCCTTTTTGATGAAAATCTGCATGGCTCCTTCACCAGTTTGTCCGGGACCATAGACGTTGAAAGGGCGAACCGTGACGGTGGGGAGTCCGTGTTGGTGGTGGTAGGCTTTGACCAGATGTTCACCCGCCAGTTTGCTCACCGAATACACCCAACGAGCCTCACCCGCCGAGCCGGTGACCGCGAGATCTTCTTCACGTGAATTCATGGCCATGGAGCCGAACACCTCGGAGGTGGAAAAATCCAGAAACCGGTCGGTGACTCCATGCAGCGCGGCCGCACGGAGCACGTTGGCTGTTCCGATCATGTTGACTTCCATGGTCAGGATCGGGTTTTTGATGACGGTGTCGATCCCGGCAATGGCGGCGGCATGCACCACCATGTCGAATCCTTTGAGTGCATTCTCCAAACCGGAATAGTCCAGAACATCGCCTCGAATCACCGATACATTGGCGTGGTTGGCGTATCCGCTTTCCGTCAGGGTATCGCGGGCAAAGTTGTCAAAGACGGTGATTTCATTTTCGTCAGCCAGTCGTTTAATCAGTGTATTGGCAATGAAACCGGCGCCACCTGTGATAAATATGCGTTTGTTCTGAATCATGTTGATGTTCGTTTGAGAATGGATGCTACACATTTCCGGTCCTGATGCACAGTGGTAACTTTTGGGGATTTTGAGTTTTTGTTTTCAGGCAGCCACCGCAGTCGCGGGATCCACGAGATGAACAGGGTGGACTGGATGTATTGATGATGGTTTGAACAGGCTTCGGACTGATTATTTCCTTTACCCTCGGGGAAACACCTCACTTGTTGGCGCCGCGCATGCCGGTACGCATGCGGAGTTTGAAGGCGAGCATGCCTTCCTTGCCACTGATTTTGAGGCGTTTGAGCAGGAATGGATGGTAATGCTCCCGATGATCGATGCCCGATACGGTGGTCACTGCTCCCAGGTAACCAGCTTCTTTGACCAGATCCGGATCTTCATCTTTCAATATACCAAACGGGTAGGCAAACGTTTTGATGTCTACTCCAAAGCGGGCCTCAAGCATGTTCTTGCTTTGGGCCAGTTCCTTTTTTTTGGATTCAGTATCGATCTTGGCAAAGTTTGGGTGCGTCATGGTGTGGGATCCGATTTCAACCACGCCGCTGTCGATCAATTCCATCACCTGGGCGTCCTTTAACTTGGGTTCCTTTTTCAATTCGCCCGAATCGTGCTTCTTTTTCTTGTTCACCGACCAGTCCGTTTGATGGCGATCGACCACCAGATAGACCGTGCCTTTCGCTCCATGCTTTTGGAGGATGGGTAGTGCCTGTTCGGCGTTGTCGGCGTATCCGTCGTCAAAGGTGATGGCCACGCTCTTTGGCGGGAGTTCATGCCACTGTTCGATCAATTCGGATACCGTACAAAAGTGCCAGCCATTCTCTTTTAGATAGCTTAGTTGCTGGTCAAATAAAGAGGGGGATACACGCATCCCGTTGAACCTTGCCCCGGGAATGATGTCGCGGATCATATGGTACATGAGCACTCGTGGATGACGGTCATCGATCGAAGATCGCCACCACGCATAGCGCCATGAAAACCAGCCGAATCCCATCAGCCCCAGAATGCCAACCGTCAAGAGGATGTTATCCATGGTCTGCTGTTCTGGGTTTGAACCCGATGTAGATGGCTCCGGTTTCCTTGCGATCCATGGCAAGTCGTTTCAATTGCTCGGTGGTAAAAAGGTCGGATGCTTCAATCGTCTCAACTTCAAATCCGATGCCTCGCATTCGTTCCGGATAATCGTCTCCATAGGAGCGTAAATGTTCGTCCGGACGTATATCACTTGATTTGCGGATATTGCCTGGTTGAGCCTGATGATCGGCCGAGGCCGTCGTGACAATTGGAACATTCAGAATGGCCCACCCTCCGGGAGTCAGGATACGGAATAATTCCCGCATGGCTTGAAGGTCATCCGGCACGTCCTGCAGTACATGGCTGCAGAAAACCGCATCAAAACTTTCGTTGGGATAGGGGATGGACATGACGTCAAACTGTTCATCGACATCCTTGCGTATCAGGTCAGCTGTCAGATAAAGCGTCTGCACCCATGAACGGAACTTGGTCTCCAGGCAAGGTTCTGGCGCGATGTGCATCATGCGGGTGGTATCGTTGAAAAGTCGGGTGTGCTCCTTCTTGAGGTAACTGTAAACGAGGCGATCCCGCTCCCGTGAAATGCACCATGGACAGACGGCATTGGCACGTTTGCGTTCGCCCCGGCCTGCACTGCGAAATTTTCGGAAGGAATGTTCGCAGACGGGACAATGAAAGGTGTTGCCGGCATACAACAGAGGACTCAGTTTGTCTCTGAATCGGCGCACTTTGACTTCCAATGATTTCAGAAATTGCATGGTGTTCGTGGGATTGATCAGGATTTTGGCAGCAGAATACTGGTGCGATAATCAAAAGTTTGAATGCGTCGCTCCACTTTTTTTCGGGCAAGGAATTTGAACCAATCCGATACCGGAATGAATTCGCTGTTGCCCAGACCGTCAACGATGACCAAACGATATTGATCGGGCGCTTCTTCCACCGCAATGATGTTGTGAGGCAGGAGGTTTCTGGAAAGGAACAATTCACTGCGCAACCAGGCCTTGAATTCCTCCATGGCCTTACCGATGCCTTGTGTCATGCCGGACGGCAATAATTCCTCAAGGTTCGAAGGAAATGCTCCATCATGGTTGCGGTATATCTGGGTGACGATGGCCAGGCCCTGGTCCGATTCCTCTGTGCCGTAGAATTTGGGGATATGATCCCACAGGCGGGGATTGTTCTTGGCGAGCAGGAATTGATATATTTTGAGTTCTTTCCATTGGTCGTCAAACCCCTTCAGCCCACGGAACCGTCGCCATCCCGTGGCAAGCGCTCTTCGTTCCTCCGGGGTTCGGTCCGGACGCAGCACCTTGACGCAGCGGTCCGGATGATCGGGGTGAATATAGCACCGGCGTGTTCCTCCAACGGCAAACGGCTTCAGATGATTCAGGACCAGCATGATTGATCGGTGCTATGAAACGGTGTGGAGCTAAAGTTGACCGTCCAGATAACTCTGTAAAAGAATGGCCGCGGACATGGAGTCTACTTTCTGTTTGCGCTTGTCGCGGCGTACGTCTGCTTCGATCATGACACGGTTGGCCTGGGCACTGGTCAGCCGTTCGTCCCAGGTGCGGATGGGGGTGCTGAGGTTTTCCTTCAACATCTCCACGAATGCTTTCACCTTTTCGGCAGCAGGGCCGTAGCTCCCGTCCATATTGCGGGGCATGCCCACCAGGATGAGTTCCAGTTTGCCGTCCCATTCGGAGCGGATGTAATCCACAATTTTATTAGAAGGTACGGCATCGATGTATTGGGCCGGTTGAGCGATCATCTTCATTTCGTCGCTGATCGCCACACCGATTCTGACTGTTCCGTGATCAAGGGCCAGGATACGCATGATAAAAATAAGGAATCTCAGCCTCAGTCGCGAATGTGTTTCATCGATTCGGCTGCGGCTTCGATGGTTTTGTCGATGTCTTCTTCGGAGTGTGCCGCCGAAATGAATCCGGCTTCAAACTGTGAGGGTGCCACATACACGCCCCGTTCGAGCATGCCATGGAAATATCGGGTGAAAAGGTCCCGATCACATTTCATGGCGTCACCGAGATTATAAACCGGGTCTTTGCCGAAATATCCGCAGAACATGGACCCGCAACGTTGGAAGGTGACATCCAGATTGGCATCCGCAGCGGCTTGTTTCATGCCGGTTTCCAGGCGCGTTCCAAGCTGTTCAAGTCGTTGGTGCACTTCGCCGGACTTTAATGCTTCCAGTGCAGCGATCCCGGCGGCCATGGCGAGCGGGTTGCCGCTGAGAGTTCCGGCTTGGTAAACAGGTCCGACCGGGGCCAGGTAATTCATGATATCTTCTCGTCCCCCAAATGCCCCGACCGGCAAACCGCCGCCGATGATTTTTCCAAAGCAGGTGAGGTCCGGTTTGATGCCGTAGAGTTCCTGGGCTCCGCCTTTTGAAACACGGAAACCGGTCATGACTTCATCAAAAATCAAAAGCGTTCCGTGGTTGGAAGTGAGCTCGCGCAGCTTTTGCAGGAAACCATCCTTGGGTAATATCAACCCGGCATTGCCAACAATGGGTTCCAGGATGATGGCGGCGACTTGATCTTTGTTGGCTTCCAACGCTTGCGTCACGGCATCGGCATCGTTGTAGGGGAGGACGACGGTGTGTTGAGTGAACTCTTTGGGCACGCCCGCACTGTCAGGATTCCCAAATGTCAAAGCGCCCGAACCGGCCTTGACCAAAAGTGAATCCGTATGTCCATGATAACATCCATCGAATTTAATGATCTTGTCCCGACCGGTCGCGCCGCGAGCCACACGGATGGCGCTCATGCAGGCTTCTGTTCCGGAATTGCACATGCGGACCTTGTCCACATTGGGGAACAGTTCCTTGATCAGTTCGGCCATGCGGGGTTCGTATGGATTGGGGATGCCAAAACTGGTCCCGTGATCCGCTGCTTTTTTGACCGCGTCGATAATGCCCGGGTAGGCGTGGCCAAGAATCGCCGGTCCCCACGTGCCGACGTAGTCAATGTAATCATTTCCATCGACATCCCATATGTGGGCGCCCTTGGCGCGGTCGACAAAAAAAGGCTCGCCACCCACCGCACGAAAGGCCCGGACGGGGGAGTTGACGCCTCCGGGAATGTGTTTCAATGAAGCTGCAAATAGTTCTTTGGACCGATCTGTCACTCGCATATCGCTTGTTTGTCTGAAGTCTTAATTTGATTAAATTTCCAAAACCTTTTCGAAGGAAGTAAGCACGCGCGCCTTGCCCGGGCGAATCACGATGACATCTTCCAGGCGAACACCGCCGATGCCGTAATAATAGAGGCCTGGTTCAACGGTCATGACATTGCCGGAACGCATGATATCCTGCGACGCTTTCCCCATGCGGGGCCATTCGTGGATTTCGAGTCCGAGTCCGTGACCGGTTCCGTGATAGAATCCCGACATCCGCCCTTTGATGCGCTTGGTGGGGAATTCGTGTTTTTTAAATACGTTTTCCACTGCTTCATGGATGGCAAGGCCGGAGACTCCATCTCGAGCCATGTCGATGGCCGCCTGTTGGGCTTCGCCCACGGCTGCGTATTGCTTCTTCACCCCATCACTGGCTTTGCCCCGCACCACGGTGCGCGTCATGTCGCCAAAATATCCCGTTGTTTCTGAGCGGGGGAGGAT
>Ga0255760_10000807_pt1 | contig 30703 bp, 45 predicted proteins | sample 071ome_25_FD_179960 | JGI IMG/M metagenome (GOLD analysis project Ga0255760, IMG submission 179960) | Coastal salt marsh microbial communities from the Groves Creek Marsh, Skidaway Island, Georgia - 071410BT metaG (version 2) | ecosystem: Environmental > Aquatic > Marine > Intertidal zone >...
GGGGTAAGAGTTATTTCTCGCTTATGTACCTATTGCACAAACCTTTTAAAGCGAATGAAAGAAGATGGGTTATCTTTCCTACATATAGACAAGCTAAAATGGTATCTTGGAGTATCCTCAAAAACATCTTTGCAGGTAAGCCAGTATCTATCAATGAAACTGAATTATCAATTACACTTAGTAATGGAGCAAAAGTCGAGCTCAAAGGTGCAGACAAACCCGACTCACTTCGTGGGATTTCCACAACAATGGTAGTGCTTGATGAGTACAGTTATATGAAAGAAAATGTTTGGGGAGAGATTATACAACCAACTTTAGCTGAAACCAAAGGATCAGCATTATTTGTAGGGACTCCAACTGGAGTTCAAAACCACTTTTATGATCTATTTGTCAAAGGACAATCAGAAGGTGGAGATTATAAGTCCTGGCAATTTACTACCTTAGATGGTGGCTTTATTTCGGCAGAAGAAGTAGAGAATGCCAAAAAGAATTTAGATAAAAGAACTTTTCAACAAGAATATGAAGCATCATTTCTTACTGCTGCGAATAGAGTAGCTTATAACTTTAATAGAGATATCCATTGTAAAGTAATGGAGAAAAGTCCAAGAATGTTTTGGGGTGTGGACTTTGGGGTAGCAAGTTATATGACTGCTGTATTGATGTGTGAAAACACAGCAGGAGAAATCTATGTTTTTGATGAGATTGGATTACAAAATAGTAACACATTTGAATTGGCACAACGAATGAAACAAATAGCACCTGGACTTCCTGTATATCCTGACCCTGCTGGTAAAGCAAGAACTTCAAACTCTACCAAGTCAGACCATATTATCTTACAAGAAGCAGGGTTTACTGTGATTAGTAAAAAAGCCAATCCAACTCAAAAGGATAGAATGAATGCTTTAAATAGAATGTTAGAAGATGCCACAGGAAAACATAAACTATTTGTGAATCCAAAATGTAAGAATCTAATTAGGGATTTAGAGTTATGTACTTTAGAGAATGGACAAATCCTAAAGACAGAAACCTTATCTCACTTCTTAGATGGTTTAATGTATCCGATTGAATATCGTTATGGATTCAAAGGACAAGCAAAGGCAATCGAATGGTAATGTTTATCTTAGGACTATGTGTTGGGGTGATCCTAAGTATGACTGGGGCTATCATGTGGGGACACCGATTAAGTATAAAAGAAGAAGAACTAAGTAGGGAGATGATACGAGATTTCCAGGATAGATTAGTGGAAACTCAAGAACAAAAATTTTATAAAAGGTACGAATCATGATAATTTACAATTTAACTGAAAAGATGTTACATAGCTTGTTAATGGAAACCATAGAAGATGGACATAACAAGGAAATGGAAGAAAGAGAACGACTCTTAGACTACTATGAAGGGTTAAACTTAGAAAACGATATTAAAGGATATTTTGATAGTGAATCTCTTTCACAAATACCTCCTATGTATATCAACTTAGTACGAAACATTATTTCAAGAAGAACTCTTGTCTATCAACAAGCACCAGTTCGTTACAATGACAAATACAATGAAGTTATTGGTGGCTTAGATAGTATAATGAAACAATTTGAGCAACTAACCTATTTATTAGGAACAGAAGCTTTATACACCCATTGGGATGACAACAGAAAGATATTAAAATATAGACCTATTCACTTTTTTACCCCATTCTTTAAACCAGGTGATGATGAGCCATTTGCTATTATGTACCAAGCAGAATCTCAATTACAAGCAAGAACAGAAGATGCACAATATATGTTTTGGTCGAAGGATACTGAAGATATGGAAGGGAAACACTTTATGATATCATCAAGAGGTAAGATTACTTCTGTTGTGCCTAATGATAGAAACCCTTATGGAGATATCTTACCATTTAACATAGCCCATAGACACCCTTTTACAAGAGATTTCTTTAGAGAAGGTGCATCAGACTTAGTCAATGGTATGAGAAGTATTAATATTATGCTAACCGAACTTGCACTTCATGGAAGATTTCAATTAGGACAACCAGTCTTTACAGGATTGGATTCTGAACAACGAATTACTTTAGGACAAGACAAAGCATTAGTGCTACCTGAAGGGGCTAACTTTAGTTATGCAACACCTAATGCCAATGTACAGGCAATGATTGAATCTACTAAGTATATGGTGGATTCTATTGCACAAGCAAACAATGTTAGAATTAACTGGGCAGATAAATCACAGGAAAGTGGACTATCTAAAAAGATGAGTCAACTTGATTTAATGGATGCTTTAAGATCAGACACCGAACAAATCTATCGACCTTTTGAAAAAGAACAATTTAGAATTGCACAAAGAATCTGTGAAGTATCAGGTGGTATTAATCTTGGAGATCAGTTTAGTATTGACTTTGCAGAAAGAGAAGTTCCAATGAGTGCCGATGAAGAAATCAAATACTATGATTGGGCATTTAAAAACAATTTAGAAACAAGACAATCTTATCTAAGAAAGAAAAACCCTGACTTAGAAGAAGAAGAAATTGATGGGATCATTGAGCAGATTGATATTGAACAACCTCAACAACCTGATGAAACCCAAACTATATTAGATAGAATAGGTGAACGAGTTGGCTAATTTAGACTTCTACAATCAAGAATTAGCCAAAATACAACAAGAGTTATTTGACAAATTAGATAATGTATTAGGTGGCTTAACACGATTAAGTGATACCGAAGTATTGCAATTAGCAAAACAAATCGACTTCTTTGCTGAAATGGAACAGTTGGGCTATACTCAACTTTTATCAAGAGTTAGTGGTAGATATGATGATGAGATTGCATCTGTCTTTGGAGAACTGAATAGAAGACAATTAGCACAAGTTCCAGCAGCAAGTGTCGAAACTTTAAGACAATTAAAAGAGTTTGAATTGACTTATTTAACTGGACAAGTAAGACAATATTCGGATCAACTAAAAAATGCAATGTTAAGAGGTATTATTACTGGACAAACCAATAAACAAATTATGGAAAGTTTAGTAGCAGGATTTGGAGTAGGAAACTTTATTAGTAGTAGTGAAGCATCTTTCTTGATTAATGATGCTTTTTCACGATTTAGTAACCTAACAAGAGCCAAAGCATTTGAGGAATTTCCTGAAATTAAATTCCAATATATTGGTCCTTCTGATAACAAAACAAGAGATGTATGTAAAAGAGCATTACAAGAGCCACCATTAACTCAAAAAGAAATTAATAGTTTAGGATATATCGATTTTGTTAATCGTGGTGGATATAATTGTAGACATAGTTGGGTAAGAGTATGAGAATCCAAGATATTTTAAAACCGAATGCAAAGGTAATGACCAAGTTAGCACAAGATGCTATTGATAAGATACAATCTGATGCAAACAAAGGACAATTCCAAAATAATAAAAGTGGATTCCAATATAAAAGCAATACTTATAAAAAATACAAAGCTAATAGTATGCGAGGATTTAGAACTGGTAAAAAGCTTAAAGCTTATGCCAATCAATCTACCGATACAAGAACTTCATTTGTTAATATGCAATTAACGAATAGAACACTAAGTGGAATGAGAGCATCAGGTAAAAGTGATACTGGTATTATAACCTTTGATAGAGGTGAAATTGTATTAGGCAATCAAAAACGAGGGTATGATATCTATGATTTGTCTAACAAGAATCAAGAATTTATAGCCGAGAGATTCGGCAAAGAACTTTTGGATAAGAATATTAAAAAATATGTATCCAAAACTATAACAATAAAATAGGAGGGCAGTATGTCCGAAGAAACAATAAAAGTAGAAGAACAAGCAGTAGCAGAAGTTTCTACACAGGAAAATAATGATGATGTCGGTGGTTTAATTGCAGAAAGCAAGAAATACCGAACAAGAGCTCAAGCAGCAGAAGCCGAGTTAAATGAACTCAAAGAAAACCTCAAACTTCAAGAGCAAAAAAGACTTGAAGAAAAAGAGGAGTTTAAATCTTTGTATGAGAATGTTAAAGCTGAAAACGAACAACTTAAACCAGTTGTAGAACAGTTTAAAATTCAAGAACAACAAAGACGAGAACATCTGCTGTCCCAACTTTCAGATGATGACCAAGAAATATACCAAGACCTGCCAACATTAAAGTTGGAAAAGCACATTGAAAGATTGGGTAAACAAAAAGTGCAAGTATCTGATGCAAAAGAGGTTACTTCATCAGGCAAGTTTGCTTCCAATACGAAGTGGGCAGATTTATCCGATAAGGATAGAGAACAAGCCAGGAAGAATCCTAAACTTTGGCAACAGATAGTAGAGGGGTATAGAAACTAAAAACTATCTTTAAGGAGATGAAAAAAAATGGCTAATGTAACTGTAACAACAGCTGCTAATTTTATTCCTGAGATGTGGAGAGATGCTATTCTTGATTATGCTGAAAGAAAATTTCAGTTAAGAAATCAAGTGCTTGACTTCTCATCAATGGTTGCAAATGGTGGCGATGTACTAAACATTCCTAAAGTATCCGAAGAAACTGTAACATCTAAATCAGCAGATGGTGCAGTAACTTATGGTGCAAATACTGATGGAGTGATTCAATTAAACTTAAACGAACATCACTATGAAGCGAAAAGAATCGAGGACATCGTAAGAGTTCAAGAATCTGCTGACTTATTCAATGCTTATGCACAATCAATGGGCTATGCTTTGGCTAAAAAAGTAGAAAACTTTATTGCTTTGTTAATCCAAACTGGAACAGGTAATGATGTTCAATTAGCAGCAGATGACACTTTCACTACTGCATTAGTAAGAGATGGACTTGAAAAACTTCTTGATGCAGGATATGACTATGGCGATGGCAATACATTTATGTATGCTTCACCAAAAGCATATATGTCTTTACTTGGACTTGGTGATTTCACAGAAGCACAAAAAAGAGGTGATTCTGAAAATCCAAATGTAACAGGTAGAATAATCAGTGCTTATGGTATGGGATTATACCCAAGTACAGATTGGGCAGAAGGTGGAACTGCTACCACTGAAACTGCTTCTATTTTTAGAAGGGAATCAGTGTACTTTGCACAACAAATAGCACCAAGAGTTCAAAGTGCTTATGATATTGACTACTTGGCAACTTCAGTGGTTGCTGATGTTCTATTTGGAGCAGCATTATCACATGCTACTTCATCAACATCTTTAGGTATCGTCAACTTCAATAATGTTACTTAATAACTGTTAGTGAATCGGTTAAATATGGGGGTATTTTCGGATATCCCCATATTACCACTAAAAAAGAATTTTAAGGGGATATAGATGCCAATATACGAATATTTATGCGATTGTGGAGAGATATTTGAAGTAGTTCAAAGTATGAACGATGAAAAAATCAAAAAATGCTCCGATGTTCAAGATTGTAAAGGAAATAAAAAAGTTCAAAGACTTCTTGGTAAACCTGCTATCTTTTCAGATGATATCGGTAGAGGACATAAACGAATGACAGATAAAGATTTATACAAGGAATTAGGTGAGTAGTAATACTAATTTGGGACCAACCCCTGTTAATCAGGGATATGTTCAATTAATCCATATAGGAGAAACTGGAGGAATTGATGGAACACTTCGTACTATTTACGATGGTGATGGGACTGCATCAGATTTACAAATTGCAAGTAATGCAGTTAAGATTTCAACTCAATTATATATTGGCTCAGATACTATCCAGGAATATATCCAAGATGTTGTGGGTACAATGTTTACGACTGGAAGTTATACCAACATTTCTACCAATTATGACGACATTAATGGAAATATTGATCTAAATGCAACTGGAGCAATATCCAGTATTATAGGTGGCACAGGAATTAATGCAACTGGTACTGGAGATATTACCATAGCCATTGATTCTTCTGTTGTTACTTTAACAGGATCACAAACCCTAACCAATAAAACTTTAACAAGTCCAATTATAAGTTCTATTAGCAATACTGGAACTTTAACATTACCTACTTCTACTGATACCTTAGTAGGTAGAGCAACAACTGATACCCTTACCAACAAAACTTTAACAAGCCCTACTATTAATGCTCCTACTATTAATACTTCTTTGACTTTTGATTCAGTAGCTTTAACTGCTATTCAAACTTCAGCAGAAGCTTTTGCAGACAATGATACTTCTATAATGACTTCTGCAGCAATACAAGATAAGATTTTAAGTTATGGTTATAGCACTACAACAGGAACAGTAACAAGTGTAGGAATTACTCCAGGTAGCTTAATTGATGTATCAGGTGGACCAATTACATCATCAGGTAGTATTACGATTGATGTTGATTTAAATGAAGCAACTGATATGAATGGTATTGCTATGGTAGGCACAGACCAATTTATTGTATTAGATGGAACTACAGAATCAAAAAAACCTGCAAATGAAATTCCTTTAAGTATTTTAAATAACGATGCAGGATTTATAACCACAACAAGCACAGATACTTTAAGTAATAAAACCTTAGCTTCTCCTGCTTTTACTGGAACTGCTACTGGTGTTAATCTAACTCTTAGTGGTGATCTTACAGTTAATGGAACAACCACTACTTTAGATACTACCAATCTTTTAGTAGAAGATAATATTATTCAATTAAATACTGGAAAATCAGGAGTAGCAAATACCAATGATGCTGGTATTTTTGTAGAAAGAGGAACTACTGGTAATGATGCAGCAATTATTTGGGACGAATCCCAAGATAGATGGGTATTAGGAACAACCACAGCAAGTGCAGATGCTACTGGAGATATTACTTATACAGAAGGTAATGTTCAAGCTACCACATTTTATGGATCACTATCAGGTAATGCTTCTACTGCTACTACATTAGGAACTGCAAGAAATATTGCAGGAGTTGCTTTTGATGGTAGTGCTAATATTGATATTCCTATTGGTAATTTATCTGATGTTACGATTACTTCTCCAAGTGCTAACCAAGCATTGATTTACAACTTTGGAACTGGTGTTTGGGAAAATGGAAGTGCAGGACTCACCTACAATGGCTCAACTGCTAATGGAGTATTGACTTATGGTAATAGTACCACAGCAGATGTAGAATCTAATCTTACTTTTGATGGAACAGATTTAGCAATAGCAGCAACTGGTAAAATTTACTTAGATGGTGGTGGAGATACTTTTTGGTATGAAGCAGCAGCCAATGTTCCAGTTCTTGTTACAGGTGGAACAGAAAGATTTAGAGTTAATAATGTAGGTAATGTTCAATTCAATGTTCCACAAGCAGATGCAAACTTTAGAATAAGCACTACATCAGAAGTAAATACTTTCTTTGTAGATGCAGGTACAGATAGAGTCGGTATAGGAACTAATTCACCACAAGTTAATTTAGATGTTACAGGCAATAATAATGGCGACCATGCTTTAGGATTAAGAGCAGGAGATAGTAGTGCTTCAAGTCCAAATTCTTCACAAATAATTTTGTCTTATAATGGCAATGCTTATAATTCAACTGGTTATGCACATTCAATTAGAACAAGACATAATGCAGGTGGAGAAGCAGGAAACTCTATACAATTTTGGCTATGGGACCAATTAACTGATACTGCAAGTACCTTAGGTAGTAAACATGTAATGTCTATTGAAGGAAATGGGAGAGTCGGTATAGGAACTAACTCACCTGGAAGAGATTTAGAAGTAGCAGGTAATGGTATTATAAGACTAAATAATGCTTCAAGTGATACTGGTATTGACTTTAATTCTTCTGATATGCAAATAAGATATAGAGGTGCAAGTGATTTATTACAGATTTATTCGTATGGTACTTCTTCTAATATTGTTACAATAAAAAAATCTGATGGTAATGTCGGTATAGGAACTACATCACCAAGTGCAAAATTAGATATTGTTGCAACTGGAGATGAGGGAATTGAAGTTACTGGTGGAGATGGATATTTAGCAGGATATTTTGTAACAAGTTTTGATTATGTTGCAAAATTTGAAAGTTCAGATGCAAGTGCTGCTATCGTATTAGAAGATAGTAACTCAACTGGAAATTACAATAGAATTGGTGTTGCAACTCACGATATGTTCTTTGTTACTAATAATTCAGAAGCAATGAGAATAGACTCATCAGGTAGATTGTTAATAGGAGATACTTCAGTTCATTATTCAGGAACTGATTTGCAAGTAGGTAATACATCTGACTCACAAAATGGTATCCAAATACAAACATCTACAACTGGTAATGGATATGTATTGTTTGGAGATGGAACTGGTGCTTCTGCTTATAGAGGACAAGTTCAGTATAATCACGAAAATAATTTTATGGCTATTAGAACTAATGGTCTTGAAGCAATGAGAATAAACTCATCAGGTAATGTCGGTATAGGAACTGACTCACCTACAAACTTTGGTGCAGGATTTACTAATTTACAAATATCAGGTAGCACAGCAGGTAGTGTACAAACAACAGACTCTACTAATTCTGCTACAACAGAAATGATGACATCAAGTGGTGTAGGATATGTAGGAACAAGAAGCAATCATCAAGTCAGATTTAAAAGTAATAATTCTACTGCTATGACTATTGATACTTCTCAAAGAGTCGGTATAGGAACTACATCGCCAGCAAGTAAACTACATGTTCAAAATGGTGCAACTTCTTATACTTGGTCACCTTATGCAGGAACAACTGCTATATTTGAAGGAACAGGTAGTAATCATTCTATTGTAAGTATTGTTGGTACTACTACTGGGCAATCATCTATTTGGTTTGGAGATACAGACCATCAAAGCATTGGTAGAGTTAGATATGAACATGCAAACAATCAAATGGAATTTTGGACTAATGGTATTGAAAGAGTAGCAATAGACTCATCAGGGAATGTCGGTATAGGAGGAAGTCCCGAAGGAAATGCAAAATTAGATATAAAAATGAGTGGTGTATCTCAATATCTAAAAATTGAAAGAAGTTCATCAACTGGTAGAAGTCAAATACAATTAGCAAATGAAAGTGGTACAGAACTTTGGAGATTTGGACTAACAGGTGGTGGAAGTGAAGATTTTGAATTTTGGGATGGAAGTTTTGCACATTTAAAATTTGATAGAAGTGCTAATAGTGCTGAATTTGGTGGTTCAGTAGGTATTAATGTAACACCAAGTGGTACATCAGGAAGATTAGATTGTAGTAATGATGTAGTAGCTTATTCAACTTCTGACAAAAGATTAAAAGAAAACATCAAACCATTAGATAGTGCATTAGATAAAGTGTTACAGATTAATGGTGTAGAATTTGATTGGAAAGAATTAACTAAAGAAGAAAAGAAAACTATACATGGTAATGAAGGACACGATGTAGGTGTTATAGCACAAGAAATAGAAGAAGTCCTACCTGAAGTAGTTACTACAAGAGATACTGGATATAAAGCAGTTAAATATGAAAAAATTGTACCTCTACTTATAGAGGCAATAAAAGAACAACAACAACAAATTAACGAACTTAAGGAGAGGTTAAATGGCTAAAGTAATCGCAGAAAAAGTACAAGAACAAGTACAAGTTGATTCACCTAAAATGGTAGAGATCAAGCATACAAGAACGATGCAAGATGCATCAGGAAATGATGTAGAAGTAGTGGATTATACTGATGTAAAATCAGTAGATGATGCTATATCACAATGTGAAGCACATAAAGCTAATTTACAAGCACAACTTACTGAGTGTGAATCAGAATTAGCAGACTATATAGCAATTAGAGATGCTGAATAATGGCATTACCAGTAGTACCAGCCACTAATATTGGAATGTCTGACTTAGCTGTAGCTTGTGGAGTTGATATACAAACTAATTTAAGTTTAAATGGACTTCGTGCAGGAAGTGGTGGAGATTTAACAATGACTCACACTAATAGTGGAGAAACTTTAGCAGAAACATTAACTACTTCAGAAACTGGTGTAGATGTTAGCGATGGTAGTGCATTTTCAATAGGACAATATATAGTTATTGGAACAGAAATTATGTTTATCCAAAATATTTCTACTAATACTTTAACAGTAAAAAGAAACGAAAGTAGTTTAGAAAATGCAGAAGACCCTACTGGAGATGGATTGATAGGAGATGAACACAATTCAGGTGCTACTATTTATTATGCTAATCCATTTGTAGAGTATGTTTATCCTACTAATTTAGATATAGGTGGTGGATTAATAGAAGTGTATGGATATTTAACTTCTTGGTTACAAGCAGATGAATTAGGAACTGGATATGGATTGAATACTACTAATATTGGCATGAAAGATACTTTTTATACAAATGCAGGATCAGGTAGAGCAGCCGATACCGATGGATATGTGGGTGCATAAGATTTTTTAACAAACAACATGAGGTTATGTAATGAGTGAAGAAAGAAAAATAACAATCAACGACAAAGACTATAATTATGATGAGTTGTCACAAGAACAAAAGATTCTTGTAGACCACATAGAGAATTGTCGTAGAAACAAAGCAAACTTAGCATTTCAGTTAGATAGAGAATCTGTTGCTGAAGGTGCTTTTGCTAAAATGCTAACTGAATCGTTTGATAAAAACGACAAAGAGGAGAGTAAAGATGAATCTGATAGTAAGTAAATTATTAACAACCCTATTAAGTGAAAAAATCTTGATTTCTGTATTATTGAAATTAGGAGATCACTTAGTATCCAAATCTTCTAATCAATTAGATGACGAAATTTGGATTGAAGTAAAAAAGGCACTAAAGAAATAGTTGTAATGTCTTACGATAGAACATTCGAAACAATTATTTCACAAGTCATTGAACATGAAGGGGGTTATGTGAATGATCCCTACGATAAAGGTGGTGAAACAAACTTTGGAATTGCAAAACGATGGTTTCCTGAATTAGATATTAAAAATCTAACCAAACACCAAGCGATTGATATTTATTATCATAGCTATTGGAAACCAAGCAAAGCAGATCAACTTCCTGAAGATTTGAAAGCCACCTATTTCGATATGTGTGTTAATATGGGACAATCACAAGCAGTTAAAGTCTTACAAAAAGCTATTAATAGCAAAAAACGAACGAAAATAGCCGAAGATGGCTTGATTGGACCAAATACGATAAAACATTCACAAGTCGTATCAAAACAACGATTACAAGCTTATAGATGCTTATTTTATGCAAAGTTAGTACATCAAAAGCCAACCCAAGAACGATTTTATTATGGGTGGTTTAAAAGAGCAACCAGTATATAAACAATAGAGGAGAATATGGACTTATCAGAAACAATCAGAAGAATCAAAGAACTTGGAGCAATGCTACAAGTAAAAACAATATCAGATACAGAAAAACGAGTATATCTGCCTGAATTATTACGATTGATTGATAGTCTTGAAATACCTCAACTAATAGGAGATTTTAATAATGAGTACATATCTTGATACATATTGCACCATCGAAGATATACAACTGGTAGCCCCATTTGTCTTCGATTACGACAGGAAACGAACTATCACAAACTGGGTAAGTCATTCAGGAAGTGGTGGAACTGAAATCTTTAAAGCAGGTAGTGTAGGAAAATTCACAATGCTTTACGAAAATGACATCGAACAAACCGAAGTAGCTGACATTCCAAGTATAAATGCAGATGGGAAATACTACTTTGATGAAGCTGCTGATGTTGTTTACTTCAGACCCACTTCTAACAACAATCCTAATTTTGATGTTGTAATGACTGCAGGAAGGGATAATCAAACACTCTTTAATGAGTTTATCAAGCGAAGTTCTGACTTTGTTCGTTCTTATATCAACAAACCCATCTACAAGAACAAGGGTGTCGGAACTGGGGATAGTTTAGGTAGGGATTATCCTGAAGTAATTGTTAGAGCTACTGCTTTAATGGCTGCTTCGATGGCAATATTACCTTATGATGAAGCCAATGGCTTGAGATTACAAGATCAAGCATACAACCCTGAAACCAATACTGGACTATTAGATATGATTCGTAAAGGAGTTATATCATTAGACCAAGATGAAGATGGTAGAGATAAAATCGTTAAAGAAGTAGCAGTTGATGCAACTACCACAGGTGCAATTGTTGATACTTATGGTTATCCACAAGTGTCTTATGATAGAATCAAAGTCATTATTGAAACAGGGGGTACTTTTAGTGCAGGAACAACATCAACAGTAACTTATAAATCTTTTGTTGGTGATGATTCAGGACTCAAAGTTAATCAAGTTCAAGAAGCCGAAGTAATCGATGGATCATTCCAACCTGTTGGACATGGAGTCTATGTACGATTCTCTACTGGATTATATGTAGCCAATGATGAATGGGAAGTAGAAGTATCAGGATTAGATCACACAAGTGGTGGTGGAATAGAAACTATCCAATTAAAAAGGAGATAAGAATGCCTTATCATAAAAAAGGAAAGAAAAAGAAAAAGTGAATTATTTTAAAACAACTTTTAAAACCAAACCAAAAAAGACAAGAAAAGCACCAAAGGGTTTTCATATTATGCCTAATGGTCAATTAATGTCTGATAGCAATCATAAACCACTAAAATTACCATTGAGAAGAAATGCATTTAGATAGAAAAAAGAAACTCTTAAAGAAATATGGATTGAAAGCTGTCAATCGCCCAAAGATGACACCAAGCCACCCTACTAAAAAAGCAATCGTGGTAGCCGAAACAGGACACAAATTAAAAGTCATTCGTTTTGGTGCTCAAGGTATGGGACATAATTATAGTGCAGGGGCAAGAGCAGCATTTAAAGCAAGACACAAAAGAAATATTGCAAGAGGACCAAGTAGTCCTGCATATTGGGCAGATAAGTTCTTATGGAGTCCAGGAGGAAGTAAAAAGAATCCACCAAGATCACAAAAACGAGTAATAGGGAAGAAATAATGGCACGATTAGAATTTGAAAACATTTATAAAGGTAGAATATTAGATAATATTCAAAAATTAATTAAACAAGTAATTCCTGGTATCCCCATTTCTTATGATGAACACAAAGGACAAGAAAGCTTTTTGATTACCCCCATAAGCGATACTTTTTTAGACTTTGCAAGTAATAGTCATATAAGAGAATATGAAACTCAAATTAGTTTCCAAATTTATAGTGGATCAGAATTTACAAGGGACAAAGATTTAAAACGACTAACTGATATTGCAGAATTAGTCAAAAGAACTCTATTTGATAACCGAGATTTAGAACTCTTAGAAGTTACCCAATGGTATAATGGCAATGTATCCGAAATTATTTATGAACGAGATGAAGAAGAACGAGAAAAGAATAGAGTCATATTAACTTTTGAATGTAAATCACACGAGGTAATCGCATGAAGTATAAACATATAAAAGGACTACAACTACAAAAACCAGCTTATCTAAAAACACCGAATCAAAAGATTCGTGAATTATTAGAAGGGAAAGCAGTAGTCTTAACTGAAGAAAATTTGGCAGAATTTGAATCATTAGGTGTTCAAGTTGAGCCAATCGAGAAAAAAGTAAAAAAACCTAAAAAAGAGGAGAAACTAACAAATGGCTAAAGTATATGGCAAAAGTCAGTATGCAATAGGTATCAAAAGAAAAGCTGTTGATAATTCATCAATTTATTTTTATACACCAGCTGCGACTGATACTGCATATCAATTATTACCTGTTATCAATGTATCTTCACCAGTCCTCAATCTTGTAGAAAGTGGGGAGATACGAAGCAACAATGCAGGTATGATTGAAACTGATTTCGACCAATTTAGAACAAGAAAAGGTGGTTTTGTAACCTTAGATTTTGAAGTTCCTGCTGAAAGAGAAGGAATTGTCAGATTATTAGCAAGTGTTTTACAAGATCATACTGAAACAGGGGCAGGTCCTTATGTTCATACAATCGAAGCATCTTCAACTTATGCTTTATCAAGACCTGATTTTGATGCAGTTGATGATAACTCAGATGGAATACCACTATTATTTGATATTGGTTTATATGGTCCAGCTGATGATGAAGATAAACTAATCACAAGTGCAGTTTTACAAAGTCTAACAATGAACTTTGATATGTCTGATGGTAGATGTTTACTTAGTGGAACATTCTATTCAGGATTTGCAAGTTCAACTACTTTCTTAGTAGGACAAGACTTAACTGCAAATAGTCAAGAGCCAACATTGATGCATACTGCACCAACTCAAATTGAATCTTATTTCGATACTAAAACCTTAGATATCGGTGGATCAGCAACCAATGCTATTATAACAGGAGTATCTTTTACTTTTGAAAATAACTTAGCAAGAGTTGGTAGAGATAGTAATGGCGATGCTGAAAATTATGCTTTTGGAATCCCATCTGTAAATATTACAGGAGAGATTTCTATAATGTATGATGATAACTTTAATGATGGTGCAAGTAATGTTATCCAAGATTTCTTAGATGGCACACCTGCAACATTAATATTACAACAAGGTGATGGAACAGTATCATCTGCAGGAGAATTAAATATTACTGCAGAAATATATTCAACTGCTGTTAATTATGATCTAAATGCAGACACAGGTGCAATTATTACTATTCCATTTAAAGTAGTACAACCTACTTCAAGTGGATCACCAAGTGGTACAGCATTTAAGTTTGAATATGCTGATAATAAATCTGACACAAGTTGGTAAAGGAGTAAACAATGAAGGTAAAAATGTTCGATAAAGAGTGGGAAGTGAAGAATCCTACTTATGAAGAAAAACGAAAACTACAAAGAGCAAGAATGAGTGCATTAGATTCTACTGGTAAAGTAGATACTGATAAATTCTATGATTGTTTAGAGTTAGTGGAAAAAATAAGTGGCTTATCCGAAAGTGATTATGTTGCCAAAGATAAGCCCTTAACAATGGGAGAGATTGATGCTCTGCTATCGAAACTTCTAAGTGAATTTTTAGATGTTTCAAAAAAAGGTTAATGGCTTTGTCGTCGTATGTGTGGTTTAGTCACTATGGCTATCCACACTTCGACAAAGAGTTTCCTTATAAAAGGCAAAGTCCTATAACCAATAAAGTAAGGACATATAACAACCAGGAAGAAGTGTTAGATGAAATTGATAAGGTTTTTGATAAATATGAAAAATCAAAATTTTCAATGGGAAGAAACCTATATTTTATTTTACCACTTTTTTGTGATCCACGATGTCTTTATGAAGAATGGATTGGGGAAGTTATCAAGGAGTATAAATTGATTAAACAATTCAATATTCCGATTGCAAGTAATCTGTATGAAGCAGATGCAATTTTAATTGATAATTTATTGATTATAGATAATGAATTAAACTCTATTAAGGAGTATGAGGTAAATAAGAATGGCAGTAGATAAAAAAATAAAGCTGTATATCCAGGCAGAAATAAAAGAAGCCGAACAAAGACTAAAGAAATTTGTTGATAGTCAAAAGAATATCAAAAAAGAAAATGATAAATTAAAACAAAGTTTCATTGGTTTAGGTAAAACTATTGTTAGTGCTTTTGCAGTTAGAGCAATAGCTAATTTTTCAAAAGAGTCTTTAATATTAAAAGCAAGAGCAGATTCTTTAAATATTGCTTTTAAAAATTTAGGATCATCAGTTGGTTTCAATGAAGATTCTTTAAATAAATTTAGACAAGCCACCAATGGAACTGTATCTGATGTTGATCTAATGATACAAGCTAATAATGCTATGTTGCTTGGTATCGTTGAAAATGATGAAGCTTTTGCAGAGTTAATTGACAATGCACAACGATTAGCAAAAGCAGTTGGACAAGATGCCTTATTTGGTATTGAATCATTAACAACTGGTATTGGTCGTCAATCTAAACTTATGTTGGATAACTTGGGGATTGTATTAGATACCAATTTAGCTTATGAAAAATTTGCACAAGCCAATGGTAAAGCAGTAAAAGATTTAGATGAAAATGAAAGAAAACAAGCATTTATTCAAGCAGCATTAGAATCTACTGCATCAAAAGTAGCAGAATTAGGAGAGGAAACTTTAGATACTAATGATACGATTGCACAATTAGATGTTGCTATGGAAAATCTCAAAATTGCTTTCGGTGAATTTGTAGAAGGACCTGGTGTATCTTTTATAAATTTTTTATCTAATGTTTTGCAAACAATTCCAGGTGTAATTGAATATGTTGATAATTTTGTTGATGGAATGATAGATGGTATAAAAAGATTTCCATCACAAGTAGACGATGCATTAAAATCTATTGGTAAAGAACAAGAAATAATGTTTACTTATGCACAACCAACTGGACCTCAATTAACAGATGCAATAGATTCAATAAGAAGTACAATACAATCAGAAATATCAGGAGAAGATGGAATTGACATTCTTGGTGATTTAGATTTAGAGCCACTAATTGAAATGGAAGATACTTACACTAATTTTATTGAAGAAAATATTAAACAAAGAAAAAAACTTCGTGAACAAGAACATAAAGAAAGAATACAACAAAATCTTCAAATGGCAATTTTACAAGGTCAATCTGCAAAACAAGCAGGTGTTTCAGTAATAAAAGCAGAAATAGCTAAGTCAACTGCATCTTTAATTACAAAAATTATGCAAGCAGTTCCTTTTCCATTAAATTTAGCTTTAGCAGCAGGTGCAGGTGGTATGGTAGGTAAAGTAACAGATCAATTATTCTCCTCTTTTGCAACTGGTGGTAGCTTTATTGCTAAAGGTAGAACAACATTACCAATTGGAAATGGAGTAATGGTAGGAGATAATGCAAGTGGTATGGAACGAATTGATGTAACCCCATTACCTGCCCCACCAGGAGCTAATGATAGAAACATTAATATTTACATATCTGCACCTCTTGTTGATGAAACAGTAGTGGATCATATTATTCCTGCTATTAGGAGAGCAGAAAAATTAGGACTATAAAATGAAAGAATTCTTCATATTAGGTTGTATAGGTTATATTGTTTACTTATGGTATAAAGATGTACAAAGGTGGGGATTATGAGCAATGTAACCAAAACAACTGCAGCAGCTTATATTCCTAAAAAATTATTTGGAATGAAAACCAAAAGTATTAAAAAGAAATTAGGAGAGATTAATGCCATTAATAAAAGGGTACTCAAAAAAAAGTATTTCTAAAAATATCGAAAGATTATTGAAAGAAAAGAAACCAAGAAAACAAGCAATAGCGATTGCTTTAGATATTGCAAAAACAACTAAAAGAAAAAGAAAATGAAAAAAACAGTAACACAACACAGACAAGAAGTAGAAGAAAGATTATCAAGTTTAGAAACTAATATTGATAATATCTATCATCATGTGAAAGATATTAAACACTTATTAGAAATCCAAAATGGTAGAGTTCGTAAAAATGAAGAACAAATTGCCAAATGGAAGGGTGTAGCTGGAGTAATTGTTTTTTTATTAACAATGGCTTTAACATTATTAAAATAAGGATATAATATGAGTTTTGTAAATTCTAATTATCAAGCAAAGTTATCACCAACAATGACAGAAAATTGGTTGGTGCAAATATTCAAGAACAATAATAGTAGTATTGCAACAACTGATACTCCTGATTTAAGATTTAGCTTTTCAGAAACTACTTATAATAGTTTACAATACTATCCTGCTATCTTAAATAAACCAAGTGTTTCTTATTCATTAGATTTAAAAGGATTCACTACTAAAACAGGCAATGTTACTTTGAATTTAGCTAATATTGATCTTGATGGAACGACTTTGCTTGGATTATTAGGAAACGAATATATTAATGGTCATGTTAATATTTTATCACAAATTGATAATGACAATACTGCGAATAATGCTTTGCAATTATTTAGTGGAAAAATTTCAAGCTTCGGATATAGGGGCAATACAATAGTAGTTAATATTATTTCTAATAGACCTTTTCAAAATGTATCTTTACCAACTGGAAGAACAACCAATACAACCAATCCACAATACAATAATAAATTAATTCCTTTAGTCTATGGAGATTATACTGCCAATACTTCCTTTACTAATGGGCAAGATGTTTATGCTTGTCCATTCTTAAAAAATGATGGTGCAAATTTTATTTATATAGTTCCTGAAGGCACAAGTGGAACAGATAAATTAGAATTTTATGATAAAGGATTAAAACGATTCTTAGAATTAATCAATACCAATACAACCATTGCAACAGTAGATGGGGCTAAAACATTATCAGTTCCAAAAGCAATGATTAGACAAGCTAACTTTTTCCCTGATGATATTTTAGATGATGTAGGAACTTCCAATAGTATAGATATTATTGGTGATGATGTATCATTAAGTTCAGGATCGGTAGCTAATATGTATGATGGAGATACTGGTACAAATGGAACAGTATCTACTACCCCTGCAGTAAGTTTTAGTTCAGAAAGTAGAGGTTTTGTAGCCAAATTAATTTTACCACAAGTAACAGGAAAAATTACAGCAATAACTTTAAATCTTAGTGGCACATATTCAGTAACAATGACTGGTAGTCCAAGTGGAAATGATGGACCATTCTTTAATTTAGCAACTGCATTAAGTGGTGGTTGGGGAAGTACAGCAGGAGATGTTGTTTTAGTAAGTGGTATTTATACAGACCAAACTAATACTGCTTTACCAACTTCAACAGATGTATCAGGTATATTGGATAATAATACTTTACCCCAAAATCTTTATTTAAGTTTTCGATTTAATGCAGATTCAGGTAATCCAAATATTGATAGCTTTGATGTTATTTTAAAGAATCTTTATTTTACTATAACTGCACAAAATGACTTAACAAATGAGCCAGTAGCATCTACTACATTTAATGCAGGAGTAGAAGTTGTTTATTTAGGTAGAGATATTTTAACACCTGGATTTACTGAACATACAACAGCTACTACGATTGGTGATCTAAATAATCCAGTAGCTATTCATAGACAATTATTAGATGATATTAATATTGCAGATTTTACTGGAGATACTGAAATAGAAAATTCAGGATTTAAAACAGTAGCTGAATTAAGAGATTCTACTTTGACTTCTCCAACATCTACCCATTGGAAAACAAGATTACAAATACAAGAAAAAGAATCTTTAGAAGATATTATGGGTAAGCTACAATATGAAGGGTGTTTCTTTTTTGAGTTTAGTCCCCAAGCACAACAAACAGCAATTAGTGGTGTTACACCATTACGATACTTTACGATTGAAGATAGTGTAACTGCTGCAGCAGATTTATCACAAAATGATATTTCTGATTATGAATTGGGAATAACCCCTGCACAAGATTTAGAAACTCACTTAATCGTGAACTATAAACCACACCCTGCAGAAAATCAATATTTAAAACAAGATGAATTTACAGCATCAACTCACACTACTATTTTTGCTAATACTGAACATCAAAAACAAGAAATTGATTTAGACTATTTATATGATGCAGTAGATGATGTTGTAGGATCAAGAAATTCCAGTTGGATAAACTTTAGAAAAAGTCTTTTCGGTGAATATAAAACTACTGTTAGTGCAACATTAGTAAATCCTGAAAAATATGGAATGTTACAAGTTGGCGATTTCTTAGACTTTGGAGAAATTACTTTTAGTGAACTTGGTACTCCATTTGATAGTATAAGCGACACCTTTGATAGTTTTGTTGCTATGCCTACAAGATTATTTAAAGATGCTTGGAGTGGTAAGAAATTTATAATAACAAATTTAAAACGAACACCTGGAAAAGTAAGTGTTCAATGTAGGGAGGTTTAGATGGCATCATATTTTATTTATGATTCTATTAATATGTATCGTTCAGATAATACTGATTCAGAAGGAACAATTAGTGCAGGAACTTTTAGCACAGGAACTACTGTAACCAATCACGAAAGAGCATCAGATCAAAATATTGGAACTGGTATTAGTGGTATTATAAGTACTGATGCAATCCAATATGCAGTTGGATCATCAAGTACTGCCGATGCAGCAGCAGTATATTTTTTAGGTGATGATGGAGTTGCAAGTGGTACTATTATGACTTTTTATGCCAGTAATGATACTACTGTTGGCTCAAGCATTGGAACAATATCAGCAGTAAGTGCAGCAGGGTGGCAAATAGCCAGTTTAACTGAAAGCACAAAAACAAAATTTTATACAGAATTTAATGCAAGTATTTCAGATAGTATTGTAGCCGAAATATTAATTGGTAAAAAACTAAATTTTGAAATAGAGCCTGATGTCAATATCCAATCTTCTATTGATTACCAAAATGAGATCAACAGAAGTTTAGGTGGAGTTGAGTATGCCATTAATGTTAATCCAGGACAAGAAGTATTTACTATTAGTTTCCAAAATATATCAAGCACCTTTAAATCTGATTTAATCACTATGCAGGATCATCTAAAAGGAGAATCAAAGAAATTCGTTTGGTATGATGGAACAAACTATCATTGGGTACGATTAGATAAACCATTAACATTTGTTGAAATAGCAGATGGTAGATTCTCAACACAAATAACTATGCGACAACAAATCCAATAAAGACTTTTATACTGAAAAGTGTAATAATCACCCCATAAACAAAAAACCCCCTTATTTTAGGGGGTTCTTTGTATCTAAGAGGTAGTATAATTATCTTTAAATCAAATCTGATAATTCCTTTAACATATTTCTTAATTCTCTTAATTCTGTTACTGATTGCTTTAGATTACTATTAACTTTATAACCTAAAGGAAGTTTTACAGAATCAGGTGTATTAGAACTGCAAAGTTGTATGTTTTCTTGTATTTCTGATAATCCATGAAACAATTTATCCAACTTCTCATTTACAATTTCATTATTTATTTTCATTTTTTTTCCTTTGTTTTGTTAACTATAAAAATAAAATAAATGATAATACAATTAAAGTCAACATATTTAGAAAAATATTTTTTTAAGCAAAATTGTTAATAACTTTGTGGATAAGTACCCTATTGAATGTGGATAAATAGGGTAGGGGGTACCCTGTAAGAAAAAGAAAAAGAAGAAGATAAAGAAGAAGAAGAATAAAAAGAATAAGAAGAAGAAAAAGAAACTTGACAAGTTGGAAAGTTTGATTTTAAACTCTTATAACAACAAAGGAGATTAAATGAAATTATTAACTAAAAAAGAAATATTCGAAGATATCCAAGATGCTATTTCAACAGCAGAAAATTATATGGATTTAGGAGATCAATTTGATGCTTTAGAATGGATTTTTGATGAAATCCAAAAACTTGAGGATCATTATGAAATTCATAAACTTAAAGAACAAGATTATGATATGAAATTCATTAAAGAAATAGCTAAAACAAGAGAAATCACTAATCTAAAAGAAGGATTATAATGTTTAAAAATTTTTGGGTTGACTTTCTCAAGTTTCTAAAAGAACTTCGTAAAGATTTAATATCAATGTATCAAAGGAGAGAAATACTATGAAATGGTTAGATTATAGTTTTACAATTAGAGATATATTTAAAGGACTCTTATATGGCTTTTATATCGTCTTTGTAATGAGTCTTTTTTATATATCTTTTGTAATGGTTATACTGTTGGAGTCTTAAATGAAAGCACCTATAACTATTAAAAACATCGATATTGATATTTTTGACACCTTGATTGAAGTCTTAAATAATGGCAATCCTTCTAAACAACGAAAAGAAGAATGCAGAAAAAAATTCAATCAACTTCGTAAAGAATATCAAATTGCATTAGATCAACGATTGGAAGAACAAGGAAAGAAACCTGATGAAAGTCAGCGATTAACTCCTAATCCAGTAAACATAAACGAACAAGACTAACAAAGGAGAAACTATGTTCATTAACTTAAAAACCCTTAAAGAGAATCCTGGACAAGAAATTACTTTAACTCTTAATTCAGGTGGTGTCTTTGAAAAGAAAGAATATAATGGTAAATCTTGGAACAACTTTAAATATGAAGTCATACAAGATGGATCAGTCTATTCTTTAGATGCAACAGATAGTTTGCATAAAAAACTCAATACTCTTGAGCCTAATTCTACTTTTAATTTATCTTGGGAAGAATTTACTTCCAATGAAGGTGAATTAAGAAACTATTGGAAAGTAGAGTTGTTTGAGCAACCACAATATGAAAATGTCAAAGCACCTGTTAAGAATGGTGCTAATCCAGTAAAAGCAGTATCACAGCAATCAACACCGAGTGTTGCTAATCCTGCAAGAAATGGTATGATTTTCAATAATGTGGTCAAATTGTATATTGCTAATAACCAAGTATGGACTACTGAAGAATTTGTCAATGCTTATAAACGAGTAGAAGGTTGGTTAGAAGCTTGTGAAAATCCTGCAACATTACCTTTGGCTACCAAAGACAATGAGCCAATAAGTCGTGATATGCAAGATACAGTTCAATACGATAACGACGAATTACCATTCTAATGGAATTGGGAAATATATTTGCAATTTTGATTTTAGTAATTCTATTATTAATTTTAATGATTGCATTCTTATCACTAATAGTCTTGTTGGTGGTATAAAAATGGGGGCAGCTACTTCTTATTTATTTCCTTTGTTAACTACAGATCACATAGTGGTTGCCCCTTTTTCAACAAAGGAGATTTCATGAAAACTTTAGAATTGTTTGCAGGTAGTCGCAGTTTTACAAAAGTTGCAGAAAATCGTGGCTTTAGAACTTATACTACTGATATTTATCCATTCGATAAAATAGACCAGGTATGTGATATTTTTGATTTTGATATTGATAAAGCCATTGATAGTCTTGGTGGTAAACCAAATGTTATTTGGGCAAGTCCTCCATGTACTTATTTTTCAGTAGCATCAATAGGTCGTCATTGGTATCCAAACCATACACCAAAAACTAAAGAAGCATTATTAGGTGTTGATATTGTTCAAAGAACTATTGATATCATTAAAGAAATAAAACCAATGTTTTGGTTTATAGAAAATCCAAGAGGTAAATTAAGAAAATTAGATGTAGTTAAAGATTTACCAAGAAAAACTATTACCTATTGTTCTTATGGCGATATGAGAATGAAACCTACTGATATTTGGACAAATCTCAAATGGATACCAAAGCAAATGTGTAAAAATGGAAATAGAGAATGTCATCACCAACCTGCACCAAGAGGTAGTAGAACTGGAACACAAGGATTAAAAGGATCATACGAAAAAAGTCAAATACCATCTGAACTTTTTGAAGAATTATTTAATGAAATGGGACAAGCACAGCTTAATGCTTTGTTACAATTATTCAAGGAGAACAATTAAAATGCCTAAACTTAAACTGTTTCCAAGCGATGTTGTTTGGAGTAAATATATCCGAACAAGAGATAATTGGACTTGTCAAAGATGTAATAAAAAATATACACCACCTACTTCTGCTTTACACTGTTCACATTTTTGGTCAAGAGGTAATTGGAGTGTCAGGTATTGCCCCAAAAACACAATGGCTCTTTGCTATGGCTGCCACAGCTATTTAGGTGGCAATCCACAAGAGCATAGAGAATTTGTTTTAAATCGTTTAGGACAAAAAGAATTTGATGCTTTACAACAAAGAAGAAATACCTCTTTAAAAGCAGGTGAAAAAAAATATCTTTTATCCAAAGAATTTAGAAAAGAAGTAGAAGAAAAAATAACCTACTTACAATTTAGACAAGCAGCAGATTATAATGATGGACTGGAGGAAACACCATGACTGAAAATGAAAAAAGACTATTAGGTATCTTAAAAGAAGAAAATGACAAGTTAAAAGAAAATCTTAAAAAGATATCTAAAACCATAAAAGTAGAAGATAACAAAGTAGTCATTCATTGTGATCTACAAGTTAAAGGAAATATTACTTTTGAGATAAAAGAAGATTAAAAAACAAAGGAGAATGCAATGCCATTAGTAAAATATAAAAACAAAAGTGGAAAACGATTAAGGTCGGTAACCACCATTATAGGAAATCAATTAGGTTGGAATAAACAAGCATTAATTGCTTGGTATACCAAATTAGCAATGTCAGGACAAGACCCTTATGTTGAATTGCAAATAGCAGGTAGAATAGGAACTTTAGCCCACATATTAATTGAAGCATATATTACTAATAAACCTGTGGATCAATCAGAATTTACTGCCAATGAACAAATCCAAGCACGAATTGCTTATAACAGTTTCTGTGCCTGGCATAGAAAATATAAACCTAAATTTATAGCTACTGAATTGAGTTTAGTATCCGAGAAATATCAATTCGGTGGAACATTCGATGCTATTGCAAAAATCAACAACAAAAACTATTTAGTCGATTTCAAAACTTCCAATGATATATATCAAGAATATGAAATCCAGTTAGGAGCTTATCATCAACTTTGGCAAGAATATAATCCTAACATTAAGATTCATGGTGCTATTATTTTAAAGCTAAGCAAAGATGTAACGATGTATGAAGAAAAGAAATTAACATTAAAAGACTTGAATCAAGGATTATCTATTTTTAAACTATTATTAAAACTTCAGGAAAAAAAGAAATAAAGGAACATAATATGGGATATAAACATAATCAAAGATTAAAAATGATAAAATTTTCTGAAAACTTTATTGATAATGAAATTCTAATATATAAAAAATTATTTGAGAACTTTCATAAAATATTTATTGAAAATGAATTCAAATCTAAAAAAGAAAAGATAACAGTACATTCTAATAGAGTTAAATATTTTAATTCTTTGCATATAAATGACACCTCTAAAAAGTTTTTAAATGATTTTTATGCAAAATTAGAAGTATTAAATGATTTGAAAAAATATTTTGAAAACTTATCAAAATTATACAAAGATGAAGATAAATTAGATGCAGAATTATATTTAACTAATATTTCTAATGATTTTTTTAGAAAAAATTATGAAGATGAAAAATATTTAGAAAATAATTTTGCTGATTATAATTTTCGTAAAAATTATTATCAAAACGAATATGATAAAATTATAGAATCTAAAAATAATAAAATTTTAAATATTATAAAGAAAAAGCAAAATGATTTATCAATGTAAAGATTGCCAAACAGAAGTTGAATTTGATGTTGGTATTTATTGTGAGGATTGTAGATATTCAGCTTATCTAAAACCAACTGACACTCACAAAGAACGATTAGCAAATTTTAAATCCTGGACTGAAGAAGAAATAAAGATGTGGCACGAAAAATATGGTCGTGGTTGGTGGATTTTTGACAATCAAACTTATTCATATAATATTGAGCCAACTTGGATAGAACAATATAGAGTATATGATCCTGATACTATGGCATATTTAAAAACAAAGAAACAACAAGGCAGACCAAAAAAAGAAAAGATTTATGAAGATCAAGATAAAGGCGATTTAGTTTGCACTATTTGTACCAATGGAAAACCTCAATCCGAGCCAATGAAAGATGATGATATGTATATTGCAATGTGTTCAGGTTGTAAAGATTTTGGAGAATTTGTTTATGAAAACGAATTGTAACATTTGTAAAACATTAATTGATTTTTCAACTTGTTATTTTGTTGATAATGACAATATTGCAGTATGTAAAGATTGCTATGATACTAAAAAATATGATATATTTAATACTGAAAAAATGATAAAGAAAAACAAAACAAAGGAGATACAGAATGAAAAAGGCATTCTTAGATAAAGATATATTCACTAAACAATGGTTTAGACAACTAACTGCAAAAGAAAAAGTATTGTGGTTATTTATAGTTTCTAATTGTTCTTTTGATGGCTTTTGGGAATATGATCCACAAAGAATTAAATTTGAATGCAATGGATTCAATGGAGAAATACCTGAAATCATTAAAGAAAAACTTGGAATGATAGCTGTTGATGATAGTCAATATCTTTTAAAGAACTATATTAGCTTTCAATATGGAACTTTAAAACCCCAAGCAGTTGTGCATAAAAGAATCATAGAACGAATTGTAAACAAGGGATTAGATCAACATTTCCCTGAATTAGTGGAAGATTTTTAAAGGTAAAGTATTTATGATTGCTACCCAAATATGTGAACAAGGACACATCGTGGTATCCAATCCACGAGATTCACTTGTTTTAATATTTAAAAAGTTGGTATGATTTACGAACAGGTAAGCAAAAATTGTAAAATATTAACAGGGTAGCAAAAAAATTATGAAAAATAAAATCATCTGTGGAGATAGCTTAGAAGTCCTAAAAGACTTTGAAGATAACTATTTTGATAGTGTAGTTACTGACCCACCTTATGGACTTTCCTTTATGGGCAAATCTTGGGATTATGATGTTCCACAAGTAGAATTATGGAAAGAAGTATATCGTGTCCTAAAACCAGGTGGGCATATATTATCATTTGCAGGTAGTAGAACTTATCATAGAATGGCAGTCAATATAGAAGATGCTGGATTTGAAATAAGAGATATGTTAGGGTGGTTATATGGTAGTGGCTTTCCAAAATCACATAATATTGGAAAAGCAGTAGATAAACTACAAGGAAACGAAAGAGAAGTTGTTGGAAAAAAAATTCATTCACAAAAAGGTGTTAGAGTTGCAGAAGAAAGAACAACGATAGGTGCAGGTGCATTTGGAGAGCCAAGAGAAGGTGAAATAACCAAAGGCAATTCAGAATGGGAAGGTTGGGGAACTGCACTAAAACCTGCACATGAACCTATTGTAATGGCAAGAAAACCATTTAACACATCAGTAGCAGAAAATGTCTTAACACATGGCACAGGTGGAATAAACATAGATGAGTGTAGAGTTGGGACAGGAACTAATAAAGAAAAAAAAGAATATATACCTAATGACAAAAATAAAGTATATGGAAAGAACTTTGGTGGTGGAGAATGGGATAAAACACAAGGAAGATTCCCTGCAAACATAATCCACGATGGAAGTGAAGAAGTATTAGAGATATTTCCTGAAACAAAACAAGCAGGAAATTTGAAAAAAAGTAAAATAACTTCTGGAAATTCTATGTTTGGAATTGGTGGAATAGGAAAAAGAAACCCTAAAATAACTGGAGATAATGGTGGAACAGCAGCAAGATTCTTTTATTGTGCCAAAGCAAGTAAAGCAGAACGAAATATGGGGTTAGATGATTTTGAAGGTAAACTTGCAGGTGTGGGTGCTTTACGAGATAATAACAGAAAATCTCAATTAAGAAAAAACTACCACCCAACAGTAAAACCAATAAAACTAATGGAATATTTAGTAAGACTGGTAACACCCAAAGAAGGAATCGTATTAGAACCCTTTGCAGGTAGTGGAACAACATTAATCGCTTGTAAGCAACAAGGGTTTAATTATATAGGCATAGAAAGAGAGCAAGAATATTGTGATATAGCAGAAGCAAGATTAAAAGCAGTTAAAGTTCAGGGAGAAATATTTTGAATATAGAAAACGAAGCAAAAGGGTATCAAGACTTGATTGATGAAATCGAAGTAGAACAACAACGAATCATCAAACAACTTCGATATACCTTAACTGGAGTAATAGGTGGTAGGCAACTATCAGATCAAGAATATCAAGTTTTTATAGAACGAGCATTGACTATGAAACCTTTTGGCGATATTGCTTACAATATGGGGATTACCGAATCTACTGCTAAAACCTATTTTGAAAGAGCCACTAAAAAATTAGCTGCAGAAGCTTCAAGACTGAAAGCAAAGTTAGAAGATGATTGATCCTGAAATACAATACCAAGCATTTAAAATGCGAGAACAAGGTTATTCTTATAGAAGAATTAATAAAGAACTTGGTATTAGTAAAGGAACACTAAATTATTGGTTTTCAAAAGATGGTAAAGAAAAACAAAAGAAAAGAACAAAACAATATAGACAAAAACCTGAATCAAGATTTAGAAGAAAAGTTCAAAGAGAATTCGATATAAAAGGAATGTCTACCCAAGATTTAATTGAACATACTTCTAAAAAAGCATTTTGTTACATCTGTGGAGATAAATTAGATATCTTACACGACACATATGACTTAGACCATATCTATCCAAAATCACAAGGGATTAATAATAATCTAAGTAATATGCACCCTACCCATGCTAATTGTAATTATATGAAGGGTAAAATGTTGTTTACAGATTTCTTAGAACGAGTAGAAAAAATATTGAACTACCAAAGAAAACAAATCAATATTACTGACAAGATATTAGCACAACAAGAAAATGAGCAAGAATAACGAAATATGAATCAATGAATAAATTAGATAAAGCATATCAATCCCTATATAATCTTTCAGAAAAAAAAGAATATCATAATTATCTAAGACTTAAATACCAGGAATATAAAAACCAATTAGAAACCATTGATAATCAATTAGATCAAGAAATGGCATACATACAAGACAATAGAACTCCCCAAGAACACTTTATCGATATATGTAGAGGGTGGTTAGTAGAAGATTTATTTGCCTACTTATTTATGATGCCTACCTATAATGACTTAACTTTACAATTTGACAATCACGATAAAGATAGAATTATAAGAGTATTACGAAAAGAAATTAGTTCTAAACCTGACTTTAAAATTACCTACCAAAACAAAACGATTTCAATGGAAGTACAATCCTTATATGCAAACATACCCTACTTTCATATAAAAGAACATAAAGCCAAAAAGATGATAACCAATAACAGTCATCTATTGCAATTAAATCTGATCCACCCTGAAATCATACTATTCTCTCCCCAAGAAATAGAATTAGGAGAATTTGTCTTAATCGAAGACTTTAGCACAGAAACTATAAAGAAGTATGGCTACCGATATTATATCAATGAACTACCTAAAGATATGAAGGTATATAACTTTACCCATGATTTACCTGAAAAAATAATTTCGTTATTTTATTGACATAATCTATTATAATAACTATTTTAATATGTTTCTTATATTAATAATAACATATTGGTTATACATTAAACAAGCAGAAAACCCCTTTAATTAGGGGTTTTTTGTAGTCTTAATAAAACTTTTTTTTCTTAGTAATATCAACACTTACACCAAATCATAAGCTTAAAACAAGCGATTCTTGTAGTCTTTTCCCCTATATAGTAGAGGGCAATCATAAGTCCCACACTTTCGTTTCATAACGAACATAACCTTCAACAATATGGGGTGATTAAGTTTGGCTGCAGCTAAAACGAAAACTGCTGTAAAACAGCAAAAAAACAGCAACAAAGATCATTTGGTAAAACACCAATGGAAAAAAGGGCAATCAGGAAACCCTAATGGGCGACCTAAATCAGGATTTGCTCTAAATGAATATATCACCAATCTTGCTAATGTAGAACTTGAAGACAAAAAGACTATGTTAGAAGCAGTTGTTGCTAAGGTATATGAAGAAGCATTAGATGGGAATATGACTGCTATCAATTTTTTGGCAGATAGAATCTTAGGTAAACCAAGTCAAAGTATAGGGATAAAAGATATTTCAGATGAGCCAATTAAGGTATTTGATATAGATGGATTGGACAATTGATGCAACCAGGAAAGCAATTCTCCAAGATCCTACAAGATATAAAGTCATTTGTAGTGGTAGAAGATGGGGTAAGAGTTATTTCTCGCTTATGTACCTATTGCACAAACCTTTTAAAGCGAATGAAAGAAGATGGGTTATCTTTCCTACATATAGACAAGCTAAAATGGTATCTTGGAGTATCCTCAAAAACATTTTTGCAGGTAAGCAAGTATCTATCAATGAAACTGAATTATCAATTACACTTAGTAATGGAGCAAAAGTCGAACTCAAAGGTGCAGACAAACCCGACTCACTTCGTGGGATTTCTACAACAATGGTAGTACTTGATGAGTACAGTTATATGAAAGAAAATGTATGGGGAGAAATTATCCAACCAACTTTAGCTGAAACCAAAGGATCAGCATTATTTGTAGGGACTCCAACTGGAGTTCAAAACCACTTTTATGATCTATTTGTCAAAGGACAATCAGAAGGTGGAGATTATAAGTCCTGGCAGTTTACTACCTTAGATGGTGGCTTTATTTCGGCAGAAGAAATAGAGAATGCCAAAAAGAATTTAGATAAAAGAACTTTTCAACAAGAATATGAAGCATCATTTCTTACTGCTGCTAATAGAGTAGCTTATAACTTTAATAGAGATATCCATTGTAAAGTAATGGAGAAAAGTCCAAGAATGTTTTGGGGTGTGGACTTTGGTGTAGCAAGTTATATGACTGCAGTATTGATGTGTGAAAACACAGCAGGAGAAATCTATGTTTTTGATGAGATTGGATTACAAAATAGTAACACATTTGAATTGGCACAACGAATGAAACAAATAGCACCTGGACTTCCTTGTTATCCTGATCCAGCTGGTAAAGCAAGAACTTCGAACTCTACCAAGTCAGATCATATTATCTTACAAGAAGCAGGGTTTACTGTGATTAGTAAAAAAGCCAATCCAACTCAAAAGGACAGAATGAATGCTTTAAATAGAATGTTAGAAGATGCCACAGGAAAACATAAACTATTTGTGAATCCAAAATGTAAGAATCTAATTAGGGATTTAGAGTTATGTACTTTAGAGAATGGACAAATCTTAAAGACAGAAACATTGAGCCATTTCCTTGATGGATTAATGTACCCGATAGAATTTCGTTATGGATTCAAAGGACAAGCAAAGGCAATCGAATGGTAATGTTTATCTTAGGACTATGTGTTGGGGTGATCCTAAGTATGACTGGGGCTATCATGTGGGGACACCGATTAAGTATAA
>Ga0255760_10000811_pt1 | contig 30504 bp, 25 predicted proteins | sample 071ome_25_FD_179960 | JGI IMG/M metagenome (GOLD analysis project Ga0255760, IMG submission 179960) | Coastal salt marsh microbial communities from the Groves Creek Marsh, Skidaway Island, Georgia - 071410BT metaG (version 2) | ecosystem: Environmental > Aquatic > Marine > Intertidal zone >...
CATTTGAAAAATATTTCCAGAATGAGGCAGTATTGCAGTTACCCCTGTTCGGATATGATCTTTTTTTATGAGAGTGGTGTGGCCCACCATAACGCCTTCTACATCTGTAATGGAATTGAGTTTTCCCGTTTTTAAAATACCTATCTCGATACCGTAGTCTCGCGCTCTCTTATTTTGAGAAAAAATAAAATTTGAAAGTGCCAAAAGACATATTCCCAGTAGGCTCATCCTCATACGACCTATGTGTTTAAGTTGATATTGATTTTACGGATCCATTTTCCTATTGATCCTTTTCTGTAATTCGCATCTTAAAAATAGTGAAAACTTATATCATTTAAAATACAGATCATAACCACCCTCTTTACACCAAAAAAATAGCTTTATTCCGATCTATTAATATAATTCTTTGACCAAAGTATATACCTTTGTTTTTAATTGAATACATCCATTTGAAAAAAAACATTTTAATCCTCTTTTTAATCCCGCTGTTTTCATTTTCACAGTTTTCTTTTGGTGTGAAGGGTGGTTTGAATGTAGATTCAAAAAACAATATTACTGCTTACATTGTTTCAATAAAAAAGGACATCAATATTTATTTAAGTAGAGGAGGAATTAATTACGGTGGGTACCTTCAATATGATTTCAAAAAAATATTTGTGAGAGCAGAGTATAATCGTACCCGAATTAAAAACGACCATGATATTCCTCATATTTTAGTCCGTACAGACAAAGTCATCGAAGAGTATACTATCAAAAAAAAAGAGGTTCCTTTGATTTTGGGATTCAAGGCTTCTGAAGCACTAAACATCTATGCTGGAAATAAAATCTATCGCAGGAGTTCAGAAGAGTTTAATGGAAGTGAAATTCTTGAAACGAAAAACCAAAGTAAAAACAAATTTCTCTTTGGTCTTGGGCTATCATTCCCTCATTTTAGTATTACTATGCAATACGAACCTGCACCTTCTGAAACTACTGTTCCTTATCTTGACAATCCGATAGGAAACAAAACACAATACATTAACACTGAGGGAAGTTTTTGGGTGTTGGGGGTAACTTTAGACCTGTTTTCATTTTTTTAGTTATGGGCGTATCTCAAAAGCCGATTAGATCCTCTAATTTACCACAAAGCTATGGACCAGAGTAAAAGAGCTACTTGTACCGTCCGATGTTTTTACTCTCCAGAAATAGGTCGTTCCGCTTTCTACTTCTACCTCTAATGAAGTGTCTGTGATGTTTGAATTTGCAGTTTGTGGATCTTGTAATCCATCAACATCATCAAAATAAATAGTGAAACTAAGTTCATCCCCCTCGTCTGGATCATTCCCTTGCCAAGCTAATGTGATCTTACCACTTGATGCATCTACTGCTGCCCCCGAATTCGGGCTAAGTATCGTAGCAGGAAAAGGTGCGTAATTCTCCTGCCCATCTCCAGCCAAATAAAACTGCCATACATCAGAGGCTGTTGTTTGGTTTGTACCATTAGCTTTTGAGATTACTTTCCAACTGTAGGAAATATCTGTTGCTAATGTCAACTGCTTTGAAGTGGATGTAATCCCAGTTTCTGTTTTGGTTTGATTTGTTTTTTGATTCGTTATCTGCAAATCATAACTGTCTGTGTCTGAAGAGGCGTTCCAAGTAAAAGTTACTGAGCTATTAGAAGCATCTACAGCTTCCCCTTCGTAACACACTTCGTTGTTTTCTGGGGCAGACAAACTGGACTTACCCGGTGTGGGAACTTGAGGTGCGGGTTCCGGCTTAGGAGTTTGTGTAACAGGTGGTGATGTCGTTCCTCCATCATCCTCTGTACTACATCCTAAAACATAAAATGAAATTATCACGAGACAGATGTAACTTATTTTTTTCATCGTTTGATTATTTTAAAGGTTTGTTCTACTGTTTGACCGTTTACTTTGATTACATAGACGTCTGTTCTGAGCTCTGTTGTATTTAGTGTTACGATTCTTGAAAAGGGGATTTGCCGTTGATAGCGTTTGATCATACTCCCCGATCGACTGTAAATCGTTATTGTTGTCTCTCTGTCCTCTCCTGGTATCACAAGGTTCAGTTCCCCTTGGACTGGGTTGGGATAGTGCTTGATCTGCTCGGAGATAAAGATCTGTTCCACATGTACCCCCTGACAGTCCTGTGGGGTCGATATCTTAACAGTATTCATCCCTGGTCGGAGCTGAAGGGTGAAATTATCTATCTTATAACTTCTTCGCTCTCCGTTGACCTCTGCATAATACAAATCCGAACCAGAAAGGTTTACTGTCATCGTTTTTCCTTTCTGATTAACCGATGATTTTGCACTGAGTGCTGGTGGCTCGGTAATGCCTATCTCAAAGGTCTGAAGATAGCCTTCCTGTCCCTCTACGGTAAAGTTTAAAGTGTAGCTGCCTATTTTTAATTCTTCAATGACCAGTTGGTGTTGGTTTTCTGTAGTTAAACTATACGATCCTTCGGTTTCTGGTATTGATAGATTGTAGGTGTACTCCGTATTGGAAACGCTGATTGTAATGACACCATTGGTCTTGCCTGAACAAGAAACACCGTTGGTCTGGATTGAATAAGTATCTGCAGGTAGAGAGAAAATCTCGCAGCCGTCCGTATTGACCATGGCTCCTAGAGGAGTAGCGTTACAAAGGTCCCTTTCATCACTCACGCCATCGCCATCGGTATCTATATACTTTCTTTGGATTATGGGGAGTTGATCGAATTTTTCTCCAAAGACATCTTTACTTGTTGTTTTACCTCCAAGCCATTGATCAATAACCGATGAAAAAACATCTCGATAATCAAATTGTAAATCTAGCTCATGTTGTGAGTCTTTGATTTCTGATGGCACTACTGGATTATATCCTAAAATAGTTGGGTCAATTTTATTACCAAATAAAAACATGGGTGCCGTACTTCCATGATCTGTACCATCTGTTGCATTAGAATGAATTGTTCTTCCAAATTCTGAAATAGTCATTCCCAAAATTCTATCGGAATCTCCTGTTTCATCCAAATTTCTATAAAGTGTACTAATGCAATCATTCAGTTCCTTTAGCAGAGAGCTATGTGCTCCCCTTGTTTTGTCAGAGGGATCTACTTGTTTTCCATGAGTGTCAAATCCACCATAATTTAAGTAATAAATCCTTGTATTAGCTCCACCTGTTATTAACAAGTTTACTTTGCTAAATTGACTTCCTAAGTGACTTCTTGGAAATTCATGCTTTATTGATCCTTTATTGGAAATTTCTCTAATCGTGTTTCCATAATTTTGAGATTGATTTGACATCAATTGAAGATAGGAAAGTTTACTTCCTTTTAAGTCCTCTGAATATTGATTCTGCATTATTTCATCCAGACTAAAAAAGTCATATGGATCTTCAGTAACAAAACTTGTAAATGCTTTTTCACCAGTAAATAATAAAGAAGAGCTTGATGCAATCTCTATAGCTAACGGATGTGGAAATTGATTATTTGGATAATCATAAGGAAATTTAGTATGCTCCTTCTCAAGATACCTTGCCAACCATCCCGAATATAGAAATTGTTCATTTCCAGATCCTGACAGCCAAATATCCATTGATCTAAAATGGGAGAAATTTGATTTAGGGTACCCAACAGATTGTATTATTTTAAATCTTTCTTCTCTAAAAAGAGTTTTCATGTCAGTAAGAGAAGGATGTAAACCTAAATCATTTTTTTCAAGAGATATGATTTTATTTTCTGGTATTATTACATGTGGACGAACAGAATTTAAATTGGAATATTGATCCAAAGGAATGAGGGTGTTTAGTCCATCATTTCCTCCATTCATATTAATAATTATTAAGATTTTACCTTTATTAATAGTATTTGTTAGTTCTGAGTCTTTTGAAAATGATAAATTATCAAACGCAAAACTCGAAAACAAAGAAGGTGCTGCAGCAGCATGAGAAAGTCGATGTAAAAATTTTCTTCTATCCATTAAAATAAATTGAATTCTGACATTGAGAAAATAACAGATAAAACCTTGTTCACTTGATGGTTTATGATTTGATTGGTCTCTGAAAAATGTTCTGTTCTGTCGTTCCACAAGTTTGTCCAGTAACTTTCATTTATTCCATCGTTAAGAAGTGCATTTTTAAGTTTATCAATTTGAATTTCTAACAATGAAAATCCTATTAAACGATCTATCATTTCTTCTAAAAGTCGTTGAACATCTTGTGGAGCATTAAATGACTCTAACCATTTGATAATATCTTTGGAGTATTTTAATCTAAAACCACCATCTAAAACAAGATCCCATGCAAATTCATGAGCATATTCAGCTCGTTTATTTGAAGTAAAAGAATTTATCCAGAATAAATCAAACGATGGATTTTGGTAATATGGAGCATAACCAGATACCGTAGGATACTCTAAATATCTCATTCCTTGTTTTGACATTCTTTGAATGATCTCCCAGATCCTTATTTTTTGTAATGCTAACTCGAAATTTTCAATAGGCTTTCCTTCGTATTTATCAATTTTTTTACCTTCAAAGTTTGTATAATTGAAATCAAACTCTTTGATCATCGATGCATATAATTCTAAAGGAGATTTTATTAGAGAAAATTTAAATTGTTCATCATAAAAGTGTTTACTTTTTAGAAGAATTTTTAAAATTGATACTATACTATAGTTTTCAGATCTTAATCTTCTAGCAAGAGGCAGAATTATAAACTCTTCTATTTTATCGTCAATTATAGGATTTACAAAAAATTGGTATACCCTTCTTGTAATATAAAATGCCGTCTCATCAACTTCAAATATTGTATTAATTAGTTCCTTAAGCTCCTCCTCTCCATCTTTTCCTTCTCTTCCTTTAATTAGAACATTATTATAAAAAGATGATAGTTTCTTGTCAGATTTATCGTGATTATGAGGGCTAAACATTACAGTATTTTGTCCTGTTTGTGTATGAAAACCCCATCCAGAATTCCATCCAACTAAAATCTTAGACATTTCTACTACATCACCTTCTGTAAACTTCGAGTTTGGTCCTTTACCAACAGTGTATAATTCCTGAAGTTCTCTAGCATAATTTTCATCGGGCGCATCAACTCTACTAAATTCTAAATTTAAATACCATAACATTTTTCCATTAATTGTAATGTCATAGATGAAATCCTTGTAAGACCCAAAAGCGGAATCAAAAAGAAGTTTATAATAAAAATATGCATAGTTTGCATTTCCACCATTTGCGTATAAATCAGTAACAACCCAATTATTAAGAAAAAAAACTAATTTCCAATGAATTGAATTAGTTCTTTTTGTTTGGTTTTTAAACATCCAGTTACGCAAAGACTCGTGTCTTTGTGGAGCAAAATTGTCACTATAACTATTCAACCATTCTTTTCCAGGCTCTGCATCAGGATCTCCAGGAAAATGATGGAAATAGTCATTTACTGGTTTGTCTATTTTAATCTCTGGTTGAAACAAAGTTTCAATAACTTCGTCAATGGTCATTCCATCAAAGCTTTTTAATTCTGTGCTTGAAACACCAATTAAAGCTCTATTTAATAAATGCCTTAAATTTTTTTTATTCCATTCCCCATCATAAGGGTCTAATGAAAATTCATTAATTTTTAATGTGATATTAGATTTACCCTTTTTGGATAAACTGGGATTATCTCGATGAAAAGTTTTCACCAAGTCAATGTGCCCGTTTTTATGATAAAATACACCCCTTTTTTTATCCTTCATTCTAATTTTTTATTCTTAAATCGAGAGATATCATAAATAATGTAAATCACAATTTTGAAAGTTAAATCTAAATTATTTAAAATTAGAAATTTTAATTTGTTTATGAAAATAGTAACAATACGATGTAACTAATTTTTCTCCCACCACACTACAAACTTCCCCCAAACAACTCCCCCCTAAAACCACAACACAGGAATATTAGCTTAAGGCAATGATATCGATGGATTAGAAAGGATTTGGTCGGTAGAAAAATTCTCCATATTCTCAATTTCATTAATCAAAGCATTACTCAAACCCCAAAACTGATTTACGTAGACAGAAATTCTTGCAAAATCAGGTGTTGGGATTCTTCCCTTTTCCATCTTATACCTTAGGTCCCAAATAATTCTCTCTAATTCCTGTGGGGTTGGAGAGCTAATAAAAGTATTGTTACTTCCGTAATGATAAAAATAATAGAACTGATGCCATAGATAAAATTTAAATAGACCATTATCAATACAATGGAAAAGTTCACTCATTTTTTTTAGGTTGATTTTTAAAATTAAATAACAAATTTTCTATGACGATTCCAGAATTTATAAAAGATAAATATACAAAATCCAACACTCCCTTATCATTTTGTAAAGTGTAACAGGTTTACAGAAGGTTCAGATTATATCTTATTTTAAGCTAAGATCTCCAAATAAAAAACCTTTTTCTAAAACCCATGCCCCTGTGTTTGGGATAGGAGTACTTGAGAAGTTTTAGCTTTTAATTTTTAAGAGAAATCATAAAATTTGTTGCCAATATGTTGCCATTTGATAATAAAAAAATCCGCAACATCATGTAAAACAATCTGTTACGGATTCTTAGAGTACTCGGAGCGGGACTTGAACCCGCACGACCGCAATGGTCATTGGATTTTAAGTCCAACGTGTCTACCAATTCCACCATCCGAGCATACATCAGAGCGAAAGACGGGATTTGAACCCGCGACCCTCACCTTGGCAAGGTGATGCTCTACCCCTGAGCTACTTTCGCATTGTGGAATGCAAATGTAAAATAATTTTATCATCCAACATCAACTATTTAATCCGTTTTAAATTTAAAAATTGAACTTTTAACACTACATTAGGGTAGGCTTTTAATCACTCAAACCATGCTGAAGCGACATTCGGTCCTCTTCCTTCTGATTATTCTCTTCGGGACTTTTTTAAATGGACAATCCGTATCAAAACCTACCAACCTCATCATTATTTTTGCTGATGATTTAGGCTATGGAGATTTAAGTTCTTTTGGAAACCCTACCATAAAAACTCCCCATTTAGATCAAATGGCTGCCGAAGGTCAGAAATGGACTCAATTCTATGCTGCAGCAAGTGTTTGCACCCCTAGTAGGGCGGGTTTGCTTACCGGTCGCTTGCCGATTAGAAGCGGGATGAGCAGCAACAAATACAGGGTGCTTTTCCCCGATTCTAAAAATGGAATACCAGCAAGTGAAATTACCCTCGCAGAGCAACTTAAAAAAGCACAGTATACTACAGCATGTATAGGTAAATGGCATTTGGGTCATCGCAATCCCTACCTGCCAAGACAACATGGGTTTGATTATTATTTTGGCATTCCTTATTCCAACGATATGGATTCGCCTCCAGAAGTTGTTCAAAAAAACGGAGGCTACAGAAATTTTATACTTAATCCAGTAAACAACCGCATTGAAAATTTCCAAGTACCCTTATTCAAAAACAATACAGTCATTGAACGCCCTGCAGATCAACACACCATAACCAAACGCTATACGGAAGAAGCTATTACATTTATCAAAAACAATAAAGAAAACCCCTTTTTTATATATCTCGCTCACAATCTACCTCACGTTCCGCTATTTGCTTCTGACTCTTTTTTAAACACCAGTTCACGGGGTCTTTACGGTGATGTTATTCAAGAAATAGATCACGGCGTAGGACAGATACTTACTACGCTTAAAGAAGAAGGATTGGCGGAAAATACATTGGTGGTCTTTACTTCCGATAATGGTCCTTGGCTTTTATTCGATAAATACGGAGGCAGTGCTGGACCTTTATATGCAGGAAAAGGAACCACTTGGGAGGGAGGTATGCGTGAACCCACAATCTTTTGGTCACCGGGTACAATTAAACCTGCCATTGTGCATCAACTTGGTTCTACTATGGATTTATTTGCTACCTTTAGTTCTTTGGCTGGAGTACCACTACCCACCGATAGGGTTTTGGACAGTCACGATTTGAGTCCGACCTTATTTTACGGAAAAGAGTCCAACCGAAAAACGCTCTTTTATTATCGAGGGACGGACTTGTACGCTGTTCGTTCAGGAGCTTTCAAGGCACATTATATAACTCAAGGAGAATACGGGCAATTTGGAGGAAAAACAGTCTACGAAACGCCTTTACTTTACAATTTGGACCACGACCCTTCAGAAAAATACAATGTGGCAAAAGAGTACCCTCAAATACTGAAACAAATAGACCTTTTAGTCAAAGAACACCTATCAAATATGATTCCCGGAAAAGATCAATTGGAAGCCCGGGGTGATAGGGGAAGCTAACTTTTCTTTTGGGTTAAACGTCGCTTGATTTGATTTAACTGCATCAACGCTTCAATAGGAGTAAGCGTATCGATATCCAAGGCGGTGATTTCTTCTTTTATGGCTTCCAAAAGAGGGTCATCTAAATTAAAAAAGCTGAGCTGAAGTTCGGATTCTTTCGTTGCTCTAGACCTGCTCTTTTGGGATCCATTACGCATTTCTAAATGTTCTAATTTTATTTGAGCCGTTCGCAATACATGCTGAGGCATTCCAGCCATTTTGGCTACGTGTATTCCAAAACTATGCGCACTTCCCCCTGGCACTAACTTCCTCAAAAACAATACATCCTCTTGGGTTTCTTTGATGGAAACATTAAAATTTTTGATCCGATCAAAAGACTGGGTCATTTCATTTAATTCATGATAATGGGTAGCAAAGAGCACACGAGGACGAAAAGGGTGTTCGTGAAGGTACTCCGCTATTGCCCATGCGATAGAAATACCGTCATAGGTGCTGGTTCCTCTCCCTATTTCATCCAGAAGCACCAAACTAGCTTCAGAAATCGTATTGAGGATAGAAGCTGTTTCGTTCATCTCCACCATAAATGTGGATGCCCCCATGGATATGTTATCACTAGCACCAACACGAGTAAAAATTTTATCCACCAACCCAAGTGTAGCTTTGGTGGCGGGGACAAAGCTTCCCATTTGAGCAAGTAAAGAAATAAGTGCTGTTTGTCGCAGAAGCGCAGACTTACCAGACATATTGGGCCCAGTAATCATCATAATCTGTTGCTTATCACGATCCAAAAAAAGATCGTTTGCAATATAGGGGGTTCCTAAAGGTAATTGTTTTTCAATCACAGGATGTCGAGCTCCTTGTAATTCTAAGGTTGTTCCCGAAGTCATTTTAGGGCAGCAATAGTTACTTTTTTGTGCCAACTTTGCAAATCCACACAATACATCCCAACGTGCAACTGCTGTTGCATTTTGCTTTAGAGGTTCTAAGCGTTGTTGTAAGCGCTGAATCAATTCTGCAAACAACTGGTGTTCCAAAGCGAGTATACGTTCCCCCGCTTGCAAAAGTTCAGATTCAAGTAATTTTAACTCTTCTGTTATATAGCGTTCAGCGTTTACAAGTGTTTGCTTGCGGATCCACTCTTCAGGCACCTTATCTTTGTGGGTGTTTCTCACTTCGATGTAATAACCGAACACATTGTTAAAAGCAATTTTAAGAGAAGGAATTTGAGTGCGAGTAGTTTCCCGTTCCAAAAGTGCATCCAAATGGGCTTGAGAAGAATCTCTTAAACTCCTTAAGTCATCCAATTTTTCGGAATACCCCTCTGCAATTACCCTTCCTTTGGATACCAAAACAGGAGCCTCAGAGTGCAGTGTTTTACGAAGTTCGGCTATTATCCCATCTGTCGAGGCGAGTGATTGAAGTTGTAATTTTAATGAAGGAGCCTTTTCTTTATGCAGCTGGTCCTTATAGGTCTCCAGTGCTTCTAGGGAATTTGCCAATTGGTTTAACGCTCGGGGACTAATTTTTTCTGTAGCAATTTTAGCCATCACCCTTTCTAAGTCAATAATCTGATTAAGGGTTTTTTGTGTATCTTCCAGAAGTGCATCATTATCCAAAAACTCTTGAACTTGATTTTGCCTCGCTTCTATCGGATTCAATTCCTTTAGGGGAAAAGCCATCCACTGTCTCAACAATCGAGCTCCCATGGCGGTTTGCGTCTGATCAATGATTGATATAAGAGCTACTCCCTCTGGATGATTGGGCTGAAATAGTTCCAAATTACGTTGTGTAAAACGATCCAACCAAACATAATTCTCTTGTATAATAGGCAAAAGTCGGGTGATGTGCTGTAACTTGTTGTGTTGGGTTTCAGACAAATAGTGCAAGGCAGCACCTGCTGCGCTGATCCCTACTGTAAATTTCTGAACACCAAAACCCTCCAAAGAATGAATCTTGAAGTGCGTAATCAATTTTTGTTTTGAAGTGCTGCTTTCAAAAGCCCAATCCTCCATATAAAAACAAGGGTATTGCGAACCAAACTGCTCAGTAAAAAGCTTTTTTTTAGGTTTAGGTACCAGCACCTCACTGGGCTGATAACTTTGGAGCAATTGTTCTACTTGTTCTTTACTCCCTTCACTTACAAAAAAATCCCCCGTTGAAATGTCTAAAAAAGAAACCCCCCACTTTTTGTCATAAAAAACCGCTGCGAGGTAATTGTTCTTCTTTTGATCTAATACGTCATCGTGAAGTGCCACTCCAGGAGTAATCAATTCCGTGACCCCCCTTTTGACAATTTTTTTGGTGAGCTTGGGGTCTTCCAACTGATCGCAAATGGCTACCCTACAGCCTGCCCTCACCAGCTTGGGCAAATAGGTGTTGATAGCGTGATGTGGAAAACCTGCCAATTCTGTTTCGCTGGTACTCCCAGCTCCTCGCTTGGTGAGTATAATTCCTAATATTCCCGCTGCCTTTACAGCATCAGCGCCAAATGTTTCGTAGAAATCACCTACACGAAACAACAACAAGGCATCAGGATATTTCGCCTTGATGGTATTGTACTGCTTCATCAACGGTGTTTCTTTTGCTGCTTTGGGCACAATTTTTGGTTTTTACTAAAGTATTTAAAATTTAAGGGTTTCTCCAAAAACAAAGATGCAAAACCCTACATAAAATTAAGAGTGTGTATTTTTGTTTTTTTAACAACTTATGCGCAAGCTCAAAAACCAAGAACTGAACAGAAAATCTGTTGCAGAATTTAAAGCATCTCAAAAAATGCCGTTGACCCTTGTTTTAGACAATGTGAGAAGCTTAAATAATATTGGTTCGGTCTTTCGTACTTCAGATGCTTTCATGATTGAAAAGATTTACCTCTGCGGTATCACAGCCTGTCCCCCTCATAAGGACATCCACAAAACGGCTCTAGGAGCAACAGAGAACGTACACTGGGAATACAGCAAATCTACACTAGAGGTAGTAGAAAAATTACTAGCAAAAGGAACCGCTGTCTGGGCCATAGAACAAACCGAAGGGGCCCTTTCTTTAGAACAATTTAAGCCAGAGCCTCATGTCTCCTATGCATTTGTCTTGGGTAATGAGGTTCACGGGGTTGGTCAAGAAGTAGTCGACGCTTGTGGGCAAGCACTAGAAATTCCACAATTCGGCACCAAACACTCGCTGAATATCAGTGTGGCAACTGGTGTCGTTGTCTGGGACTTTTTTACAAAAACGTTGCCCTAAATACCGCTCTTAGTATTTTCTTAAAAGCTCTTTCGTCTGTTTTAAAATCTATTCCCTCTACCGAATATTCAAAAAACAAAAAAGCCTCTTTATCTGCAAAAAACTTAGTGTAACTGTTCGCTATCTTTTGAAGGTACTCATCTGAAATCTCTTGTTCAAAAGCACGTCCTCTTTTTCTAATCTGAGCTTGGAGTTGGGAGCTGGTTGCCTTTAGATAAAGAACCATATCGGGTGTCCTTTTACTTTTCGTTTCTGAATTAAAAATTGTTTTAAATTTTTGAAATTCTTTCCGACTGAGGTTTTCTTTAGCAAAAATCAAAGATTTATACAAGGAAAAATCTGAAACAACTCCTTTGGGTTGTTTTTCCCAAAACTGCTTCTCTTTTTTAATTCGATCATGTAAAAAATAAGTTTCAACCGTTAAAGCATGCGTTTTGGGATCTTTGTAAAACGCTTCCAGAAAAGGATTTTCTGCAAAGGATTCACAAAACAAGGTCACAGGATAATACTTTGCAATTTGTTTTGCTAAAGTGGTTTTTCCAGCTCCTATATTTCCTTCAATAGCCAAGAAGGACAGGGTGTCGAATAAAGGTGGTAAACTCAAGTCAAAATCCAAAGGAGTAACATTCGCTTTGTCCTTTGTGTTCAGAAACAAATCTCTCACAGATTGTAAAAGTACAGGATGCACAAAATCCGGTGCAACATCCATTAGTGGCGCCAAAACAAAATTACGTTGGTGGAGTTTTGGATGGGGTACCTTCAGGTCATTTGTGTAGTGTACTTCATTATTATAAAAAAGCAGGTCGAGGTCTATCGTTCTTGCTTGATATCCCTCTTCGGAAGTGCGGTGTCTTCCCAATCTTTGCTCTACATCCAATAGTAATTGTAGTACATCTTCAGCTTCTAAATCCGTTTCCACTACTACACAAGCATTGTAAAAAGGAGTACTCTCAAAACCCCAAGCTGGGGTTTCATAAACTTTGGAAAAAGAGATTAGTGATACAGATTGTTCTTCCAACAATGCCAATGCCTTGTGAAAGGCTTGGATACGGTCTCCCTGATTACTGCCTAAAGAAAGAATAATTTGATCTTGCAAAACGTAGTTGTTCTATTCACAAAACTACAAAACCCTATATTTGTAGTACCAATACTTGTTACATGAATTTTCTTAGAAGTTTTTTCGCCTCTGTCTTAGGTACATTGACTGCGGTAGGCTTAATTTTTGCTTTACTTTTCCTTATTATATCAGCTGTAGCTAGTACTATTAATACTTCCGAAATGATTTCCCCCATTGGCTCCAAGAGTGTTTTGGATCTAAATTTAAACCTTCCAATAGTCGAACGTGCACCCGCTTTTGATGAAATTCAAAAAATTCTTGGCTTTAAAGAGCAAGTTATTGGACTACCTCAACTGATAAAAGCCATTCAACAGGCTGCTAACCATCCATCAATATCAGGTATTCGCTTGCGATCTGATTTTGTTTCAGCAGGTTGGTCACAAACTCACAGTATTAGAAATGCTCTTAAAAGTTTTAAAAATACAGGGAAATTCATTTATGCCTATGGTGATGTATTCACTCAAAAAGGATATTTCCTTGCATCTGTAGCAGATTCTGTTTTTTTAAATCCCGCAGGTGTCTTTGAATACAAAGGACTGGCTTCTGAAGTTATGTATTACAAAGATTTTCAAGAAAAATACGGTCTTAAAATGGAAGTCGTTCGACATGGTAAATACAAAAGCGCTGTCGAACCTTTCCTACAAAATAAAATGAGTGAAGACAACAAAATCCAACTCAGCACCTTGCTAAACGATCTTTGGGTTACGCTGCGGGAAGAAGTTGCCGATGCAAGAAATATACTTCCTGAAACTTTAGATAATTTAGCCTCAACAAATGCCATTGGCATTCCTCAAGATGCTGTAAATGAATCTCTTATAGACGAATTACTTTATGAGGATGAGGTGGACCAATTGATCAAAGATCGTTTAGGCATTAGCGAAAAAGATTCCTTTGACAAAATAACGATCGGTAGGATGAATGCTAATTCTCCTTCCTATGACAGCAGTGTCAAAGATCGAATTGCAGTAGTTTTTGCCAATGGACCGATTTTGTATGGAGAGGGGACAGAGACTGTTATTGCACAGGGAGTTTTTGTTGAAACCATTGAAAAACTAGCAAATGACGACTGGATAAAAGCAATTGTACTTCGGGTCAATTCACCTGGAGGGAGCTCCTTAACCTCAGAAATCCTTTGGAGAACACTGGAAAATGTCAAAAAAATAAAACCACTAATTGTTTCTATGGGAGATGTGGCTGCTTCCGGTGGATACTATATTGCGACCGGTGCAGACTATCTTTTTGCGGATCCCATGAGTGTCACAGGCTCAATTGGAGTTTTCGCTACACTTCCTAATGGAAAAGATTTTATTGAATCTATCGGCATCAATGCCCAATCTGTAGAAACGCACCCCAATGCACTTGGATACAGCCCCTTTCAAAACATGAGTAAGTCCTTTGAAAATCAAATTAAAAAAGGAATTGAACACACTTATTTACAGTTTAAAGAACGTGTAGCAAAGGGACGCTCGTTAAGTCCTGAAGCCGTAGAAAATTTGGCCCAAGGCAGGGTTTGGAGTGGAAAAAAAGCACTCGAATTAGGTCTTGTTGACCGCTTAGGAGATTTACAGGACGCCATCGAATATGCGGCAGAAAGTGCTGGTATTGAGACTTACAATATTTTATCCTATCCAAAATTTGAAGAAAACCTAGAAAATCTACTTAAAGGTATTTCTCCCGCTATCAAAGGTGCTAATCCTATAGAAAACTTATTCCCTCTAGAACTACTTTTTTCAAAACTAGAAAAAGCACCCCATTCAATCCCAAATTACATTCAAACCCTACTTCCTTATGAATTAAGAATACACTAAATGACTACTGCTAAAAAAGAACTTGCAAAAAATATTTATCTCCTTTTAGCGGGATTGTTCATCACCTCACTGGTAGTCTCTAACTTGATTTTTCAGAAATTCTTCTACTGGTATCCCTTTGATGTAACCCTTTTAGATAATTCTCTTTTTGAACTGTCTGTTGGTATTTTACCTTATCCATTAACCTTTTTAATAACAGATCTGATTTCTGAAATCTATGGCAGGAAAAAAGCCAATCAAGTGGTTGTCACTGGTATTTTTGCCTCTTTTTTTTCAATGGGTATTTTATTGATTGCCAATGCTGTCCCAGCTATTGAAAATTCTCCAATAAGCGACGAAACTTTCAATCAAGTATTTGCATTATCACCCCTTGCAGTCCTTGCTTCTATGATTGCCTATTTAATGGCTCAATTTGTTGACATCCGTATTTATCATTTTTGGAAAAAATTCACCCAGGGAAAAAAACTCTGGCTTCGAAATAATTTCTCCACTTTTAGCTCACAACTCATCGATACAGTATTGGTAATTGGATTACTTTGCAGTTTTGGAGTTTTAAAATGGGAACTCTTTTGGGGGCTTGTCGTTTCTGGCTTTTTGTTTAAAGTACTCGTAGCTGCCCTAGATACTCCTTTTCTTTATTTGTTTGTAGGTGTTTTTCGAAAAACATTTGACTTACAACCTACAGATGAACTCGAGATTTAATTCATGAAAGAAGAAGCACTGGGCGTTAGACTTAATAAATATTTAAGTGAAATTGGTCACTGTTCACGAAGAGCAGCAGATAAACTGATTGATCAAGGGCGTATCAAAGTCAATGGTATTCCAGTAGTTATGGGTCAAAAAGTAAGCGCTCAAGACCGTATAGAAGTTGATGGTGTTCTGGTTGAAGACCTTCGGGAAAAACCGGTTTACATTGCCTTCAATAAACCAGTGGGAATTGTTTGTACCACAGACACACGAGTAGAAAAAGACAACATCATCGACTACATCAATTATCCCAGTCGGATTTTTCCAATTGGGCGTTTGGACAAAATGAGTGAGGGATTGATTCTTTTGACCAACGATGGAGATATTGTGAACAAAATACTACGCGCTAGAAACAATCACGAAAAAGAATATGTAGTGACAGTCAACAAGCCCGTAACCGATGAATTCATAGAAAAAATGGGAAATGGTGTACCTATTTTAGATACTGTAACCAGAAAATGTTTTGTAGAACAAGTACACAAAAAGCAGTTCCGAATCATACTGACACAGGGTTTGAACAGACAAATTCGAAGAATGTGTGAATACCTAGACTACAAAGTGGTCAAGTTAAAAAGAATACGGATCATGAATATAGAACTCAATACTAAAGTAGGACGCTACAGAGATTTGACAAAAAAAGAATTGAGTGCTTTACACAACCTTCTCGTACAATCCAATAAACATTTTAAAGGATAGGTTGGAATTTGATTTTCTGTCCTTCGTTAGAGCGTATGTTGAAAACCGTTTGGTCTTCAAAAAGTAAATATTGTCCGCGGACTCCCACTAATTTTCCTTGATAAAATGGGGTTTTAGCAAGATTTAAACTCTGTGCCTTTATCGGGTAACGGAGTACTGGGAAATCCATTTGTTCCAGATGTCGATCTTCAGGTTTCATGTAGGGTTTAAGCTCTTTAGGTAAGTGATCCAGTGCTTTTTCAAAAGCATCATCCCAATCTACAGGCTCAGATTCGTTTTGGACCATTTTTCGCCAGTTGGTTTTGTCTGAAAAAACTTCTTTTAAGGCGACTTCTCCCACCCCTGCCAAATAGCGGTTGGGTACTTCCAAAAGCACCATTGCTTGATGAGCCCCCTGGTCTATCCAACGCGTGGGGACTTGGCTTTTTCTGGTCACTCCCACTTTCAAATGACTACTGAGAGCCAAATAAACAATATGCGGCTGCAATTGCATCTTTTTTTCGTAGTCCAAATTGCGATCTTCCTGATCTAAATGGGCTTTACTTAACTCCGGACGCATGACCCAGTCTCCAGCAGCCGGAATTTCAAAAAAACAAGATCTACAAAATCCCTGACGGAAAATGGGAAGCTCTTGATGACAATTGAGGCACTGTGAACCCGTATGAGTTATAGAAACCTTTTGATCCAAATAGTTATTCAAGTGAATAAACCCCCGTGAAAGTTCCAAAAAATACTGGATTGGTTTCACGTGTTCTGCGATCATTTTTTTTAAAGTCCCCTGAAACATTTACTCCTAAAGAATTGGTTATTTTTATGCTGAAAAGATACTAATTAATTTATGCCCATACCGCTTTTTAACTCAATTGCCTCCTGGATTCTTAAAAAGAGAATTCACCAAATGGAATTGTTCATGAAATATCCCATAGAAGTTCAAAATGAATTACTCCACGATTTGTTAAAAACAGCGGCGACTACCGAAATGGGGATAGAAAACGAGTTTCAGTCTATAAAAAGTTATACCCTTTTTAAAGAACGTGTTCCTATTAGTAGCTACGAATCGATAGCATCGACTGTGGAACGATGTCGCAGAGGGGAACAAAACATCTTTTGGCCAACTCCCATAAAATGGTTTGCAAAATCCAGTGGAACAACCGCCGCGAAAAGTAAATTTATACCCGTCAGTACAGAAGCATTAGAAGACTGCCATTACAAAGCAGGTAAAGACATGCTTTCCCTGTATTTCAATAACAATGAAGAGTCACAACTTCTCACAGGAAAATCCTTGAGATTGGGAGGAAGTAACGAATTGTATACAGAAAATAACAGCTATTTTGGTGATCTTTCCTCCATCATCATTCAAAACCTCCCCTTTTGGGCGGAACTCAGTAGCACACCAAGCAACAAAACTTCTTTATTACCCGAATGGGAAACAAAAATGAAAGCCATTGTAGCTGAATCTATTAATGAAAAAGTTACCAGTCTTACGGGTGTTCCCTCTTGGATGCTAATCTTACTACAGGAAGTTTTGAAGGAAACTGGTAAAGAGACGATTTCAGAAGTTTGGCCAGATGCAGAAGTCTATTTCCACGGTGGGGTAAGTTTCAAGCCTTATCGAGAACTTTACAAAAGCCTATTTCCTAAAGATGACTTTAAGTATTATGAGATTTACAATGCCTCCGAAGGCTTTTTTGCAATTCAGGATCGAAATGGGTCGGATGAACTTTTGCTCATGTTGGATTACGGTATTTTTTATGAATTTATTCCTTTGAAGGACACTGGTGAAGAGGAAACTAAAATTATTCCTTTATCTGAAGTGGGCTTAAACACCAATTATGCCCTAGTGATTACAACTAATGGAGGATTGTGGCGCTATAAAATTGGAGATACAATACGATTTACCTCTCTAGCTCCCTATCGTATTCAAGTCACAGGCAGAACGAAACACTTCATCAATGTTTTTGGAGAAGAACTTATTATTGACAATGCTGAAAAGGCACTTGAAAAAGCAAGTAAACAAACCCATAGTGTAGTTTCTAATTATTCTGCCGGTCCTATTTTTATGAAAAAAGACACACAAGGAGCTCACGAATGGATCATTGAGTTTGAAAAAGAACCTGAAAATTTTGAACAGTTCTGTATGCTTTTAGATCTCTTTCTTCAAGAAGAAAATTCAGACTATGAGGCAAAAAGATACAAAAACATGACACTGCTTCCCCCAAAAATCCACAAAGCCCAAAAAGGACTTTTCTATCAATGGCTTTCTGATAAAGGAAAATTAGGGGGACAACATAAAGTACCTCGATTATCAAATTCCAGAAATACTTTAGACGAACTTTTGGGTATAAATTTTAAGAAACAACCTTAAGTTTAGGTAGTTCGATTTTAGAAAGTTTTTGGTCTGCATACTGCTTGGTAACCTTTAATTTTTTTACCTCACTGTTGGGTAACTCAAACATGGCATCGTTTAAAACGGCTTCGCATAAAGAACGTAATCCTCTAGCTCCCAACTGGTATTGCAAAGCTTTTTCTACGATATAATCCAAAGCCCCAGGTGTAAATTGTAGCTCAATTCCGTCCATTGAAAACAACTTAACATACTGCTTGATCAAAGCATTTTTTGGCATCGTTAAAATTAGGCGAAGTGTCGCTTTGTCGAGAGGACTCATATAGGTCAACACAGGCAATCTACCAATGATTTCAGGAATCAATCCAAATGTGCGTACATCCTTTGGAGTAACGTACTGCAGCATATTTTCTTTATCAAGCTCTCTTTGCTCGGCAGTGGTTTTGTAACCTATGGCTTGCAAGTTCAACCGTTTGTTGATGTGTGCTTCGATACCGTCAAATGCTCCACCAGCGATGAACAATATATTTGAGGTATCGACCTCAATAAATTTTTGATCGGGATGCTTTCGACCTCCTTTTGGAGGAACATTGACTACAGTTCCTTCTAATAACTTGAGGAGTGCCTGCTGGACTCCTTCTCCAGAAACATCTCTTGTAATTGAAGGATTATCACTTTTTCGAGCAATTTTATCGATTTCATCAATAAAAATAATTCCTCTTTCAGCACGCTCAACCTCGTAATCGGCTGCTTGTAAGAGTCTGGTTAAAATGCTTTCTACATCTTCCCCTACATAACCTGCCTCTGTAAGTACAGTAGCATCAACAATCGCTAAAGGGACTTTAAGTAAGCGCGATATGATTTGTGCCAGTAGGGTTTTTCCGGTTCCTGTAGGACCAACCAAAAGGACATTGCTCTTTTGTATTTCTACATTATCCTCGCTGTTTTTTTCTTGAAGTAAACGCTTGTAGTGGTTGTAAACCGCAACAGAAAGAACGCGTTTTGAAGCGTCTTGCCCAATAATGTATTCGTCTAAAAAGGACTTAATTTCTTTTGGTGGTTTGAGGTCAATTGAAACTTTATCACCTACCTCATCAGAAGCTTCTTCAAGAACGATTCCGTGTGCTTGAACGATACACCGATCACAAATATGGGCGTCCAAGCCAGCTATCAGGAGTTGGGTCTCCGGTTTAGGCATACCGCAAAAGGAACAATTTAAGTCAGGCTTACTCATTGCATTGGGGTTTTATTCGGGTGCGTTTGCTAGTACTTCGTCGACCATACCATAGGCTTTGGCCTCTTCAGCTTTCATCCAATAGTCTCGATCGCTGTTTTCAGTGACTTTTTTAATATCTTGACCCGAGTGCTTGGAGATAATTTGATACAACTCATCTTTGAGTTTTAATATTTCTCTTGCTGTAATTTCTATGTCAGAAGCCTGCCCCTGTGCACCCCCTAAAGGCTGGTGAATCATGACACGGGAGTGAGGCAGTGCAGAACGCTTTCCTTGATGTCCCGCACAAAGAAGGACAGCACCCATAGAAGCGGCTATGCCGGTACAAATAGTGGCTACGTTGGGTGTGATGAACTGCATGGTATCATAGATTCCTAAACCAGCATAAACACTTCCCCCTGGAGAATTGATATACATTTGAATGTCTCTTTTAGAATCTGTGCTTTGAAGAAACAACAATTGCGCTTGAATAACGTTGGCTACTTGGTCATCAATTGCAGTTCCCAAAAACATAATACGATCCATCATCAAACGCGAAAACACATCCATCTGAGCCACATTCAGCTGTCGTTCTTCTATGATGTAAGGGGTCATACTGCTTACGATTTTATCGTAATACATGGCATTGATTCCGTGGTGTTTTGTGGCGTATTTTTTAAATTCTTTACCGTAGTCCATCTCGCTTTATTTTCTTTTAAAATTAATGAAATTATTACGCTTTTCCGTAGGCTTCTTTAACAAAGGTATCAAAAGCTACTTTTTTACTTTTTAAGGGCGCTTTATCCAAAAAGAATCGAAGCATTTTATCGCCCATCAATTGTTCAGAAATTCTTTTTGTTTCTTCTTGGTTACTCAATACATTAGATACTATGCCATCCAGTTGCTCCTGTTCTGGAATTTGTCCGTACTGCATCATCTGGTTTTTCACAAGGGTTGTTGTAAACTCTTTAAGCTCATCAAAGGTCATAGTAAGCTGATTTTCATTAATGATTTTTCCTTCAATTAACTGATAGCGAATTCCCTTTTCAGATTTTTCGTATTCTTCTGCTGCTTCCTTTTCAGTAAGGGGATCTTTGGCAGAAGTTTGAATCCATTTTTTTAAGAAATCATCCGGTAATTTGAATTTTGTTTTTTCCACTAGCGTCTCAGAAATATCGTTCATCAACTTTTGATTGGCTTGAGGCTCAAATTGTGTTTTAAGGCTTATTTTAATTTTTTCTTCTAATTCGGCTTTAGAAGTTACAGTTCCTGACTCATAAAGTTTATCAAAAAGCTCTGAATTCAGTTCTGCTGGGATGCGCTCATTAACCTCCTTTAAAACTACTTTGAATTCCTCTTTTTTGAGAATTATTAATTTTTCATCATTCAGCCCTAAAAGACGTTTTGCGGTGTCGTCATTAGTAAAGAAATCTTTGGTTGGGAGTTGAATTTCATCTCCAATTTCCATGTCTTGAAGTGCTTTTACTGCCTTTTTAGATTTCACTTCATCTAAGGTAAAGTTGACCATTTTATCTAATTCAACTTCTTGATTTTTAAACTGTGCTGTGATCTCAAAACCTTTTTTCACTTGCTTTTGTGAAACAAGTTTTCCATACTGTTTTTGAATGTAGTTGAGTTGCTCTTGAATCATTTTTGAGTCAGGTTCTATTTCGTAGCGGGTGATTTTTTTTAAAATATCTAGTTTGACATCAAATTTTGGAGAAATGCCTAGCTCAAATTCGAAATTCATTTGATCCGCTTTCCAGTCAATTCCATTTTCACTTTCTTTAGGGATTGGGTTACCCAGAAGCTCAAGTTTTTCTTCTTGAATATATTTTTCTAAATTTTCTCTGAGCAGTTTGTTAACCTCGTCAGCAATGACAGCTTGTTCGTATTGTTTTTTGATCATTCCCATAGGAACGTGACCTTTTCTAAATCCGGGAATATTTGCGTTTTTCCTGTAATCGCTCAATACTTTGTTTACGCTATTTTCATAATCTTTTCGATCTACGCTAATGTTGATGACTGAATTTAAAGCGTCTATATCGGTTTTGCTGATGTTCATATACTGAAAATTTAGTGCGCAAAAGTACACTTTTTTATTGCCATGACAAAGTTTTAAACCCTTAGCCTTGGGTTCACTTATCCCTGTCTTTTAAAAAAAGAAAGATTTAATCATTTAAAAAATGTACACTAAATAAAATCCATTATATTTGCAGCCCAGAATTAATAACCAGAGGGTCGTGTATCCTCACAAATTAATATGATATGCCAGTAAAACTGAGACTTCAAAGACACGGAAAAAAAGGGAAACCCTTTTATTGGTTAGTAGCCGCAGATGCCCGTGCAAAAAGAGATGGACGTTACCTTGAAAAATTAGGTACTTACAATCCCAACACCAATCCTGCCACAGTAGTTATCGACATCGATCGTGCTGTTACTTGGCTCGAAAAAGGAGCACAACCCACTGATACAGCTAGAACACTTTTATCTTATCGAGGTGCCATGTTGAAACATCATTTGAATGGCGGAGTTCGTAAGGGAGCACTCACACAAGAAGAGGCTGATAAAAAACTAGAGGCATGGTTGGAAGAAAAAGAAGCTAAAATTCAAGCGAAAAAAGACGGGTTATCTAAGGCAGCAGCCGATGCTTCCGCAAAACGCCTCGCTGATGAAAAAGCAACTAATGAAAAACGCCTAGCAGCGGCACAAGAGACAGAAGCACAAGCAGAGGAAGCTCAGGGAGAATCCGAGACAGCAGAAGAAGCATCTGTAATAGAAGAAACAGCAGCAGAGGAAGCTCCAACAGAAGAGGCTCCAGTAGAAGAGGCTCCAGCAGAAGAGGCTCCAACAGAAGAGGCTCCAGCAGAAGAGGCTCCAGTAGAAGAGGCTCCAACAGAAGAGGCTCCAACAGAAGAGGCTCCAGCAGAAGAGGCTCCAGTAGAAGAGGCTCCAACAGAAGAGGCTTCAACAGAAGAGACTACCGCTGAGGATGCACCTGCTGCAGAAGCTACATCAGCAACTGAGGAAGAGGAAGAAAAATAAATCCCCTCTTCAACGATGAAAAAAGAAGACTGCTTTTACGTCGGAACCATCGTTGGAAAATATAGTTTTAAGGGAGAGCTGCTTGTCAAAACAGACAGTGATCATCCCGAAGGATACACACAATTGGAATCAATCTTTGTAGATTTAGCTACAGGATTGGTTCCTTTTTTCATTAAAAAGTGCCAACTTCATAAGTCAGAGCTGTTACGGATTCAATTTGAAGACGTTCCAGATGAAAAAACAGCCGACACACTTCTGAAAAAAGAGGTCTACCTACCGCTAAGTTTGCTCCCACCACTTGATGGAAAAAAGTTTTACTATCATGAAGTAATTGGATTCACTATTCAAGAAAACAACCAAGAATTAGGAACCATTATAGCAATTCAAGACCAAGGAGTTCAAGCGCTTTTTGAAATCGAAACGAAAAAAGGTACAACCGCTCTAATACCTATTCATAACGATTTTATCCTAGAAGTAGATCGTTCAAACCACTGCATAAAAGTAAACTTACCCGAAGGACTTTTGGACCTTCAAAACTAGTCCGCTAAAAAAACAACACAAAACCAAAGGATGGCAGGGGTATATTGTTGCCTTCATTGGTAGATACAGGCACAAGTGTTTTGGGTAGAACCAAAGTCCCGTCTGTATTTCTTTTTAAACCGTAGTCCTCTGGTATGGGGTTGGGTTGTGCCAAGAAATTTTGAACTTCAAAGTAAAAATTAAAAGAGAGATCTTTGAAATTCCATTTTTTATCAAAACGGATGTCTGCCAAATTAAACGCATCTAGTTTTAATTCCCCCAAACGATCATAGTCCAATATTATTTCTGGGTAGTTGATTGTACTCGCTTCGATATCTACAGGTACATAAGGGTTTGTTCCTGCAAACCGCCAACGTGCACTAATTTCCCAATTGCGTTTTAATTTATAACCTCCTGAAAAAGAAATCAAATGTCTACTGTCCCACACCGATGGTCGAGACTTGCCGTCTAGCCCTGTGAAGTCACTAAAAAAATAGGTATAAGCAAAAACTCCATAAAAGTTACGAGAGAGTTTTTGCTGGAATAATAATTCTAAACCTGAACTTTGCCCTTCTCCCTGGGAAGTTATGGCTTCATTTCCCAAAACTTCAAATCCACCTCCTTTGTTTGCGAGGGAAACACCGTCTATCAGTGAAATTGGATACTGTGCATACTTCTTTAAAAATCCTTCTGCGGTGATACGTGAAACAGGAGTAAGATTATACTCCAAACCTGCTACTAGATGGTCACTACGAGTATAGCGAGCAGATTGATTTACAAATCTTCCACTTTGATCTTGGAAACCCAACATAGTGTAGGTAGGGATTTTGAAGTAGCGGCCAATAGAAGCGTTTAGTTTCCATTGCTGATCTTCTGTTAAAGCATAGGAAAATGACATTCTAGGAGAAAAATTATCTAATAAATTGGAGCCTTTAGAAAAACTGTCTGCATCAGTACGCAAGCCGAGTGAAAGGTCAAATCGATCGTTTAAAAATTTTCTTCCTGCCTTCACAAAAAAACCAAATTTGAGAAAGTTTAGGTTTGTCTCATATGTAAAATTTTCTCTCAAGAAACGGGTATCGTTTTTATAGCTAGAATTCTGGAGATTCAAGCCTGTTGACCACTTCCATTGGTTTGCATATTGCACCGTTTGAAATCGTAGTTTGGTTTCCCATTCATAAGAATCATTTTGAAAAAGAATACCTGTTTTTGTGGTATTGTCTTCATATCGAGAAAAGATGTTATCTAAACGATTTGAGCTAATTACCGTATTGGCAAAACCCTTTCCGTTTTTATAGTTTCGTTTCCAAGAAAGGCCAACAGTTGTACTGCGCTGGTCAATAATAGGAACTTGTTCTATAGTCGCTTGCTGCTCCGCATCAAAATCATCTAAAGGCTTAACTGAAAAGTCATCAATTGCTCCCAAACCAATAAATGTTATAGAATTATAGCTGTCAATTTCGTGTTTTATTTTCCACTGATAGTCCCAATAATCTGGACGAATAGGAAGTCCGATTAACTCAAACAAAAACTGCAGATAGCTTCTACGTGCAGAAAATAAAAAAGTTGTTTTTGCAGGTTCAGATCGGTCTTTTCTGAATAGAGGTCCCTCTAGTGTAAGACCTGCCTCGCTTGCTCCAAAACGAAAATTACCGCCAAAACCATTGGGATCACCTTCCCGTTGTTCAAAAGCAAGTACTCCTGAGAGTGGATTGTCGTATTCAGCTCCAAAAGCAGAACTAGAGAGGGTGACTTCTCTAATAAACGAAACATTTATCATACCCACTGGTCCGCCAGCACTTCCCTGAGTACTGAAATGATTGATGTTTGGAATTTCTATACCATCAAGATAATACACGGTTTCATTTGGCGCTCCCCCTCGAATAATGATATCATTGCGAAAGCCTCCAATAGATGGAGAAATTCCAGGCATACTTTGCACCACTTTGGTGATGTCATTGTTACCTCCAGGATAGGTCTCAATCTCTACTGCAGAAAAAGTTTGGGTAGATAAGGGTGTTTCACTCTTTGTTTTAAAGGGACTACGCTGGACTACTACTTCATCTAAAGTCTCAAACTCTTCTTCCAATTCAAAAAGTAAGGGAATATTCCCAACTGATTTGACAATGATGTTGAATTGAGTAGCCGTCTGATATCCCAGATAACTGGCTACTACATTGTAGGACTTAGAGGGTATATTCTCTAATATGAAATATCCTTGGTCATCTGTAACGGTTCCTATAGAAGTTCCCTCCAACAAAACAGTAGCGCCAATTAAAGGTTGTTGACTTTGTTGATCGAGTATTCTTCCGTTTAAAGATCCTGTATTTTGTGAAATCGCAAAAGAGGACCACAATGCAGCAATGAGGTAAAATAGATATTTCATTCAACAAAAATAATCCAAAAGAACCCATAAAACTGTTTTATGTTTATTCTTTTTTAATTATATTCAAACAAAATTTTATGGAAAACAGAAGAACATTTTTGAAGACTGCGTGTAAACCCATCGTTTTAGCTGCCTTGGGAATTCCTTATCTTGAAGCCTGCTCAACAGAGGATGAATTAGATGATGCAAATCAAGCAAATAATCCCACTATTAATTCCAAAAATGAATTGAAAATCAATATAAAAAATACTGGGTTTTCGAGCTTACTTGAAATAGGCGGTTGGATGAACTACACTGCAGAAAAACTTCTTCTTGTCCGTATCAGTACTAGTGAAATTCGAGTGTTTGACAATAAGTGCCCGCATCAAGGAAACAGAGATCGTTGGGTCTATAATGGTAATGAATTTACTTGTCAGCACCACAATAATTCTTATTCTAATAGCTGTAGTGGATCACTTACCTGCTATAAATCCAACTTAGAAGGTGATGTTTTGACAATAAGTTTTAATTAGACGTATAATTCTGTGTATCAGTAAAGTTTTGGTTCTTGATCAAATATCTGATAATTAAATAAGTAGAAACTTTACTGGAGAGGGTAATCTCATACCTTAAATAGATCATACCAAAAAAGTCATAACTGTAAAGTATAAAGTTCGATAGCACCAATAGAGAAGCAAAGAGTAGTGAAAAAGTATTGCTGTTTGGTTTTTGAGCAAAAAAAGCGGTTGTAATTGATATAAAAAAAGTAGTTAATAGTAAACGTATGGACATTAACCATGGGAAATTATTCAATTTTAATGACAAATGTTGGACTAAAACTATCCAATAGGGTATTAGAAATAAAGGACCGATTAAAAAAAGTACTCTGTTTTTAATTAAAATGGCATTATAAACTAGATAGATAAATATAAAAAGAGAAAAAGAGGTTAAAATAAGTACTAATAATTTCATCAACAAAAAGGATATTTCGTAAGCCAGAAAGTATCCGATCATTTGAGTAAAAATTGCAATTTCCAATAGTCTGATTCTTTTAATAGAATGGAAACGATAATACCAGTAAAAAATAATGTAATACCCAAATACCATTTATTGATGTACAAATTCAAAACCAAGTACCCTCAAAAGAGTGTCAACTATAAAAAATACAATTAGAATAAGAAGTGGTAATGAAAATGCGGGCATGGTTTAAATAAAATTTTGATAAAAAACTAAAAAATCTAAGCAGTATTTTCAAGGGCATTTATACCGTGGTAATTTGGTACAACAAAAAAAATTATTTTATATACATTGAATTGCTACTTACTACATTAATTAATGTATGGATTTATTAGAAAAAATTTCAAAACAAATCAAGTCCTTACGAAAGGAAAAAAACCTCTCCCAAGAAAAATTAGCTTACAAAATAGATATCGACAGAAAGTATGCTTCCCTGATTGAAAAAGGAAAAACAAATCTTTCCATAGAGTATTTAAAAAAATCTGTGATGGTTTGGATATAAATATTTCTGATTTTTTTAGAATATCGATGAGTAAGACTTTTATGAATTGTAGATTTTAGTAAAAATATGTTTTTACTGATTTCACTTTTTTTCTGGAGGATTTTCTTTCAATTCTTCTTTGTTCTTTTTGGAACTTTTCTTTTTCTTGAGGGGGTCTCATCCTGTTTTTTTCTTTTTGACTATAGATTTTTCGCAATTCTTTTATGTCTAAATTCCCTATTTTTTCTTGATCAGGAGCTTGAATAGCAATATCTTCAACACTAAAACTGGCTTGATTAGTTTGTTTTCGGAGCACTTCTTTTGCCGTTTTTAAGTTGTAATAAAAACCCGGATCTATTTGCTTATTGGCAACAAAGTGTTGTTTTTTTGTTTTATCCCAACGGACAAAAAGAAACCCTCCGTTTACAGAATCTAAAGTCACCTTAAAAACATGAGCGTTATTGGGGAGCGTTTGATACACCTCAATCTGTTCAGGTAAATAACCGGCTACATAAAGTAATTCTTCTACAAAAGCAGTTTGTGTTTCTAGAGAGGGATCATTGTAAATCCCTTCCAACAGAGTTTCTTTTTCTCCCTGAGCAAAAAGCAGGGCATGTGATACAAAAAACAAAACGAGTGCTATGTGTTTAAAATTCCTCATGTTTTGTTTTTAATTCAAGCCACATAAAACTTCGCACTATCATAAAAAATCCAAGTGCGTGTAGCATTGGCACTGGATATGTAAAAAATCGTTTTCAAAATAACATTTATTGTAAGTGAGCATTACATCTCGAATGGAAAAAACAAACAGTCCCGTAGTCATTAATGCAATGGTTTTATCATATCTTTTTAAAAACTCCATTATCATTAAGCTTCCCAAAAGCGATAAAGTGAAACCATATATGAGACCATGTACTCGCATGCTTCCTAGTGAATTGTATACATGAGACAAAAATACAACAAGATAAGAGCCATAAAAAAGCACTCCCAGAAGGTGTGCTCCTAAATTGTGCTTTCTGTATTTCGAAATAATAAGCTTAATAATAAGAAGTTGTACTATCCAATAGCAAAAAACCCCCATTTTAAAAAGTAAGTGGATGTTTCAAACAAAATCAATAGATCGCCTATCCACAAAAAAAGGAAAACAAAAAAAAAGGATTTTTTGGGTTTGAGACTTGCTGTCCAATATTAAAAATTAAGTAATGGGGATAACAGCGGCTCAACAAAAAGCTGAAAATCACTATTACTCTCAAAAAAATAGGAATCCAAAAGAGCGAGAACAAAAAATAAGATGAGGGGGAGGGTTTTCAATTCATAGTATTTAATATCGCAAAACCAGTTGTAGCTGGATGTTTCTTCCCAACTCAGAGGAATAATATCGCAATCTGTTTAAATAATTTCTATAGTCGGTGTTTGTTAAATTCTGAATTATTAGCCTAACATAGCTTTGGGACAGTTCTTTTCCACTCAAATATAGAGAAAAAAAGGCGTCTATTTTATTGTATCCTTTTGGAGGGGTGCTCACTTCAACTTTTTTAGGCACAATAGTCCCCATCTCTATGGTGTTGTAAGTAAAGTCAAAATCAGGATAACGCTCTTGTGTTCCAACAAATTGGTGTGCTATTTCAAAATTCCACTTTTTGCTTTTTGGAGCAAATGTAATCTTCTCAGTACTATTAAATGGTGGGATGAAAATCAAGGGGTTTTCTTCTAAAAGATCCTTACCATAGGTGTAAGAAGTTGACCATTTAAATGAAATTTGAGAATTAAAATCATAGGCGAGATCAGAATCAAAACCTCCCATAATTACGTTAGTAGCAAAGTAGTTCCAAACCGGGAAAGCGCCTCGTATGGTTTGCTCCAAACCCTTTGGAGCAATATAGATAAAATCGTTAGCATAAGACACATAGGGATCAAAAGAAGCCTTAAGAATTCCCTTTGTTTTGGATAAGCTGAAGACCATTTTATGCATTTTTTCTTTTTTAAGTTTTAAATTTCCATTTTCAATCGTTGCTAGGGAGTGGTGAAGTCCATCACTAAACAGTTCCGAAGCATTAGGAGCTCGCTGTGAATGAAGGTAGGCAAGTTTTGTTTCATAGCTTGGTCCTAGAGCAATAGAAATTCCAGTACGTCCAGCCAAATTGAAAAAAGCTAAAGTTATATCAGTTAATATTTGGGTACCCATTTTTGTAACTTCAAACTGTGGAAATGAAAGAGCGTAGCCTCTATTTTCCCAATCTGTCTGGTTATAAAACTTTTGTGCGTCGAAAAAAACACCGTCTAACCGAACACCCCAATCCCAAGAAAAAAGGTTGTTTGGTTGGTAATCAACAACAAAAAAGGCCCCTGCTTCATATTTTAAATAATCAGGAATCAAACGTTTTACACCGGTATTGGGATTGGAAAAATTATCTTCGATCAAACCACTCGTCCCCCATTCAAAATTCCAAACCGCCTTGTTGTCCCAAGAGTAAGTACCCAGTATTGTATGAGATTGTAACTTTAAATCGATTGCGGGGAGAGTTGAGCGAGAATTCCTTCTTATGTCATATTCTTTTCGCTGGTTGATTTGGTAGCTGTAATCCCATTTCCATTTCGCATTCTTTTTTGTAGTCAAATAATAGGATAACTGCAGATTCTGATGCATCCCTTCTTGTTTTGGTGCAGCAATGGTATAGGTAAAAGGATCGATTCGTAATGGTTCTTGAGAACTCAATGCTTGAAGTAAGTCTTGGGTGTTCCCAATATGGGCTGCCCGAAGTATTCCTACTTCATTTTGAAACCGAGAATAATTCAGCTCCCATCCATTAACTATTTTGGTTTTTCCAAATTTTAACGCTACTGACCCTTCTTTTAATCCTGTATTGGAGAGATTGTAATTTGGGGCTTTAAAATCACCAAACCGTCTTGCAGTCACATGGGCACTAACATACAAGCCTTTTGCGGTTGTTTTATTAATCTGTGAAAAAACACTGCCCCCTTTTCCATTGGATTCAAAATTTAAACTGGTCGATCCGAATAAACGGTTTTCTAGTTTTTTCTTGAGTGGAGTAAGGACAATAATTCCTCCGGCTGTATCTCCACCATATTTAAGAGTAGCTGCACCTTTAATTAATTGTACGGTTTGAAAGGCGTTGAGGTCAATATTGGGTGCATGATCTGCTCCCCATTCTTGATCCCTCAACCGTATCCCATTAGCAACAATACCGACCCTACTTCCATACATACCATGAATCATGGGTTTTGAAATAGTGTTTCCTGTTTGTACAAGAGAAACCCCAGAAAGAGAAGCTAATGCTTCGGAGATATTTTCACTGCTAAACTGAGTGATTTGATCTCCTTTTAAAATTGATTCTCTAAGGCTTGAATTTTGAGACTCTACTTGAGACTCAGAAACAATAATCTCCTCAAGTTCATTTATATGGTGTTCAATCTGAAAATTATATTCTTTTTGGCTGTAGATCTTTACTTCTTTTTTCAGTGGTCTGCACTGGGGATGTTCAACAACCACTGTAATTTGACCCGCACAGAGGCCTTCCAGTAGATAACTACCCTCTTCATCAGTTTGTGAAAAAAAATTGGTGCCCTCTATAGAAACAAGGGCACCAAAAATAGGAGTATTGTCGTGTAAATC
>Ga0255760_10000812_pt1 | contig 30487 bp, 26 predicted proteins | sample 071ome_25_FD_179960 | JGI IMG/M metagenome (GOLD analysis project Ga0255760, IMG submission 179960) | Coastal salt marsh microbial communities from the Groves Creek Marsh, Skidaway Island, Georgia - 071410BT metaG (version 2) | ecosystem: Environmental > Aquatic > Marine > Intertidal zone >...
CCTTGCCAAGGTTGAGGTCGCGAGTTCGAACCTCGTTTCCCGCTCCAATTCTCTATAAATCAAACAGTTAGCAGTCTAAACAGCGCCAAAATCCTTCATTTTTGTGACCTACATCCTACAGAAGGTTATGGTCACCAGTTCGCCATGCCTCCTATGCGATTAGCCGCATTCTTTGCATGAACATTTGAAACGTGTGTGTACCGGTCTAAGGACTTCATGTCCTGCCAACCACCCATCGCCTTCAGTTCCAAGACATTTGTACCGGCTTCCAAATGCATGGTTGCCCAGGTATGTCTCATGTCATGAAACGTGGTGCCTTGGATGCCAGCTTCCTTAACACACTGTCTCCACTTCTTGTTGGTGACGGAGTCTGTTGCAAACGGGCGACCATTGTCCTGAAAAAATATGTGGTCGATTGTGCCTTTCAATCTTGGACGTTCGAACTCCAAATCTTCTTTGAGGTCCGCTCGTCTTTGAATAATTGCTAACGCATCCGCATTGAGCGGTACGATATGCGCTCGACCATTCTTCATTTCTGTTCGATGGAATCGGAGAAACTCTCCGTTGTCATCGAGGTGTCGCCATGTCAGCAAGCGGACGTTTGTCTTTCTTAGCCCCGTACAAAGACCGAACTGAGCCATGTCTCTGCGTAACGGATCTAAGAGTCTGAGGAACTTCCTAAGCTGCTGCTTTGATATTTGAACTTCCTTACCAGCAACCTCCGGAATTTCAATCCTGGGAACGGAATCAACCCAACCCATTCTCGCAGCATAATTTAGCGTAGCTCTCAGATACACCAGGTAGGAGTTGATTCTTGACTGCTTCAGTCCGTTTGGACATCGAGCCGTTCTGACTGACCGTAAGTCGAAAACCAAATCCTCGACCAGCTCCAGATCAATATCATTTACATCAACTCCCTTCCAGCGTTCGCTCATCCACTCTAAGACGCCTTTCGCTGTGTCGCTTTTTTCACCTCCGCTCTTCGTTGGTCTACTTAAATAGCGTTTTGCTACAGATTCAAACGTGCGTACTTTCATACATCCTCCTTGTTTATGAGGACACAAACCCACGCGGTAATTAATTTACCGCACCCAAGCCCCTCTTGCCACGCAGCAGTTGGGGGAACCAAAACTTTCCGCGCATTTTTTTAAAAGGAGTCTTGTGGGGATCCAAATAATCTGCTGTTTGGAGCCGAATTTTAGGGAAGGGTGACATCTCAACCCTAGCTTCCTTGTCTGTTGCAAAATCGATCATTAGGATCAATAGTCCACCCTCAATCAGCGGCCGATATCGAGGAGCTATTTCGTGACAGATTTTTTTCGCTTGGGTGCGTTTACAGCACTCGTACTCCTGCTAACAGGTTGCTCGATAGAGCAAATGGGCGGAGAAGACTTCGAACATAAGACCTACTCTGCGGAGCAGTTTTTTCAGACCACTAGTTATCGAATGGGAAGCGCGGGACCTTATGCCTTCTCAGTCATTAATAATGACTTGCTCGTTAGCTCCGACCATACAGGGGTATATAACGCTTACCGCCTCGATACAACAAACGGTGAATTGAATGCGCTTACACGATCTAATGATCGGGGCGTTTACGTCGAATCTTGGTTTCCAACTGATGATCGGTTTATCTACCAGCAAGATGGCAACGGCGATGAGTTGACCCATGTATTCGTGATGTCGCCCGAAGGCGATGTAACTGACTTGACGCCGGGAGAGGGTCACAAAGCTGGATTTGCGGGCTGGTCCTCAAGCGCCGAAAGCTTCTACATTTACAGCAATGAGCGAGATGGCGCCGCATTTGATCTCTATCGTTACGATACACAAACATATTTTCGCTCGATGCTTTACGAAAATGAGGAAGGACTCGATTTAGGAGGCGTAAGCGATGATGGACGCTGGGTCGTTTATGTTCGAAATAACAGTAATGCGGATAGCGACCTGTTCTTGATCGATCTAACGTCCGATGAGCGAGAGCTTGTCAATATCACGCCACATTCGGGCAATGTTGAGCACTCGTCGATGGGTTTCACTCCGGATAGTCAAAAACTAATTTACTCCACGGATGAGTATGGGGAATTCAAGCAAGCATGGGCCCTCGAGCTGGAAACGGGCCGACGCGAGGTGTTAATCGCAGAAGACTGGGATGTCATGTACGTCGGATACTCCCCAAGCGGACGCTATCAAGTTACCGGAGTTAATAGCGATGCGAGCACTCAAGTCACCATGCTGGACCTGAAATCAGGGCAGGAGGTACCGTTAGGAAACATTCCAGATGGTGACTTAGCTCAAGTTCGATTTAACCGCGACGAGTCTGCAGTCGCCTTTGGGTTGTACCGCGACACGGCCCCATATGACATCTACCACATGTCGCTGGGACAGGACCCTAGCCAGCTTACTAACGCGTTAAACCCAGCCATCGACGCTGAAATATTGGTCGAAGGCGAGATCGTAAGATTCGAAAGTTATGATGGCCTGCAAATTCCTGGGATTTTGTATCAGCCTCGCGAGGCCACAGCAGAAAACCCTGTACCTGCTTTGGTTTGGGTCCACGGTGGACCTGGCGGTCAGAGCCGGAAGGGTTACTCAGCGGTGATCCAGCATCTAGTGAATCATGGGTATGCGGTTTATCAGATCAATAATCGAGGCTCCAGCGGATATGGCAAGACTTTCTATCACCTTGATGACCTTAAGCATGGTGAAGCAGATCTCGGTGACGTAGTAGCATCACGCGCTTTCCTGGATTCCTACGACTGGATTGATGGGGGGCGTGTCGGAATCATCGGTGGATCTTACGGTGGGTACATGGTGGCCGCCGCTTTGGCATTTCAGCCCGAAGCATTTGACGTCGGAATCAATATTTTCGGTGTAACCAATTGGCTGAGAACGCTACAGTCCATTCCTCCCTGGTGGGGTGCATTCCGAACATCACTGTATGCTGAGCTGGGCGACCCAGCAATCGATACTGAGCGTTTGACCGCAATTTCACCATTATTTCATGCCAAGAACATCGTTAAACCTCTGCTGGTTGTTCAAGGCGCCAATGATCCGCGAGTCTTGCAGGTTGAGAGCGACGAACTAGTCGAGAAGGTGCGCGCAAATGATGTACATGTCGAATACGTGCGGTTTGAAGACGAAGGGCACGGTTTCCGGAAGCGGGAAAACCGTATCACAGCATCAAAGGCATATCTCCGCTTCCTAGATGAATACCTGTAGTACAAGGTAGAGATCTGTTCTCCTCGCCATTATCCAACCCAACCTGAACCCGGGCCCGAATCAAATTGTCACACGGCTCATCTAGTGAAAAACACGTCCGCAGGTTTAGGCAAGGAGACGGTCACATCACCCATCGGCGAGAGCGTTTAAAAGCATCTCGCTGTCCGACCATCCGAGGCAGGCGTCGGTGATGCTTTTGCCATAGATGAGATCATCGCGGGCAGCGATGGTTTGGTTGCCACCAACAAGGTGACTCTCGATCATTACCCCCCGAATGGGTGAGTAACCAGCGCGGCGTTGATCCACGACACTTTGACAGACACCAATTTGTTTGGCGTGGTCCTTCTGACTATTGGCATGACTGCAGTCGACCATCAGACCCGTATTTAAACCCGCACTTTCCAAAAGAAGCTCAGCCTCTCGCACACTTGCCGCATCGTAATTGGGTTTTAATCCACCGCGCAAAATGAGGTGGCAGTCCGCATTTCCGGTTGTTTTAACAATGGCTGCCGATCCGGTTTTTGTCACTGACAGGAAGTGATGACTGGCACCTGCGGCTCGAATAGCGTCCACCGCAATTTGAACATTGCCCTCGGTACCATTTTTAAACCCAACGGGACATGAGAGACCAGAGGCGAGCTGCCGATGATTTTGACTCTCCGTAGTCCGAGCACCAATGGCGCCCCATGACATGAGGTCGGCCACATATTGAGGCGTGATCGTATCCAAAAACTCACCCGCAGTCGGCATACCCATATCGTTAATGCTCAGCAGCAATTCTCTAGCTAGCGCCAAGCCTTCATTGATCTCAAAGCTGCCATCGATATGCGGATCGTTGATGTATCCCTTCCAACCCAAACTCGTTCTGGGCTTTTCAAAGTAGGTTCGCATAACGATTTCGAGTTTGTCAGCCCATTGCGCCCGAGCGTGCATTAATCGCGTCGCGTATTCGAGGGCTGCCTCGTGATCATGAATTGAGCAAGGACCGATGACCACGAGAAGGCGCTCATCATCACCGCGCATAATTGCTGCGATTTTCGCTCGCGTCGATCTGATTAACGCGGTCGTGGCCTCGGAAACGGGGTATCGACTAATAATTTCATTGGGAGCAACGAGGTCATTGATGCCATCGATCCGAACATCGTCGATGGCAGATACGTCTGTGGGGGACACAACAACTCCTTTAAAGGCGGATGTACTGATCTAGTTGCGATCTAATACTAACTCATGTGGATCATGAGTACCCTCTCGAGTATCCGCAAGTTCTGATACCAACACGAGAATGGGATCACTCATTAGCTGATGCTCGTTGTTCGCGTATTTAGCTACTCACCGTTCCCAGAGACAAGCCCCCGACTGCCAATACCCACGGGGGCGCTTTGACCTCCGGCTCGAGCCTTTCCTACAACGTCTCGGAGCGTGTAAGACGCATTCAGCTCATCGGCGCCCGACTGCGGGCCTAGCTCGCCGACTCGCTCGTAGTTGCCTAAGTCTGCCGCAAATCGGAAATCCACAAGAGCACCGGCAGCCTCATCCGGCAACCCTCGAGCCCCGAACCCGTGGCCCTCGTTGGTTTGCGTACCAGTAGTCGCCTGATACCCCATTCGATGCAGGAGCTTGGCGCTCGCGCGTTCTAGAACTTCTGGCCTTACCGACAACATCCAGTTTTCCTGCTGACGGAGATAAGGCTTTTGCATGGCGTTCAACATCACAATTCTTGGTGAATCAGTGTGATTAATACCGGTGCCGTGTAGCACGCGACCGTCGATAATGACCATCGTTCCGGCCTTGGCATCTAGATTAATGGCGGGCGGCAGTTTTCCCACTGGTTTGCCTTGGCGAACGGCATCCGAGAGCACCGTGTGACTGCCAGGGATCAGAAGTGTTCCGCCAGTTTCCTCATCTAAATCTGTGATCGCGGTTAGAACATTGACCAGCGTTGGGCTCAAGGAGTCGAGCGCATTGCTTTGGTCTTGGTGCAGCGCTTGGGGGACGCCCCCTTTTAGGGAGATAGCGGCAATTAAAGAATTACAAATCCACCCATCGCCAAGCGCCTCAGTGACGAGCTGTTCGACCAAGGGACCACCTTGCGCAGCATCGGGGTGCTGCTCTATTAACAACTCAAAACACCTGCCCTTATTGACGCAGCAGTTCACGTTTTGACCGCTCGGAGTGCGCTGCGCGATACCCGCTAACCGTTCACCCTCCGCCTGGTCCAAGACCCTCTCTCGCATGACAGCAACTTGACTCTCTGACAGCGCGCCTTCGACCTTGCAATACCCCCAGCGAACCAAATCATCCCGTAATCGGTCTATGTCCTTAGTCGCTTCGGGCAAGTCGTAGTCCTGCCAATACGAATGCTTGGCACCGATCGTCGTGTCGTAATAGGAACCTGGCTTGAACGTCCATTTACCCCAATCACTTCGGCGCTGAGGGGGTACAAAGTAAATATCGGGATTATTCGCAAGCACAGAGGCCATTGGCTCTTTGGTTGTATTCTGCTTGTGATAAATTCGATCTGCGCTCGTCGACTGCTCGGAGATAAACTGTGGATCAAATTCCTTTGGTACCCGGCTCATATGAGGCTCCTTCCCTCTGCCGCTCGGTGCAGGTGTTTAAACCTCAATATCCTGCGACTTATGCAATCTGGTGTCAAAAAGAAGCTGAAAGGACAATATGAAAATTCGCATCGCGCGAATAATCTGAAAACAGATCAACTTTCCTTCACAAAATGCTCTTTTTCCTTAATTAAGCCCTAGGGCCTCTACCACATCAACTAAAGTAACTAGCAGACCAAGCCGAGCCAATATGGCTTTGAATTATTTTACGGGTCAATCTCAGATTCGAACTAAATTTGATTGTCACGAGCACGCGAGATAACTTGGGCACAAATCACAGGAGTCTTGGCGATGAAAACACTGATGAAATCACTGGTTACAGTTTGTCTACTTTTTTCCGGAGTAGCAAAAAGCGATGATTTAATTTCCTTCGAGTCAATGAAGCAATTGGTTGGGGAATGGTCGGGCACCTTAAATCGCTCTACTGGTGAAAAGGCCGCGCTGAGCCTTAGCTACAGCCTCCGTTCTAATGGCAGTGCTTTACTGGAGGAAAGCAATGAAGACGGAGTTGAGATGCTCACCATTTTCAATGTCGAACAAACCTCCATGAAAGCAACACATTATTGCGGGCTCATGAACAAACCCGTTGCTCAATTAACGAAGGCCTCCGATGGCGTAATCGAAATGAAAGTAGATCCGTCCTTAAGCGGTCTTAAATCTGGCACTGATCAATTCGTAACGGGTTGGAAACTTGACCTTATGCCAGAAGACCCTGACAAGTTTCTCTACTCCTATACTGTTGAGAATCCGGATGGAAGCGTAGACGAGTCAATCGCTATCGTTTCACGAGTCAATTAAAGGAGACCACAGCATGCGACTCTCTATCATAGGAGCTCTATGCAGCATTCTTCTTCTCGCAGCCTGTGGCCAGGAAGATAGTGCTACCAACGAGTATGCGAATGGTGTTGTGACTGACCCCGATCATTACGCTATTGAATTTGAAAATGATTACGTCCGGGTAATACGAGTCAAATACGCACCGGGAGATGTTTCGTCGATGCACAGCCATAACCCGCTCTTAGCCGTTAGCCTAACTGGCGGGCTGGGCGAGTTCACCTCTCCTGACGGCAAGACTGAGATTCGCCCTGCTATCGAGCCTGGAATGATACTCTCGGATGCGGGAGACCCTCATTCTGTAAAGTCGGTTTACGAAAGCAATGAAGAGCACATTTTTGTTGAGGCCAAAGCTCCATATCCTAGACAGACTTATAACTATCCGAACGCGATCGATGTAGGCCAAGAAGCGAGGGTTGAACTAGAACAATTTGGCCTGAGAGCAATTAGGACCAGAACATTACCTGGAGGCGCAACTCCAATGCACTCCCACAGACCAGGTGTTCAAGTATTTCTCACTGATGGTTTGGTTGAAGTGACTTTGCCGTCGGGCGAAGTGTCAGTATCCAAGAACAAAGCTGGCGCTGTGAGATGGGTCGGAAAGAGCGAACACGCGGGGAAAAATATCAGTGACCTACCGCTCGAATACGTTCGTTTTGAATTGGACGAGATCTGACCTCTTCCAGTGAGAAACGAGGATTGGCCGCCCAAAAGATGGCGTCATACTTAAAAGCAATGCTCGCATCAGAGCTGAGTTCCCATAGAAGCTTTCTATTATCCGCATCACTCACTCGGACAACCAGGTTCGGGTGATCGCCTTTGTGCAATAGACAGCTTAAGGTGCTTTTTGAAATTTCCAGTCGGTTCTCAATCCAGCCAGAGGTCACTTGGAACCGACTCAAACCGCCTAAATTTGCTTCCCAAACTGCAAGTTCTACAAGTTGATTGAGCATCGATGGCTCGCGGTTTTTAAGGAGAGACAATTCGCACACCCTGCTTATCAACCAGCAGATATTTCGCTCGTAAGCGAAACCATAACCATCGTCGATGGCTTCCACACTCAGTGACGCTTTCTTTGCACAGTTCATTAAATCCGCAAGAACGGCTTCTGTTGGCTCTATCCTGCCGCTGACGATATTGATTCGCCCCGCTCTCTCAAATCGCCTGAGTTGACGGAGTACGTATAGCTCATCGCTTGGGTAAAACCGCTGCAGCAATTCGGCTACAGGGTATCCTTGTCGGTGGTTGAGCCACCTTTCCACAAACGATGTCTTAACGGTGAATGATCGAAGAGAGTTTTTACTCGTCTTGCTCTCGCGGCGGAGCACTAGCATGTAGTCGAGCAACTTTCTCATTACTTCAGCTGCTCGGAGCCTCTCTTTCCTTGATCGACCCATACTACTCTTATTCATTATGTTGTTCCGACTACCCAAGTTCCTTCTTAAGTTAAGAATGACTTATTTTAAATTTTATTCCTCATTTTGAGACTATATAGAAGAATAGCCTCCGTTAACACGGACTCGCCATATCGATTACCAAAACAGGCTATCTGTGACTCAGTCTCCTGGTCTTCGCATGATCGTCTCCAAATTCACTGATCGACCTTGGCAATTCGCATAAGAGCCTAAATATTCTTCTTGTGCCCTCCATCCTCCATTCGCAAAAGCTCCGGAATCTTTCATCAACGATTCTGCATCCGGATAAACAACGATGTGCGCGAATTCGGTAGGCGCCAGTGCCCCACCAAAGTGAGGGAAAAAGAGAGCCCATCCTATATTCGCGCGATCGGTGGATCGGTTCTCGATCATCTCCTGATGCTTAAGATTCATTTGATCCCACGTGATACCAGGCTTTCTATCGCACCAATTCCAAACAACCATTCGTTCGTTGTCTGAGTTCATTTGGTCAACGTCAGCCCACAACATAAAAGTTTGGGCCATCTTTACGTCGCAATGCGCGAGCTGCTGCCATTCCTCATTCAATTCCTGACCATCCGGAGTGGATAACCATTTGTCCCAGCCAACCCCAGCGTTTGCATGATCTGTGGCAAGAAACTCGACAAAATCATACCTACTCGGGTTGTTCGCGTTTGCGTGAGTGAACAACGGCACTTGCCTCACAAAAGTAACCTCTGTCTGATGTTTAACAGACCAGTCAAAATATTTTTGAATGAGACCGTCGTAATCCTTTTGCTCAACACCGTCTTTCAATGAGCACATTTGTACTTGCAGATTGAAAGGTTCGTTAACTTCTATGCCGCCGGTGAATTCAGGGGTTTCAGCGAAAACGCTAAGCGAAAACAGGAAACTTAAAGCGATGAGGATATTCTTCACAATGAGACCTTAGCTAAGGGTTTTCAGTAAAGCTAACCAGTCATACAAGTGATGACAAATTTAGTTCGACTTTGGTTCACTACGCAACGGAAGCACGTCAAACTTTTTCTAAAGATGAAACTAGGACGATGCGACCAACACAATCACCTGAAAAAACAACTCCACGCCATCATCAGCTCCTGGAATAAACCAAACACTTAAACTCGTGATCCCAATCACCGCGACAATTTTCAAATAAAGATTTTTCATTTGGCTGACTCCTTGACTGACCGGGGACCGGCAACAAACATCCATAAATCACCCGCATCAATGGAGGCTGGTGACGCACTTGATCCATATTTCTCCTGCATGAGTGAGGTAAGCGACTCAAGGCCATCGCCTTTTTCTATCCTAATGAGCTGCCGCTCATAGCGGACCCCAGCAACTCTTACTATTGCACGCCCATCTCTCTCTGCTTGCGCAGGCCAACTTTTCCAAATTTTCCCCACTGTACTGTTCATATAGCCAGACCAAACGTAAAGCTTCCCATCAATCGAAGCCGTCCAAATTCGGCGAGACTCCTCGGGATCAAGAAGTTGTAATTCGATGGTGTCGATATTGTTCACAAAGCTCCAATCAGGCTCCAACCCTTCGTAAAGGTCTCCAGATATCAGAGGACCACCGGCAAACACCCTATTTGGTCCATCTTGTGAGCGCTGCTTGACCGCAGCGGTCACCACCGCTGTGCTAACGATCAGCAACAACCAACCCAATAAGATTCCGATTTTTCTTAGAAAGCCCACAACTAGTTTCCCTTGTTTCTACAACCCAAAAAGCCAAGTTTTGAAGCCTAAACCAATTCCTAACTGATCACAGCTTTTGACCGTTATCACTGCGAAAAAATTTTTACTGAAACATCCCGAGCCAATGTCAAGTGTGACCAGCGTTATCGAAACGGCAGAAAAAAGAGTGCTAGTCGAGCCGCATGAGCAACCTGTATCTGTTATGAAAATAACTCGACAGAGCAACAGATAATTGATGAGGCGCAGTGCGAGCGGCTCAATTGGAAATTGACCGCTGAGGACCAATAGTAACGAATGCAGTAATATTTCCTACGTTTGTGAATCTCTCCATTATGGAAAGCGGGATGTCCTCTGATTCCTGGATACTTTTAATGTTGACCCTTTTCGCGGGAGCCGCGTCACCAGGCCCAAGTTTGGCACTGGTGATGCGGACAGCGATCTCAAATGGCAGACGAGCAGGTGTGCTCGTCGCTGTCGCTCACGGATTTGGAGTCTCGCTATACGCCCTTGCCGTGGCGCTAGGGATAGCTTCAATCCTCTTCGGCCTAGACTGGGGTATGACCGCAGTCCAGTTAATGGGCGTACTCTTCATTGCCTACCTGGGCATCAGCATGATCAGCGGAGGCTTAAAGACATTACAGTATAAAAAGCAGGATAGCGGAGATACAGCAAACACGACCACCAAGAGCCACTACCTCACACATATACGAGATGGCTTTTTCATTGTTTTTTTTAACCCAAAGATTATTATTTTTTTTCTTGCAGTGTTCAGCCAATTCCTCTCAGCAGAACAATCACCCGCCACTCAAATAGCCGCCGCAACCCTAGCTGGCGCATTGGATGCGGCGTGGTATGCACTCGTTGCCGTAATGGTTAGCACCGGGCAAATTGCCAAACGAATAAGAGCCTATGCAGGACATTTCGACATTGGATTCGGCTTTTTGCTGTGTGGGGTTGCGGGCACTCTTGTTGCCCAGGGCATCTGACCCGTAGCAACCTGGTGAGCGATCGATTACGCGTTCTTTACCGAAGTTTATCCAACGCCTGCGCATGCAGCGCTTGATTCGCTGAAGCAACAACATGGCCTCCTAGACTTGGATTCCTCCCATCCCAGGTCGTTATTACTCCGCCCGCGCCCCGAATAATTGGTATCAACGCTTGTATGTCATAAGGATTGAGCGAACCATCCAACCCAATATGAATCTGACCTAACGCGACCAACGCGAACAAATAGCAATCACCTCCCGTACGATTGAGCTGAGCAGATTCCGCTAGTTTGTGATATTTGGCTTGCTCTGCTTGTCCCAGCCATTCGATACCGGTCGTGCACGTAGTCGCCCTCGACAATGCATCAAGCGAGGCCGTATTAATTTGGCGCTCCTCTTGACCACGAACTAGGCCTGCATGCATTCCATCTCCGAAGAAAAGTTCGTCAGTATACGGTTGGTATAGCACTCCAACGACCGGGTCCTTACCATCAAAAAGCGCCAGGAGTACACCCCAATGCAACATTCCACTCATAAAAGCTCGGGTTCCATCGATGGGGTCAATAACCCAAGTCAATCCGCAGCCCGGCTCTAAGCCGTATTCCTCTCCATAGATACCGTGGTTCGGATAGGTCTGTTTGATACGTTCGCGAATCACTGACTCGGCTTCTCTGTCGGCACGGGTAACCGGGTCGAAACCTTCTGACGCCTTGTTCTCAAGACACATGACGTCCGAGCTTGTGCGAAAATATGGGAGAGTTGCTAGCCCAGCTTGGACCGCAACAGCTTTAGCGAATGCTAGGTACTCGGCCCGCTCTTCATCACCAACGGGCACAGCGCGCGTAAATTCCAACAAAATTTATTCCGAAAATGAAAGATGCGGCTATATTACTCGTCTTTGCACCTGTTGGCCCGTCAGCGGATGGCTTTCAATTCAAGGCTGAGATACTTGGCTATGTTGTGTCCGACAGATCGACTGCCTACACTTTGTGAATGCCGTACATCACCACAGAACATCTGAATATCTACTTCGAGGAAAAGGGAGACGGCGCGCCGGTGCTCTTTATCTCGGGAACAGGTGGCGACTTACGCCAGCGCCCCAATGTCTTGGACGGCCCTCTCCCGAAACATCGCCGCGTCATCGCATATGACCAACGCGGGCTCGGCCAAACTGAAAAACCTGACCACCCCTACACAATGAGCGAATATGGCGACGACGCGGCGGAACTGCTCGCCGCGCTTGGTATCGAGCAGGTGGATGTTATTGGCGTATCCTTCGGCGGAATGGTGGCTCAACACTTTGCCATCCGGCATCCTTCGATGATTCGCAAGTTGGTGCTGTGTTGCACATCACCAGGGGGCGATATGCCGAGCTACCCCTTCCATTTGATTCCGGAGGACCTCACCCCCGAGAAGCGATTTCTAAAATTAGTGGGCATCTCTGATACTCGCCGGGACCAGGAGTGGCAGGCTGAGCACCCTCAGCAACTTCAGGCGATGATCAAAGGAGTATTGGAGGCACAGATTCCGGACCATGATTCGAGCGCGTCCCGGATGGGCGCTCGGAGGCAGCTTAAAGCGCGTTCGCATCATGACGTCAACGACGCCCTATCGTCTATCGACCTGCCCACTATGATCTGCGCCGGTCGATATGATGGCATTGCGCCAGCCGAGAATCAGCATCACATGGCCTCACTCATTCCCAACGCGGTACTCAGGTGGTACGAGGGTGGTCACCTGTTCATGATTCAGGATAAAGACGCGTGGAGCGATATCATTGGCTTTTTGAATACACTTAATTCATAGCCAGAGGTAGAAGCGCGTCGTTAAGGCCGCGCTTTAAGATGTAACGCTAGCCTTGGGCTACCTGGATTCGCCAACAGGTGGGCGGGGCGTATTCAAAAACGTAACGATCCAATGCACGAGGATCACTAGCGCCAGATCGCCTGATACCTCGAGCATTCGACTGAACCCAAGCCCGCCCAGCGCCGTCAGCAAACAGGGCATCATCCGCCAGCGGAGCGTGAAGTAATGGAGAGCGCCGAAAATGGCGCTACTGACGACAATACTCGCACGCTCTCCTAGATCATCCATCCAATAGAGCGGTAGAAACACGCGAAAAGCCCACTCTTCCACAAAGGAGATCACAAAGAGATATACCACCCAGCCCACCTGAGCCGCAGACCAAGGGATGCACCTCACGCGTTGATAGATAGCAATTCCGGCAACAATCGCGACGCATATGGCGAGATAATGAACAGGATGCACGATCAATGGGGACAGCAACTCTATCCAGTCATCGACGTGGGCTACCCCTAGCCCAGTCACCACGGCAATCACTGACATTGTGAGTAGGTGCCGAGAGATCACCTGACGAAAGTGGAGGACCGCGTTTGAGCAGGACTTCGCGGGCCGTTGCAGTCGCCCGCCAGGGAAAGGCATTGATTCTTCTTGCTCTGGCGCTGACATTAAATCGGGGCTCTGGTTTGGTGGCGCCGGGAACAGTCCCCCGCAGCTCTCATAATCGTGGTGCTATCACTGCGCAGTACCCGATGGCTCCTACGGACCAAAATCACTCGTCGTTAAGATTCAAAAGAACTTTGGGCACTCACCGGTAACAGCCCGTGGATTGTCAACCAATGCACCAACGCTTGGTTCACCTCAATCGGCCGTTCCTGTGCCATCCAATGCCCTGAATCAATAATGACCTCATCGAGTTGAGCACAAAATTCCCGCATGGGCCCTGCCGCTCCAGAAGTCACAGTCTCACACACATAGTCGTAGCGACCAGCTAGAAACAAAACAGGCATGTCTAATCGACCCTCGTTGAGCGCTTCATTTGCGTACCCTTCATTGGCCTCGTGATTCATGTAGAAAGCATCAGGTCCAAAGAACCCATTTCGCTCCAGACCTTCGGCGTACACCGCTAAGTCTGCCTCAGTGAGCACATCAGTATCGAGCGGAGCGTCCGGCGCGTAGCCCAGCCCGCCGAACCATCCGCCATCACGGCGGGTGGTTGCCGTTCCTGCAGGAAGCCCCTGCCCTGCGGGATCTCCCTTACGGAAAAGCGCTTGAATGGTGGCACGAGGGTTTGCATCGAACGCTCGGGTCGCCTCGGCAAAGTGTTCCTCGTAGTAGCGCTGGTAATCCCACTGCCCTGCGGGGTAACTCTCTTCTGGGTAGATCGACCGGTCCACTAAGCTGATGGTGTGATTGAGCCCCCGCTCGAGGTGATAGTAAGGCACACAAAGACTCGCAACCGCCTGACAGCGCGCTGGGAAGTGGCTCGCCACGCTGAACACAACAGGGCTACCCCAATCATGACCTACCCACACCGCTTGATCGATTTCCAGCGCATCGATCAACCCAATCATGTCACTGGTTAGTGCCTCGAGCGCATAATCCGATGTGTCGCTATAGACAGTTGAATCCCCATAGCCCCGTTGATCCGGCGCGATAACCCTGAACCCCAATCCCGCCAGCACAGGGATCTGATGTCGCCAACTGATCGCACGCTCTGGCCAGCCATGCACCAGCACAATCGCCGGCGCATTGGCGTCACCCGCTTCAAGGAACGCAGTCTGATGCTTGCCGATCGTGACCCTTCTTTCCCTGACGTCTAGCGAAGGCACGCCGATTAACCCTTAATCTGGACGGGTAGGTCACGAATACCATGGATGAAGTTGGACCTTAAATATACAGGATCATCCACGACCTCGATCCGCTTGAAGCGCTTCAGGATCTCCTCCCACAGCACCGTCAATTGCATCTCACCGAGGCGATTACCAACGCAGCGGTGGATCCCGTACCCAAACGACAAATGATGGCGCGGATTCACGCGATCTATAATGAATTGATCGGCATCAGGAATAGCATCAGAGTCCCGATTACCCGAGATGTACCACATCACAACTTTATCCCCCGCCCGAATGGTTTTGCCGCCGAGTTCCAGATCTTTCACTGCTGTACGGCACATGTGCGCCACCGGCGACTGCCATCGGATCATTTCAGGCACCATTTTGGGAATTAAACTTGGATCTGCGAGTAATTTATCGTATTCCGCAGGGTGCTGATTAAGCGCCAGCACGCCCCCCGAAATGGAATTTCTTGTCGTGTCATTGCCCCCGACAATCAGTAACAACATGTTCCCTAAAAATTCGTTAGGGGGCATGTTCTTGGTGGCCTCGCTCTGCGCGAGAATCGAGATTAGATCACTCCCCTTTTCGGAGCGCCCGGCCCGCTCTTTCCAGACCGCATCAAAGTATTCAAAGCATTTCCAAAGTTCTTGAAACGCCGCTTGAGGCGTTTCAAATACGTCAGGGTTACCAATGTTTTCAACGGTATCAGACCAATAAATCAGTTTATGTCGATCCTCCTGCGGGACATCAAATAAGGTCGCAAGCATTTGCCCTGTTAGTTCTACTGAAACAGACCGGACCCAATTAAACGTCTCGTTTCTAGGCAATCCGTCCAAAATCGCGCCGGCGCGCTCCCGAATGAGCCCTTTCAGTTCCTGAAGCCTGGCTTGGGTGAAACTTGGCGACACGACTCGCCTCTGATCATCATGGACGGGAGGGTCTTGCATAATAAACATAGGCAAATGAAACATGGGATCCGGCGCCTCATCTGGCTGCCTTGGTCGCCCACCCATGCGTATGCCGCCCTGGTTAATGTCTGAGGAAAACTCCTCGTGATGCGTGTCTACGTGCATGATGTCGGTGAACTTCGTAACCGACCAATAGGGCCCCACCATACTCTCAGGCGTGTAATGCACGGGTGACTCCGCTCGTAGCCGCTCGAAATACGGCCAAAACGTGTTGGCTTCGAAGAGGGCAGGATGAGCAGGGTCCAGTGTTTCCAGCTCAAGGCTCATCGGATCAACGAAGGGGTCAATATTCCACTTGTCGAACGCTTCGCGATTGCTGAGCTGCATTTGTTCGCTGGTGTTATTCTCTGTCGATTCTGTCATCTCACGCTCCTTACAACTGACGATTAGCTGTTAACTGTTGGCGCTTAACTGTTGGCGCTTAACTGTTGGCGCTCGCCTCTCGCGAATTCAATCTCTTTGGCCCCGTCTGCAACAACCGCGGGCCGGTACTGGTTTTACACTGCTGGATTGCATTTAGATGAATGGGGTTAGGTGAATCTTGGGTGAGCACCTTGCAGTCCCACTCACTCACCTGCATCAATGACCTGCATCGGTAACCTGCATCGATAACAATGGCGGCGCTTGTGAAACGCTCGTTTAACGCCCCCTAAAGCTCGGCGCTCGTTTCTCGGCGAACGCCTTAATCGCCTCTCGATAGTCATTAGTCTGCCGGCACTCAGCCAGACGCTCGGCTTCTCGGTTGATGGCAGTGTGATGATCGATAGTCAATGCATCATCTAAGTTCTTTTTGATCGCAGCATAAGCTGCGCTCGGTCCGCCAGCCAGTCGCACTGCCAGCGCCATTGCCGAAGCAGGTAACGCTTCATCCTCCACAACCTCGTTAAACAAGCCGAGCCGCAAGCTCTCTTCCGCGTTCACTCGGTCGCCTAACAACATCAGTGCTCGCGCCTGGGCAGGGCCGACCACTTGGGTGAGCAGCCAGGCGATACCATAATCGCCCGACAAGCCGATATTTGCATAACCGGTGCTGGCAAACGCCTTTTCCCCGGCGATGCGGAGGTCACAACAGAGTGCTATGGCAAGGCCCGCCCCCGCGGCGGCACCGGGCAGTGCCGCGACTGTAGGCTTCAGGAGTGATCGGAGTGCACCACCAATGCCCTGGTGCCGGGTCCGCAAGGCGTCGAGCGCCGCGGCTGGACTGGGCGGCGCTGATTGGTCAGCGTCGCGATTCATGCGCTTCACGTCACCGCCGCTACAAAACGCGTTACCAGCCCCTGTAATCAGTACAGTCCGGACCGCATCGTCGACCGCGGCCCAGCGAATGGCCTCGATTAAATTCCGCGTCATACCGCTAGATAATGCGTTTCTTGCCTCGGGACGATTCAATGTGAGCTTGGCAACGCCTCCGATTTGCTCAACGACCAGGTCTTCTGAATCAGATTCGAACACAACGCGCTCCTTGAATTGATGCGGATCCTTTTCTCATGATTCATGAATCCTTGATAAGTGGGCTATCAGACTCGATCGAGAATCGAAAATTAACCAGCCATCTTGAATCGGTCTGCGCTCAGCGCGCCAACACAACTTCCCCGCCCTTCATCACGAAAGACACGTGCTCCATCTGGTCAATCCGCTCAATGGGGTTTCCGCGAACCGCCACAATGTCGGCTAGTTTCCCGGCTTCAATGGCCCCTAAATCTTGGCTCATGCCAGATAAATCCGCTGCTGCAACGGTTGCGCTCTGGATCGCCTCCATGGCTGGCATACCTGCTTCGACCATATAGACGAATTCTTTCCAATTATCTCCATGGGCCGACACTCCAGTATCAGTACCAAAGGCAATCTTCACACCGGCAGCATAGGCTTTGGCAAAAGTCCCCTGAATGGTTGGGCCTACTTCGCGGGCTTTGGGTCTCACAATGTCAGAAAAGAAGCCATCGATTTCGGCTTTTTCGGCAACGAACTTGCCAGCGATAATGGTCGGTACATAGTAGGTACCTCGCTCCTTCATGAGCGCCATCACCCGCTCATCCATAAAGGTTCCATGCTCGATCGAGGCTACGCCTGCATCAACCGCTCGGTATATCCCGTCGGCACCATGAGCATGAGCCGCAACCTTGAACCCGTAGTCGTTAGCGGTATCAATAATCGCGTGGAGCTCGTCCAATTTAAATTGAGGATTTTGGCCGTTTTTAGCTTGTGACAGGACTCCGCCGGTAGCGGTGATCTTAATCAGGTCGGCACCCTCTTTGTAACGCTGGCGCACCGCCTTCCTAGCATCGGCCACGCCATTCACAACGCCAGCCGCTGGACCAGGATCTCCCATCAAGGCGTGGTTTCGCCCATTCGTCGGGTCAGCATGCCCTCCCGTTGTGGCAATACTTTTGCCGGCAGCGACAATCCGTGGGCCAACAATATCCCCCCGGTTGATCGCGTCGCGAAGACTGATCGCAAGATTGTGGCTACTGCCTAAATCTCGCACGAGTGTGAAGCCCGCCATCAGTGTTCGCTCTGCGAACTTCACAGAGCCATAAGCATAGTCGGCAGGATTCCATCTGAATTGCTTGGTGAACCCATCAGGCGAAGACTCACTGATAATGTGCACGTGCATATCCATCAGACCAGGCATGCAGGTTTGACCTTCAAGACGGGTAGTGACGGTCATGTCACCTGGCAGGTCAGACTCATCCATGACGGCTTGGATGCGCTCGCCGTCAATCACGATCGCTTGCCAGTTCGCCAGCGTGCCACTTCGAACATCGATCAACTGCTCACACACCAACACCTCGCTCAGCGCATGAAACGAAAACACCGCGCTGGCGAAGAGGCCAACGAGCGCACGCCTGATCATCGATCGACGACCTTGTGAGTCAAGCTGAAGTACCCCCGATTCAGCAGTAGTCCGGGATCACCACGGGTCTCGTCATAAGCCGCTGTGATGTCGCTGCTCAGCACATCCTCAAGCGACGCGCCCGCTTCGATCATCTCCATCATCTGATCTCGAATATCTGTCAGCATAGCGATGTAATCGCTCAACCCTTGGTAATCCGAAATGGGACCGTGGCCAGGAATCACGACCGTCGTCTCGTCAATTTGCGCTAGGGTCTGCTTACAAAACTCAATGACTCCATCCAACGTACCGCCGTTCCCCGCATCAATGAACGGGTAGCCAGCGTTGTTATAGACATCGCCAAGATGCACAGCATTGCTACCCCGAAAGATGACCGCAGTATCGCCCGTTGTATGGGCTTCGCCAAAGTGCATGAGATCGACTTGTTCACCATTGATATGGAACTGCATGGCGTCTTCAAAGGTAATTACCGGCAGTGCTTCATGGGGATACGCCTCTTGTGCATAAGCAACCCCCACAAGGTTAATCACTTGGTCGGTTAGCATCTTCTCCCTTGAATTTGCCTGGGATACAAGCCAGGTGCCTGCGGGCCCAAGCGCCAAATTGCCATCCGCATGATCAAAGTGCCAGTGCGTATTGATCGCAAAATCAACGGAGCCACCACCCAGTTCTCCAATGGCGGCATTGATGCGATCCATCATTTGCGGAAACTGATCGTCCACGATCAGCACACCATCCTCGCCCACCGATACGGCAATATTGCCACCGACGCCGAACAGCACGTAAAGACCGTCGGTCACCTTCTCGGTCACGATCTCAGTACCTTCAAAGTCCCATCCAAAGGCAGTGGAAATGCCCTCAATGTTCATCGGGTCTGGAACCGGTGGCCCGGAGTGTGCAATCCCTTGCTGAGCCGCGCCTAAACCGAGCATCACGGTGAAAAAAAGTGCCATTAAATGATGATTTTGTCGCATCACAGCCTCCTAACGATTGGAAAACGTTGTCTAGAACCGGCTACTTGAACCGCGCGCGACAGCAGCATTTGCGCAGCTATAGGCCAAAGCATTAAGCCGAGTAATGATCCCAGTAAACCGTACCCTTTGGGCACCCGCAAGCGCCGAATCGACATTATGTAGCACCTGCTACATTTTTTTGTTACTGTGCTCTAACTCAGCAACACCAAAACCGGTCACCCGTGGCGTCAAGCCTCGCCGGCTTTCTGGATTAGTTTCGATGCACGCTCAACCGCCCGACCGCTCTGCTTTAATCACCGCTTTACTGGGGGGACACCAATCGAAGCGACAACAGCGACGCTTGAATGCGCTGAAGGGGTCTACAAGAAATAGACACGACTGGTTTTCGTTAGCCAGATTGATATTGGTCTGGCCGACGTTTGCCGCCATCCTGATCACAGGTTGCGCTGACAGTAACGAATCCCTTATCAATGAGGAGGCTCAAATAGGCCCTACCCCGAGGCCGGCACTCATTGCTACGCTTGAGCAACCGTCGGATCGGATCCTTCACGAATTCGTTGGCAAGGTCGATGCCGCTCAAACCGTTGATCTCTCGTTTGAGGTTAGCGGGCAGCTCGCATCGGTCACTCCCCGGGAAGGCGACAGACTCGCTGAGGGGGCACTCATAGCGGCGCTGGATCCAACCCCTTTTGAGATCAGCGTCAGAGAGGCAAAAGCGCAGTTCGGACTGGCCGAACTTGATCTACGCCGCAAGCGCGCACTATTGAAAGACAAAGCCATTTCTCCCGCCCTCGTAGATCAAGCGAGTGCTCAACTTGATCTGGCGCGAGCCCATCTTGAAATGAGCGAGCGACATCTCTCTGAGACTCGATTAGTTGCACCCTTTGATGGACTACTCAGCCGCCGGTACGTTGACAACCACAGTCTTGCTGCCGCAGGCCAGGCCATCGTAAGGCTGAGCGATCTCACGGAAATATTCGTGCGAATCGCAGTTCCAGAACGTCTCGTCAGCACGATCAATGACCGCACAGTGACAAACCTTTGGGCTCGCCTTCCTGGTGTGGATACTGACATCCCCCTTGCGCTGAAAGAATTTGCGGGCGAAGCAAATGCGGTCGCCCAGAGTTATCGTGTGACATTGGTGATGACTGGCCCACCGCCCGTTGACGTGCTGCCCGGAATGAATGTGACCGTCTATGCCGAACGCGCCATGCCAAATCTCTATCCGCGAATCCCGCTCGATGCCATCCATGAATCTCCAGATGGATCCTTCTATGTTTGGCGGTACGCCAATGAGTCGCAAACCGTGGCAAGACAACCGGTGCGAGTCGGCGACATTCGAGAGGGTCAAGTCGAAATCAAAGAAGGCATCAAGCCAGGGGACCGCTTTGCTGCCGCCGGGGGGCAACAGCTTCGAGAGGGCATGCGTGTTAGGCCCATGACGCCTGCGCAGCCACGATGAATCCAAGCACCACCACTGAGTCTCCGATCGTTCGCTTGATAGGGTGGTGGATCGAGCGCCCGCTCTATGTGGTGATCTTGATGCTGGCCTGCGTATGGGGCGGGTATTGGGGCATGAACAATATCGGCCGATTAGAAGACCCTCCGTTTCCCATGGCATGGGCATACATCATCACCCCTTACCCAGGCGCATCCGCCCAAGAGGTTGAGCAAGAAGTCACTGATGTGGTCGAGACCGCACTTCAAGAGCTGCCTTATCTCCAGCAGATGAAATCCAAGTCCGTTCCGGGTCGATCAGAAATTCAAATAGAGATCGATGAGCGTCTAGACTCGAGCGAAATCCCTCAGGTTTGGGATGAAATGCGCCGCCGCGTGAGCGAGGCTCGGGCCTATCTGCCACCCGGTGCGATGGAACCTCTGGTAGAGGATGATTTTGGCGATGTTTACGGCATTTATTATGCCGTCACGGCCGACGGCTTCTCACCCCGGCAGATTCATGACCTAGCCAGGAGGCTGAGCAATACCGCGCTGTCGGTGCCTGGGGTGGCCAAAGTAAGTTTGAGCGGCCAGGTCCAAGAAGCCGTGTATCTAGAATTCGACCATCAGGCGCTGGTCCGATTGGGTATTCCGCTCAATGCGGTGATCGACAGGCTCAATCGCGAAATCAGCGTCGGGTCCGCACCCGCAATCGATCTTGAAAATCGCAGGGCGACCTTCCACATCAGCAATCCTTTTCGTTCGATTGAATCCCTCAAAGAAATTCGCATTGGCCTCCCAGGTCAAGCAGACACCTTGAGGCTTGGCGACGTCGCTCGCGTCGCTAGACAACCTGTGGATCAGCCCTTCGACTTCATTCGTTTGAATGGCGTCGAGTCGATCACCTTCGGTGTTTCAGTGAGGCAAGGCGAGAACGTGGTGGACGTTGGCTATAAGGTCGATCAGGCGCTGGAGAAGCTGCTTGAGACCGAGCCAATCGGCATCACGCTCCACCCGATTTATCGGCAACACGTGATGGTCGAGCAAGCCATCGGAACCTTTCTTACTAATCTCTCTATCAGTATTGCCACCGTCATTGGAGTTCTGTGCATTTTTATGGGCTGGCGCGCTGGTGCGGTGGTCGGTTCGGTGCTGCTGCTGACGGTGGGCGGCACTGTTGCCGTCATGGCGCTCGCCGATATCTCGCTCCAGCGTATTTCGCTTGGGGCCATGATGATTGCTATGGGGATGCTCGTCGACAATGCCATTGTCGTCGTTGAAGGGATGCTGGTTGGCGTCCAAATGGGCATGAGACCCGTGGAAGCGGCAAAGCGCGCTGTTTCAAGAACCCAGTTCCCTCTGCTGGGCGCAACCGTTATCGGCATCCTGGCGTTTGCGCCCATTGGCCTCTCCAATGATGCCAGCGGACACTTCTTGGTCTCCCTGTTCCAAGTCGTTGCGATCTCACTGATGCTTAGCTGGTTACTCGCAGTGCTGGTGACTCCGCTGCTAGGGCAATGGCTACTCAAACCCCAAACTGCCCAGGATGAGGACGTGATCTACGGTGGTCTGATGTATCGACCCTATCGCTGGCTCGTTAGCGCTGGGCTGCGGCGAGCGTGGTTTGGCATGCTCATTGTAATTGGCATTACAGGAACCAGCATTTGGGGATTCGGCAAAGTCAAGCAAAGCTTCTTCCCAACAAATAACACGCCGATCTACTTCGTTGACGTCTACCTCCCTCAAGGCTCAACGATCCACGCGACAAGAGCGCGCGTTGAGGAGTTTAGGCAGGCCGTCAACGAGTTCGATGGCATCGTCAGTTCCCTTGAACTCATCGGTCGTGGTCCCTCAAGATTTTCAGCGACGCTGCGTCCAGAACAGCCCAATCCCGCTTACGCTCATCTGCTCGTTCGAGTCGATGACGTCAGGGTGATGGACGACATCATGGAACAAACTCGGGTGCTCGCAGCTCGAACGTTTCCCGATCTAGAAATTCTGGTCAGGCGCAGCGAATTCAGCCCGAGCGGACCCTACAAAATGGAGGCGCGGCTTACAGGGCCCGATAATCGCAAACTCAGAGAACTGGGTGAATCCGTCTTAACCGTCTATGAACGCAATGGATTTAGTGATCTCACGCTGGATTGGCGACAGCCAGCGCTAACGGTGGTTCCGCGCTACGATGCTGCGCGCGCTGCTGAGGCTGGAATCAGCCGCAGCGATATCTATCAAGCCTTAAGCTTTGGTACCGATGGCATCCGCGTCGGGGTGTTCAGAGACCGGGACATGATGCTGCCGATCATCGTTAGGGCCCCTGAATCCGAGCGTAACGATCTACAGCGGGTCCGAGATCGAACGGTCTTCAGCCCGGCACTGGGTGCGTTCATCCCTATGCATCAGGTCATCGATGGCTTTGACCTCTCTACCGAAGAGACCATGCTACGGCGTCTGGATCGAATACCAACGCTTACGGCTCAGGCCAATCAGCCGCTTGGTGAAAATTTTGATGCCGCTTTTAACCGCGTGCGCGATGACATTGAGTCCATCCCGTTGCCAGAGGGCTATTCCTTGACTTGGGGCGGCGAAGTCGAGAGTAGCGAGAAGGCAAGAGCAATGCTCGGGTCCAAGGTGCCGCTCACCTTTGGCTCAATGTTCTTAGTCACTCTCCTGCTGTTTGGCCGGTTCAAGCAAGCACTGATCATTTGGCTAACGGTACCCATGACCGTCTGCGGGGTCGTGGTGAGCCTACTCATTACTGACTTGTCGTTTACCTTCCCCTCCTCTCTTGGATTTTTGAGCTTGGCTGGCATGCTGATTAAGAATTGTGTCGTGCTGGTGGATGAAATTGATCAGCGCGTGAGGGAACTGGGGATGACGCACGACGCTATCGCCCGGGCAGCGATCAGTCGTTTGCGGCCAGTGATTTTGGCAGCGGGGACGACCATTTTCGGTATGACGCCACTCATCTCTGACGCCTTCTTTATGGAAATGGCTGTTTGCATCATGGGTGGACTTGCGTTGTCGACGCTCCTCATCATGTTTGCCATCCCACTCTTGTATTGGCTTATCAAACCAGCACCCAGCGTCGCTCACGGCTAGCGTTTTTTTGGGAGGCTTTTGTAGCGCCAGCTTTTGTCTCACCAGCTTCTTTTCTCACTGGCTTGTTTCCTTGCCGGCCTTTTGCTCTGCAGGCTATTTGCTTTTCGAACTCAAGTCCTCGAGCCCCAACCCTGAGGGCTCTTGTCTTAGGCGCTGTTAGCCCAGGGTCTTTTAGCTTAGGAACTGTTGGCTCAGGGGCGATTATTTTAGAGACTCTCATCCTAGAAACTCTTATCTTAAGAGCTCTTGCATAGGGCCCTCGTTGGCTTCGAGCGCTTTTCTTTCGAGGTCTTTGATTTAGAGGTCTTTGATTTAGAGGCCTTTGGTCTAACGATCTCTCATTTCAAGCGATTGGCATCCAAGCGTTTGTTCTACCTCAGTCTTTTGAGCCAGTTTTGCTCTAGCTCCTCTAGTGCCTAACGCTAAAACCTGAAGAACCAACCACCAAGACCTGAACCTTCAGCGCCAACGCACTCAAGCGATGCCTATTCAGCCCTAGTCAAGACCTCGGTACCGGCTATCGCTATCAATGACTCCACACAATCGCGCAGCGAATCATCAAATGATCGAAAGGTGATGCCGGTCAATTCGACCATACGCTCATTGCGCAAATCGGCCCCTCGCCACAAAGCGCGATAGCGTGACTCGCGCGCTTGCAGTCGCTCCGGGTGAACTTCTCTGGGTTCAGTAACCTGAAGACAAATCTCGGGAAGTAATTCATTAATGCGTGCGCATATGGACTCGACATTCCATGCCTCGGTCGACCAAGCAATGTACCGCTCACCGTTCTTCACTTTGGTGGACTCCAACATCCGGATGTGGCAGAACGCGTTGTCTCTGACGTCGACTGGGAACCAAGGCCGATACACCCAATTCTGTTCATAATTGCCCTCTAGCATTGTGCTCACATGACGTTGCCAGGGACCATAGTTTTTTTGATGGGCCGATAGAATCGGCCCTACGTTATCAGCGGGGCAACAAGTAATGGCATCCCAGCCCCCATGCTGTTCGGCTGCCTCAGCAAATGCGGTTTCTGCCAGAATTTTCCCCATCGAGTAGCCTTGGCTCTGGGCGGTTCGTTTGGGGTTCGCATCATCAGGATAGCGATCTTCATAAAACACCGGCCGACGCCCGATTTCCTCCAGATCCATCTCGGAAATCACCGCTGCCACGCTCGAGGTTACGATGACACGGGTGACTGTTCCGGAAGCATTGACCGATCGAATGATGTGGTCGCACACTCTTTTGATATAGGCGTGATCGGTATAATCAGAGACGTGAGACACGTGGGCAACGCCATTGCAGCCCTTGAAAATCTCATCGAAGCAGCCCTCCTGATCCAAGTCCGCACTGTGTAAAGTGAGGCGACCGCTAAGAAACCCAGGCATTTCTTTCAAGAACGCCACGCGCTCGTCATTCGTCACATCACGGACACAAGCACGCACGCGATAGCCTTCAGCTAACAGCAATTTAACGACCCAGCCACCGATAAAACCCGCTGCCCCCGTTACCGCGACTATTCCCCCTCTCGGAATTGCTGCCATCTCTCACTCCTCTTTTTTTGCCAGACTTGTGTTTTGCGCAATATTAGTCCGCGCGCCAATCCACACTATGAGTCATTCATTCGGACTGATTAACCCCACACGATCGCGCCGATGCGCCGGCGCAAACGCTCATATTGTGGTCATTAGCCCAGTGTCACCGATCACTCCATTCATCAACTTCAGGAGGTGGCGGTCAAGGCTCATAGGACTCCTCAAGCGCCTGATAAACCCCAACCCTCAGGTCCTCTCGAAGCGGCCAGGGCGACACCATGAGTTGAATCAAACTGACGACGACCAGATCCTCAACCGGATCAACCCAAAATATCGTTCCCGCTGCGCCGCCCCACATAAACGTGCCCGCGCTCGACAATGATCCATTACTCACGGGATCCTCGATCAGGCCAAAACCAAGCCCAAATCCAAAGCCCTTGAATCGCCGCGCTAGCGGGCTCTCACCTAGACCGACCGCACCCGTTACTGCCGGGACATGGTTTTTCGTCATGTAGCGGAGCGTCTTCTCGCCGATGATGCGCTGATCTCCAAGACGCCCACCCGCTCGGAGCATTTCCGCAAAGCGCATATAGTCTCGGGCGGTTGAAACCAGTCCTCCACCCCCTGAAAACAACGTCACCTCCGTGAAGTTACCCATGGCTCGGGAGGTGGGTCTTCCGCCCAGCTCCGGAACAAGCCCATCGATCCGTATCACCTTGCCCGCTTCGTAGGACCAGCGGTGATTAGGCAAAAATCGGGATAACTTTTCGGGCGGCACCTCAAAAAACGTGTCCACCATACCGAGCGGTTCGAATAGGTGGATTTGCAGATACTCACCGAATGGTTGACCCGATATTCGCTCGACGATTAACCCAGTCAAATCGACCGCGATCGAGTAATGCCAAGCAACGCCTGGCTGATGCTTGAGCGGCAGCTCGCCGACTTTTGCAACAAACTCATCTAAATCTTTCGCCGCCCAGAGATCAGCTTTCCGATACGCTTGATCCACAGGGTCTCGAGGATCAAATCCGTAAGAAAAACCTGCGGTATGGGTTAACAGTTCCTGCATGGTCGGAGGGCGATTAACCGGCACCCGCTCGCCATCTTCGGTCAACACGGTCAACGCATTCAGTTCGGGCAACCACTTGGTAATTGGGTCGCTCATATGAAAAGCGCCGCGCTCATAGAGTTGCATGGCCGCAATTGCCGTGATGGGTTTTGTCATGGAGTAAATGCGGAAGAGATCGGTGTGCTTAAGTGGCGTCTTATCGTTGATGGCACGGTGGCCCACGGTATCGGTAAAAACCATTTTTCCGCCCCGGTTGACCAGCGTAACCACTCCGGCCAGTTTCCCCTGGTTCACGTAATCTGAGGCGAGCGTCGACAGCCGCGCAAGTCTCTCACCGTCGAAGCCCACTGATTCAGGGGTTGCCGTTTGAAGTTCAGCGGCTCCGTGCGCTGCCGAACCAAACAACAGCCCACCGAAAAGGGCTACTGCTGACAATGCCCTGCCTAAAGCGCCCAACCCACGCAATCGCCGCTTCATTACATTGACCATTTCCGCTCCCTTGCATTGATCTGAGATGACCGGCATCACACCACGCGTTCCGCAGTCGGTCAATTAGCTAGACGGTCAGCCGTGACGGGCGCTAGCTATACCGAATATCCTCAGCGCGCACGGGCTGACGGGCAGGCTTCGAGGTGACAACTGATAACGCCTCCGACAAATCACTCAAGTATTGATCAGTGACACTTGCATGAATCGGCGACAGCATTAGATGCAGCGCGGGCGGCTCAGTGCAGGCACTGGTCACCCACCCTTTTTTGTAAAGGGCACGATACACACCGAGCACGTCGGCATCGGGGTGCGTAAACGCCAAAATGCCCAGCAGCGGCTTGCCAACCACTTCAAACCCAAGCGACGCTACACCCTTAGCGATCGCTCGGCGTGCCTGCAGCACTGCTGCGTGCTTCTCTCTGTAACCCTTAGCACCGAGGAAATTCATCACAGCCCAAGCTGCAGCAATCGCACCACCTGGCCTTGTACCGGCGAGCGTAGGGGTGACCATCCGACCCGCTGGCCAACAATCAAAATCAAAGGCCATATGGCCAAGCATCGACTCATCACGAAACAAGACCGTACTCGCACCTTTGGCGGCATACCCATACTTGTGTAAGTCGGCGGACATCGAATCCACCCCCGCTTGCTCAAAGTCAAACGAGGGAATCGGCTCCCCTAGCTGCTTGGCGAAGGGCGCAATATAACCACCTACACAAGCGTCCACATGAAGCCAAACGTTACTTTCCGCAGCGATCCGGCTGAGATCACTAATGGGATCAATCAGACCGAAGGGGAAGGACGGCGCAGAGCCAACGAGCATCAGCGTATCGTTGTCCATCGCACGCTGCATCGCGTCCACATCGGCTACATAGTCTTTGCAGGGCACTCGCCGAATCTCGATATCCATTAGTGAAGCGGCCTTATCGAAAGCTAAATGGGCCGAGTACGGGAGCACAATATTGAAAGGCCCTGGTCGACCATCGGCGCGAGCGGCATCGCGGGCCGCTTTTACCGCCATCGTAATTGAGTCAGTGCCGCCAGAGGTCATCGCACCACCGGCGGCTTCAGGCGCGGACAACAGTCGCAATGCCATTTGGACGACCTCAGCCTCCATCTGCTTCAGCGAAGGAAAAGCGGCAGGCCCAAGACCGTTTTCCGCCTGATAGAGGGCATAAGCCTCCCGCTGAACTTTTGAGACATCTTCTCCGGCGTTAAATACGTAAACCGCCGCCTTGCCATCGCGCCATGCCACATCGTGCTTGCCCGCGTCCTCCATGCCTTTACTCAACTCATCCCAGCTCTGTCCTCGTTCTGGTAATTCCATGGCCAACGGTCTCCTGATATCTCGGGTCAATGCATGATCTAACGCTTATCATTGTGCTTGATCGTCCCACGAGGTGTCATCTCATCGATTGGAAGCTTTGAGCCTCGGAAACAGGATCTAGCGTCATCCATGAGAACGCACGGTCCGGCCGCTTGGCGAGCGCCGCAGTTAACAGTAGTCTCATCTAAGACCACCTATTATTTGGCTCGTTAGGAGAGAACATGCAAAGCGAGGCTCCGTCATGGCGTTCCATGGAAATATTTAGTCACCGAGGACTGCTGCTCGCAGCGTGTGTGGGCGTCATTTGTAGTTCCATCGTTCTCCCCTTTTACACCCTTGGCATTTTCGTCGTGCCTGTCACCGAGGCATTCGGTTGGAGCCGCTCAGAGTTCCAGCTCTCACTGATGTTCAGCACCGGAATCGGCGTCTTCACTTCACCTGTCGTCGGATGGTTCATTCATCGCTATGGCGCGAGGCGCGTCGCGCTATTTGGGTTAGTGGGCCTATCCATTGCGCTGTTTCTACCCTCGCTCAATCAAGGCAACTTGCTGCTGTTTTACCTGAGCTATGGCGCGATGGCACTGCTCGGCGCAGGCACTGTACCCGTGACATGGACCACTGCGATTACTCAAGTGTTCAGTCGTCAGCGGGGCTTCGCGCTGGGGCTCGTCTTAAGCGGAACAGGACTTTGCGCTGTGATTGTGACACCGCTGGTCGCCTGGGTGGTCGAGACTTGGGGGTGGCGCGCCGGCTATGTTGCGCTCGCCGCATTACCACTCTTGGTCGCAGGCCCTTGGGTGTGGTGGCTATTCAAGCTCCCAAAGGACGGAGAGGTTGCTGACGATTTGTCGCTCGATGCTAACCCACTAGAGGCAGCGGCTGAGGAAGGCCTTACATTGGGTGAAGCGCTGCGGGGGTATCGCTTTTGGGTACTGTTGCTGTCTATTTTCCTCGTGTACGTAGTGCAATCGGGTCTCGTGCCGAATCTCATTCCAGCCCTTACTGACGCGGGTATTCCCATGAGCGAGGCCGCTACCGCCCTGTCATCATTCGGAGCCGCGGTCATCGTTGGCCGGCTAGCGATTGGTTGGCTCGTTGATCGATTTTGGGCACCCGGCGTGGCCGCGGCTGCCATCGCGTTACCGGTCATCGCATGCCTGATGCTGCTCCAATCCCTAACCCTATCCAACGCGATTCTGGCGTCTCTCTTACTCGGTTTTGCAGCGGGCGCGGAGCTCGATTTGATGGCATTTTTGGCGGCCAAATACTTTGGCACCGCTCACTACGCGAAAATTTACGGATTTTTGTATGCGGGCCTCGCCTCGGCATCGGGCATTGCACCGTCAATGTACGCCTGGCTCTACGAGACAATGGGCACTCATAACGCAGGGTTTCAGCTTGGCGCTGTTGCCTTTACGGCATCTGCATTATTGGTCCTCTGCCTCGGACGATATCCAACATTCAACGCATCAAAGCATTAGAGCCGCACTTGATCGCCACAAGGCACCACTAAGGGGGCCGCAGATTTGCGGATTGGTTTTTAGACGTTCATCCTGCAAACCGTGTTTATGGCAAGCGGTTATGAAGCGCTTTGATGCAAAGCTCCGATGAAGAGCATTGATCCTAAGCTCCGATGAAGCGCATTGATGAATGCGCTGTGAAAAAGCGCTTGGACAAAAAACGCTTGTGCCCAACATTTAGGAAGAACCAGCATTTTAAACACTCGTGGCGCGTTTTTTGAAAATTCGAAAAACGTGTGCGCCGACCCGCGCCCACAGCTTGCTGTTGTGCCTCGCTGATAGATCCTGACTATTCTTAGTGCGGTCACCCAGGCCGGCGAATTCCTACAACCTCGCGACGCCGAAGGTATTACCTTGCGTGCCGCGATGAGGCGCCTCAAGGCAAGTCTCCAAGGCAAACAACACGACGTTGCGCGTGTCAGCAGGGTCAATCAAACCGTCATCCATTAAGCGCGAGGAGCAAAACATCGCCTCGGAATCATGTTCCATAGATTCAATGATTCGATCGGATTGAACTGCAAGTGTGGCTTCCTGCTCGTCGCTGAGTGGCTGGCCCGTCAGCGCGGCCCGATCCTCGGCGACGATTCTTAATACACTGGCCGCTTGAGCGCCGCCCATGACTGCTTGCCTGGCGGTCGGCCAAGAGAACACAAACGCGGGCATCAATGATTTAGAACACATGGCGTAATTCCCTGCGCCATAAGAGTTACCCACGATAATGCTGATCTTTGGCGGCCGAAAATTTGCGACCGCCTGGATCATCTTTGATCCGTGTTTAACCTGGCCCGCCTGTTCCGCCTCAACGCCC
>Ga0255760_10000819_pt1 | contig 30389 bp, 57 predicted proteins | sample 071ome_25_FD_179960 | JGI IMG/M metagenome (GOLD analysis project Ga0255760, IMG submission 179960) | Coastal salt marsh microbial communities from the Groves Creek Marsh, Skidaway Island, Georgia - 071410BT metaG (version 2) | ecosystem: Environmental > Aquatic > Marine > Intertidal zone >...
TGACACTGTTCCTTCTGGTAAGGCAGGTCTGAGCGTTGCTGCTACTGAGAACCTGGGTGTTTATGGTGAAGTCAGCTTCGTCGGTTCTGGCGTTGCTGGTGTTGACCGTGGTTACGGCACCAAGGCTGGTGTTAAGTGGACCTTCTGATTCACTGAATCCGTGCTATAATACTGGGGACTTCGGTCCCCCTTTTTTTATGCTTAAAAAGATTCTCCTTCACCCAGTTACGCACTTCAATCTTTTGGTTGTTGGATTTTTAGCTTTGATTCAATCTATGCATACACACGCTCATTACACAATGGAGATTGATGCTGATAGTTATGTCTACAACTTTTGTAGAAAAAATGTAGAGAAGTGCCAAAAATTTATCGATAAAGACTACTGATGACCATACCATTCTTTGTTGAAGAACCTATTACTTGGAAGAAAGTAGAAGTTCCTTATGATATCGTCCAGTATTGTGATGCTTTCACTATTGACGCGGATCGTGAAGACCTCCGCTATATTGATTGTGTGTGGATGCATATGGGATATTATGGTGTTCCAACACACGTTATGAAGGCAGTGAGAGAAGAATGGAATCCTTCTGTGGTGCCAGTTTTTGAGTAGTGTTAAATACTATTGGACGTGCGAATACTTCCCAGATGAAAATTAATCTCTGGTATTGTAAGAGAATGAATCAATGGCGTTGGACCCTGACTGATGAAACAGACGATCGTAGAATGGAGTCAGGACAACGCCCAGATTTAAGAGTAGCAATGGAAGATGTTGCCAAAACCGTAGAGTATATGCTACAATAACAACATAAGGGCGATTAACTCAGCGGTAGAGTGCCTCCTTTACACGGAGTAGGTCGGCGGTTCGAATCCGTCATCGCCCATTATAAATACTTCAAACATTCCTGATTGAAGTAAGGAACACATTATATTGACCAATGGATAACATAAAGGTAAGGTGCCGCTCTTGTAGTAGAGAGTTGGAAGGGCACCCAAGTAAGACCGTCTCTTGCGGTTGTTCTAATATGACAACTATTCGTGGTGAGAAGATTTCGGCAGTTGACTTATCGTTAGTTGTTATGTTAAACTCTTATCAATCCAAAGGAAAGACAAACGTTCTTTCCAATGAGGATATTCTCTGGCAAGAGCAGAGAAGGCAACGCAAGGTTCGTAAACTGGACTTTGAAGTTCGCTAAAAGTTCTAATTTTTATAAATAAATTAGAACCATAAATAACTTTATGCCATATAAGGATAAAGAAAAGCAAAGAGAAGCACAACGACTCTGGGCACAAAAACAAAGTTCTGAATTCAAAAAGGTAAAATACCAAAGAGAAAAGAACAATAAACAGTTGATGGTTGAAAAATTAAATCAACTTAAAATGGATCGTGGATGTTGTGATCTCTGTGGTGATTATCATCCTCCTTGTTGTTTTGATTTTCATCATATAGATAAATCAAGCAAAGAAAGAGAGGTTGCAACCTTAGCACATAAAGGATATAAGTGGGAGACAATCCAAGCAGAGATAGATAAGTGCTATATGCTCTGTGCTCCCTGCCATCGTAAAATACACGCTGGTTTATTGGAAATTATAGGGTGAGTTGGCAGAGCGGTTTATTGCGTTAGTCTTGAAAACTAATGTGTCTTCACGGGCACCCTCGGTTCGAATCCGAGACTCACCGTTTAAGATAAGTTACAAATTTAATATTTTCTTCAACACTGTTACGAAATGAACACTTTGTTGACAGTTTAGAAGTACCTGCTATCATAGCTAGTAGATACTAAACGTCAACAAAATGGATCAACACACCTATAATAATTGGGTGAAGATCAAAGAGACCTTCGAAAAGTCTGGTAATACAGACAATATGTTTTACAAAAGAGCCTGTGCTATTACATCTGGAAAACCAGATCCATTGGAGCACATATTAGGAAGACCACCTTTGTATGGCAAACAAAATGGAACCGATTGAACCTAATCCTTTAGTGACAAGACAAGAGTGTCAGGAGATGATTGATGCTGCCATACGTCGTCACAATCGGAATGCTTCGATTATTAGTATGTGTGTTGGTTGGGTTGTTCTTGCACTTTTTGCTGAAGGTCTACTTCGACTTATCGGAGTAATACCACCTGTTTTCCCATGGTTGAACATCACATTGTAGAGTGGATAGGTGTTATCACCTTATTTCTTTTCGGTATCACTATGATTTGTCAAGGACATTTCATTTATCACGGAAAGCGTGGTTATAGACACTCTGAACGTGAAAAAGAAAAAATGAGTAATGCTCGCAAACAAGTAGAGGATTTATTCAAAAACAAATGACCGAAGAAGACTACCAACAGTTACAGGAAAGGGTCAAAGAATTGAGAATGGCATTGTTATTTGAGGAACCTTGTCCTCTTTACGAAGAGGTTGAAGATGAACTGGACTGAATTTATTGAGTTTATTGCTAGTGTTTTATACCTTTATATTGCCTGGTTAAGTGGAATCTTACTTGGATATCTTATCGGTAGGAGGGATGGGGGAGATTTATGAACAACTACATAAAGCAATGGAACTAATAAAATGAAAGTAGGATTAATTGGTTTAGGAAGAATGGGCGAAGGAATGTCTCGCCGCATGAGATCCAGGGGGAATATCGAAGTCTGGGGTTACAGGAGAAATTATGCAAAAGCACAAGAAGCATATGAAAGTGGATATGTGGACGGCGTTACAACTGACATTGAAAATCTTGTTAAAGTAGTAAAGTCCAAAAAGAATGGTGGAATAGCACCAGGCATCTTCATGATGGTTGTGCCAGCAGAAACAGTAGAGGAGACCATTAATGAATTACTACGATTTTGTAGTGAGGGCGATATTATTATTGATCATGGCAATAGCAATTTTAAAGACAGTCGGAAAAGAGCAGAACGCCTTGCAAAACTGGGCGTCCAATATATTGACTGTGGCACTAGTGGTGGTGTTTACGGTTTGGATCGCGGATACTGTCTTATGGTTGGTGGCGGAGATACTGCAGTCGCCACTTGTGCGCCTATCTTTAGAGCACTCGCCCCAGGTATCGGGTCTGCCCATCGCACTGACCCTATGAGTTGGGAGAGATCCGCTGAGTATGGTTGGTTACATTGTGGTCCGTCAGGCGCAGGTCATTTCGTAAAAATGGTACATAATGGAATCGAATACGGAATCATGCAGGCATACGCCGAAGGATTTAATATCCTGCATGAGGCTAATGCTGGGAGTAAGTACGTCAAGGCAGGTGATGCTGAAGTTGCTCCAATGGATAATCCAAAGGATTATTGTTATGATATTGACGTTGCTGAGGTGGCTGAGTTATGGCGTCGTGGTAGTGTTGTTGGTAGTTGGTTACTCGATCTTACCGCTGCTGTACTACGAAATGATAGACAGCTTAGCAAATTCGATGGGGGAGTTAGCGACAGTGGTGAGGGTCGTTGGACGGTTCACGCTGCTGTGGATCTTGGCGTACCCGCTCCTGTCATCAGCACTGCGCTGTATGAGCGTTTTAACTCACGCAGTCTTGGTGCTTTCGCGTCCAAGGTTCTAAATGGTATGAGATATATGTTTGGGGGACATCACGTAAGGTAATGGAACACTTGTTAGGAAAAGCACTCATTATAGTGGCAATACCCTTTGTAATCGCTACAATTTACTTCGGTTCTAAGAAGGGGCACTACTATGAATCCGAACACTATAAGGGCAATGGAACCGCACACTAGAATGCGGTTTCACTTTGCCTGGTCTTCATTTTCAAGAATGTATGGAGTCAGTCATGTCTCATCAGATATGATTGACTTTTGCTATGATTGGGCACACACAGAACAAGAAGCACCACTCGATTGTTTAAACCACGTAGACCGATATTTTAGAGCATTATGGACAGAATCACAGAACTAGAAAATGAGAATCGCTGGTTAAAGGAAGAGATTCGAAGACTGAGACATCAGTTATCAATAGAAAAGGAAAAAGAATGGGCACATCCAGAATCATGTTTGAATAACTGTAACCCCTGGGAAACATGGAAGTCCAACTAGGCATTCTGTTTTTTATGTGTATGTTTGGCGTATTTTTATTTGTAGTTTCTATTTTAACGGACTGGTAATGGGACATTTCGCACGCTGGACATTAGAAACACCAGTAACATTAGGATTTCTTTGTTATCTTTTGGTGGTAGTTCCTATCTTGGGTATCTGGTTGGTTCACAAATACAACTGGCAGCACTGGGAACCATTTGACAAGCACGACAAAAAGTAGTATAATTAGTTCTGTTGAGAGGGAGGAAACCACCACCCACCACCTTCCTTTCAACTGCGGCACTTCGGTTCGGTAGGTTCTTGAAGTGGCGGCGATGAAGAGAACCTACCACTTCGGAATGTAGCTCAGTTTGGTAGAGCACTGCTTTTGGGAAGCAGGGGTCGCAGGTTCGAATCCTGTCATTCCGATTGCCAGTTTTTCAACTGGCATCCTTGACTAAATATCATTCAAACCTTATAATAAACGGGTTAACCAAACACAACAATGGCACTGACTGAAAAATTCAAGAAAGATATCAGCACTTTGCGTGCTGCTGCTAACGGCGAAATTTTCCTTGATGTAAAGAATCCGAAACTTTTCAAAAAGGTTCGCCGCTTCTACGAAAATGAAGGAGTAGTGTTCTCTGGAGACCCTCTTGATGATTATGAAATGTTGATGGAGCAAATCTACAGCGATCTTGAAGTTGTTGAGGTTAGTCAATGAAAGTGGTGAAAAAACCAACTGTTCTTATGGAGCAGTTTCCTTATCGTTATGTTCAAGTTGGCACTCTGGAAATCAATGGAAAACCAGATTGCCGTATTCAAAAAGTAGATTCCTATACTGGTCGTTATCGGGATATGTATCTCTGTGATAACGAAATGCAGTTGCTAACTGCTATGGAAGACTTTGAATACACTAAATGGTTAGACCCTGATATGGTTCCTTGCTATGTCAAGGATGATGAAGACACGGAGAGTCTATAAATCTGCCCTGGTCGGGATGGTCAAAAGACCCTCGCGTTTCCTAGTTCGTAAAACTAGGTGGTGGAGTCAATCCCCTTATGCCCGTGATGGAGACACGAAAACAACCCTGGTGCGGATGGGGTATCTCCCCGCCTAGTTTCTTGCTTCTAGTCAAAGAGCAAGTGGCGAGCCTGCAAAACCTAATCAGAACCCAGAGGGAGGTTGCATAAACCTCTCTTTTTTAGTATAATGATAAAAACTAAATTGTTTAATGAAAGTTGCTTTAATTACTGGTATTACGGGGCAAGATGGGTCTTACCTAGCAGAACTTCTCCTTGAAAAGGGATATGAAGTTCATGGTATTGTTCGTCGCTCTTCTCTTATCAATACTGCCCGTATTGACCATATTTTTGAAAAATTAAATCTTCATTACGGTGATCTTACAGATTCTAGTAACCTAGTTAGTATTATCAAAAAAGTAGAACCTGATGAAATATATAATCTAGGTGCTCAAAGTCATGTAAAAGTTTCTTTTGAAACTCCTGAGTATACTGGTCAAGTTGATGCTCTTGGTACTCTTCGCATTCTAGAAGCAGTTCGTCTTCTTGGTATGGAAGATAAAGTTCGTATCTATCAAGCATCTACATCAGAATTGTATGGTTTAGTTCAGGAAGTTCCTCAAAGAGAAACTACTCCGTTTTACCCACGCTCACCTTATGGTGTTGCTAAACTCTACGGATACTGGATCGTTAAAAACTATAGAGAATCCTATGGACTACATGCAAGTTCTGGAATACTTTTCAATCACGAAAGCCCCCGACGCGGAGAAACGTTTGTTACCCGTAAAATTACCAGAGGATTGTCCCGTATTTCAACTGGGCAACAGGACGTATTATCTCTCGGAAACCTTGATGCACGAAGGGATTGGGGACACGCAAAAGACTTTGTAGAAGCAATGTGGTTGATGCTTCAGCAGGAGCAACCTGATGATTATGTCATTGCTACAGGTGTTCAGTATTCTGTTCGTGAGTTTGTTGAAGAGGCAGCACCCTACTTTGGTATGAATATTGAGTGGATGGGTGAAGGTCTTGATGAAGTTGGATATGATTGGAATACAAAACGTGCTGTCATCAAAGTAAATCCAAAATACTTCCGTCCAGCAGAAGTTGAAACTCTTCTTGGTGATCCTTCTAAAGCAAAAGAAAAACTTGGTTGGGAACCAAAAACTTCGTTTAAAGATCTGGTAGAAGATATGTGTATCTATGGTCAGTGATATGAAAATTGTTCTGTGGGGTAAGAAACTTCATACTGATACTTATTCTTATATTCAGTATGGATACTATAGGGCTGCTGAATACCTTGGATACACTGTTGAGTGGTATGGTGATGAAGATGATGTAAGAGGAGTTGATTTTTCTAATTCAATTTTTCTCACAGAAGCAAGTGCTTGCGAAAAAATGCCTCTTCGTAAGGACTGTAAGTATTTTATTCATTGCTCCGACAAAGCATTTCTATATGATTGGAGGAAAAAGTATGGTGATGTAGAAGTTTATAACTTCATTCCAGAATCATATGGGTATACTTGGCCAGATAATCTTGAACGGATTGATAATGAGATTTGGTATCATGAAGAGTCAAAGACTATTGTTACCAAGTGGGCATCAGATCTTCTTCCTCCAGAAATTGATGAATGTCCAGTTCAACTCTACGATGATTCTTTAGATACATCGTATTTTATTGGAACTCTTCAAGGTTCTAATATTAATACGTTTGCTGAAATTCATAAAACGCATGGTAAAAAATTAGTATGTGGTGGTGGATGGCAGGGAATCTATGTAAATCAAGTACCAGATATGAATCAAACCATTGAGATGGTTAGGAATTCATATCTTTCATTTGATATTAGAGAGGATATTCACTTTAAGATGAAAAAGTATTATCCTTGTAGAGTTTTCAAAAATATTAGTTATGGAAAGTGGACTGGGTGTAACATGGAATCAATCGGTGATTTGATTGGTGAACATGCTACTTTGGAAAAAGACCTCAACACTTTCTATGATAAATTGTTAGAGGACACTAAGAAGTGTACTGAGAAAAAAATGCGTGATGCGATGAACTTTGTTCGTGACTATCACACTTATATCAATCGATTGAATGGATTACTTGTTGTTTTAAAATGAAAAAAGAATCTAAAATTTATGTTGCTGGCAACACTGGTCTAGTTGGATCTGCAATTGTTCGAAAGTTAAAGTCTGAAGGTTACGACAATATTGTTTCTTCACCACGGTCTCACTTCGATCTTAGAAAGCAATATGATGTTGAAAAATTTTTCAACAATAATAAACCAGAATATGTCTTTCTTGCTGCTGCTAGATGTGGTGGTATCTTTGATAATCTAAATTATCCTGTTGATTATCTTTTGGATAATTTGAATATTCAATCTAACATTATTTCAATGGCACATAAGTATGGTGTTAAGAAACTGATGTTCTTTGCGTCTTCATGTATCTATCCTAAGAATGTGCAGATGCCAATCAAGGAAGATGACTTGTTGCGTGGTGAACTTGAGCCCACTAATGAAGCATACTCTATTGCTAAGATTGCTGGCATCAAACTCTGTGAAGCATATCGTAGACAACACAAGGTAGATTTTATTTCAGTAAATCCTTGTAATATCTATGGTCCTGGAGATAAGGTTCATCCCTTGAAAGGTCATGTGATGTCTTGCCTGATTTATAAGTTCTGGAAAGCAAAGCGTGAAAATCTTCCTACTGTTGAATGTTTTGGTGATGGTTCCCCTAAGAGAGAATTCCTTTATGTGGATGACCTGGCAGACGCCTCACTCTACTTAATGAATAAGGATACTTCTGAAACGGATACTCTTATTAATATTGGAACTGGAACTGAAATCAGTATTAAGGAGATTGCTGAACTTATCTCTGATGTGTTAGAATATGATGGTGAGATTCATTGGGATACTTCTAAACCAAATGGTGCTCTCCGTAGAATTCTTGATGTCTCTAAAGTAAATGCTCTTGGATGGGAAGCAAAAACTTCTCTGATTGAGGGAATTAAAAAAGTTATTTGTGATTTGGATGAGCGTTATGGCTGAGTGGAAACTTATGGAAGATGCGATTACACTTCGTGATCGCATGAAAATGGCATGGTTTTTGCTGACTAGTAATCGCCTTACCAATGGTACTAAAGTAAGAGAATTTGAAAAACAGTGGTCTGAGTGGTTGGGAGTAGATTACTCTTTGTATGTTTCTAGTGGAAGTACTGCTAACTCTCTTTTAGTTGCTGCTGTCAAAGAACTCTATAATCTCCAAGATGGTGACAAGGTTCTTGTTCCTGCTACTACTTGGATGACTAATGTAGCACCAATTATCCAAAACAATCTAGAACCAATCTTTTGTGATATCAATCTAAAGAATTTCTCATTTGATCTTGAAGAAGCAGAATATATTGCTACGCAGCATGATATCAAAGCAGTCTTTGTTACTCACCTGATTGGTCTTTCCTCAGATGTTGAAGGTATCCAGAATATCTTTCCTAACGCAATCATTATGGAAGATGTTTGTGAGTCTCATGGAGTAACATCTTCTAGTGGTGTAAAACGTGGAACTCAACATGCTGGAGGTACATTTAGTTTTTATTTTGGTCATCATATGACTACCATTGAAGGTGGTATGGTTTGTACCAATAATTCGGAACTCTATGATTTGATGAGATTGAAGAGATCTCATGGAATGGCGAGAGAATCCGAACTTTATTTCCCTCAGTACGCATCTCAGAATCCTGATATTGATCCATCATTCTTATTTGTAACTGATGGATATAACTTCCGCAATCATGAAGTCTGTGCCGTTCTTGGTCTTTCTCAACTCAAGAGACTTACGAAGAACATTGAAATTCGTCGTGAAAACTTCGATTATTATTACCAACGTCTGAGTGAGATGGACAAGTTCTACATTCCACAATATCAGTTTGGCAATAGTAGTTTCTCTTTTCCAATTATCTCAAGATACAGTAGTATTGAACCGCTCAAAAAAATGCTCAAGGACAATAATATTGAGTATCGTCCTATTATCAGTGGCAACTTGTTGAGACATCCTGCCTTCAAGAAGTATGAACTCTGTACCAGACGAGCATTATCTAATGTAGAAATTCTTCATAAGCAAGGACTCTATGTTGGTAATAGTCAGTTTGTTACTAATAAGCAAATTGATCTTCTCTTTAATATCTTGGAGGAATATGTTAAGTTTTAATATGTTAGGCAATATGGGACATCTTGGTAATCAGATGTTCCAGTATGCCTCTTTGAGGGGTATTGCCAAGAAACATGGGTATGATATGTGTATCTGCCCAAGACAATATGTTGGTTCTCAAATTCCAGTAAAGAATAGTATTCTTGATTGTTTTGATCTTGATACTAAACTAGAACTTGCTGGACATAAAGTAGTTTCTGAGAGTTCATTTGCTTTTGATGAAAACTTATTTGAGAACTGTCCTGATGGCATTGACCTTCATGGGTACTTTCAAAGTGAAAAGTATTTCAGTCATATCAAAGAGGATATCCAAAAAGAATTTACCTTCAAAAAAGAGATTTCGGCACCTGCTAAAGAATTATTTGAAAGTGTATTTGGGGAACAAGAAGTCATCTCACTTCATATTCGCAGAGGTGATTATGTTCTGAATCCAAATCATCCAGTTCAACCTCTTGAATATTATGAGAAAGCACTTAATATGCTTCCAGAGTCTTCTCCGGTTTTAATTTTCTCTGATGATTCTGAATGGTGTAATCAACAAGAACTATTCAGTGCCGATAGATTTACTGTATCGGAAGGAAATGATGCCTTCACCGATTTGTTCTTACAGAGCCAATGTACATATCACATTATCTGTAATAGTTCATTCAGTTGGTGGGGAGCATGGTTGGCAAATAGTAAAAAAGTTATCGCTCCTAAAAATTGGTTTGGTGGACAGTGCTCTAAGCACGATACATCTGATCTTTATTGTCCTAGTTGGAAAGTAATATGAAACTACAAACTTTTATCTTCAACTGGAATAGAGTTAATAGTGAAGTTGAGAAAATGTATACTCAACTTCAAGAGGCAGGTATTGATGCCACCGTTATCAATTCAACCGACAATGAGCGCGATGGTTGGTTGAATGTTGGTGATGACTATTGGTGCTATGGTCAAACTTACACAGCATTCAACAACTTTGACTACAATAATGATTATCTGAATATTATTTTTGGTGACGTTGAGTATGATGATTATGTTCATCTTGTAAATAGAACTAAAGAAGTATTGGAGTCTATCGATAACATTGGTGTCTTCGCACCAGATTATTCCAATAAGGAAAAATGTTGGTGGACTACAGAAGAAACGACTGTAGATTACTATGATGATGAGAATGGAATTGAGTTTGATGACGACAGAATCGTAGCATCAACAATATGTGACTTCTTTTGTATCGCTATTCACCGTGACTTGGTTGTTCAGTATAAGAGATTCTTAGATCATTTTGTTTCTATTCATGAAGACTTTCCTTTCTGGAAAGGTAATGGTTGGGGTACAGGAACGATTGTATGCATCTTGGCACACCTTTCCGGTATGTTAGTCTGTAGAGACAAAGAACTGGTTGTAGGTCATACTGATGTAACTGGTGGAGATGTTACTCTTACTGGAAAGTATTTTAATATCCTTATGGAAGAATACAAAGAATATATTGGTGACCTTGCACCAGTATTTCAAAGTAAGAGAGATATTATTGTTGCTCGCTGTGGTAAAGCGGGTGGAGGTAGAGTTCCTACTACACTCAAACGTCTCTGGGCAGTCCAATAAATATAAAAAAATAAGAAATCATGTTTGATTATCTAATTGAAAAAATTGAGAAGGCGGAGTTTATACACGAACCTTTTCCACACCTAGACATTCAAGACTTCTTGTCTGAAGAACACTTCAATTTGATTCTGAACCAAGAGCAGATTCATTTTGATCCTGTAGAAACAGACCAACAACTTCATGATAAGTTGTTAGGTAGTGGATGGATTATCCATCATCATGCGGGATGTGTCGGTAATTGGACGGAATATCTTGCTTATAAGAATGGTCTTGCTAAGTATAGTGCTGCGGAACCAGTTCAAGGTGCTGGTATTACTTTCCGTCTGAAAAAGTATGATGACCCAACAATTCAGGCACTTGTTGAGTGGATGAATGGTGATGTGTTTCATGATGCTCTGAGAAGAAAATTTAATTTTGAGGATAGCAAGGAGACAAAAATTCTATCTGCTATTCAAAAGAATCTCTCACATTATGAGATTTCTCCACATCCAGATATTAGACAAAAGGCATTAACTTACCTTCTTAATATCAATAGAGATGAAACAATCGACGCAGCAGATTGCCATACTCATCTACTAGAATTCAAACCAGAATACAAGTACATACAGGATATTTGGACAGTCAGACATGATCTTAACACCTGTTGGGTTCCTTGGGACTGGTGTAATACTGTAAAGAGAACAAACGTTAATAACTCCATTGTTATCTTTAAACCCGCTGTCAATCCACCAACTCTTCATGGAATTAAGTTGGATTTTGATCACTTACAGTACCAAAGAACTCAAATCTATGGTAATCTAGTCTATAAAAATCCACCTAAACCCACTTATACTGTCTATACAGAATACGTTTGATATGAAAAAATATGCTGTGTTGGGATACGACACCATCAACATTGGTGACGATATCCAGAGTTTTATTGCCTCTACATTGGTAAAACCTTCTTATATTGTTATGAGAGACAATTATGAAGAAGTTTATGATTTTGAGAGTGGTGAGCGTGTTGAGTTAACCGAAGAAGTTCATCTCATCATGAATGGTTGGTTCATGCATGGTGCTGACTGGATTGGTCCTACGAAGACCATGCATAATGTCAAGTTTCCATACAAGAATGACTTGATTATTCCCTTATTCATTTCTACTTGTCTTTCTCCAGATTGTCCAGAACTCTTTGAGGAAGAGTCAATTGAATACCTAAAAGCAAACTCTCCTATTCTTTGTAGAGACAAAACAACAATGGAGATGCTTGAGGAGAGGGGTATTGAAGTTGAGTTCTCTGGTTGTATTACAGCAACTCTTGATATTGAAAATGTTCCTGATAGCTCAGAATATGAGAAAGAGTATGCTGGAAAGACATTATTTGTTCATGGAGATGACTTATTCAGATTTCAGGACATCATTCCCAACAAACAACCTTTGATTATTAACCAATATATTCAAGAGTTGAAAGACATCAATCCTAAAGAAAGGATTGATGCTGCTGGTGATCTTCTTAGTCAATACAAGTATGCTGATAAGATTTACACCACTAGACTTCACTGTTTGCTTCCTGCTAGAGCAATGGGATTGAATGTGGAGTTTGTTACGGCAGATGGTAAAGACTGCTATCGAACTAAAGATCTCTTAGAAGGTTCAATGGGAAAGGAAGAACTTAAAGAAAAATTTTATGAGGTGATTGGACAATGAAAATTTGTATTTTGAATATTGCTACGAACAAATATATTCAGTTTGTAGAACAACTTCTGGGATCCGTAGAAGAGAACTTCCTGAACGGGCATGATATTTCTGCTCTTGTTTTTACCAATCATGAAATGGAGGAGACTTCTGATAATGTAAGAATCTGTCAGATTGAGCATGAGCCTTGGCCAATTCCAACTCTGAAACGGTATCATTACTTTGTGAAGGAGAAAGAATATCTTTCTCAGTTTGATTACATCTATTATATGGATGTGGATATGCGAATCGAAGGAAAGGTCGGTGATGAAATCTTTGGTGATTTAGTTGCCACGCAACATCCAGGATTCTGGTGGAAGGACAAGTCTCAATACAGTTATGAGCGTCGCCCACAATCCACAGCATATATTCCTGATGGTGAAGGAGATATGTACTATGCTGGTGGATTTAATGGTGGAAAACCAGAACACTTCCTGAAGATGGCACAGACTATCGTTGATAATGTTAATAAAGACTTTGAGAATGGTCTAGTTGCTGTTTGGCACGATGAGTCACATATGAATCGATACCTTGCTTCTAATCCACCTACTCTTGCTCTGAATCCTTCATATTGTTATCCAGAAAACGTTCGTGTTAATCCTCAAGGTTGGCATGTTCCATTTGAACCAAAGATTGTTGCTTTGGATAAAAATCATGCGGAGGTGAGAAGTGAAAGTTAAATTGACTGATATTCCAGTTTACTATGTAAATCTGGAAGGTGAGGATGAAAAAAGAAAACATACAGAATCCATGCTCAAGAATCTTGGATTCAAGTATGTTGAAAGATTTAATGCTATTAGACATGAAGCAGGAAGAATTATTGGATGTGCTAGATCGCACTACGAAATACTAAGTAAGAAAATTGAGCCACCTTTTATTATCTTAGAAGATGATTGTGCTGTTAATCGAAAATTCAAACCTGTAGTTGAGGTACCTGATAATGCTGATGCTCTTTACCTAGGAATTTCTCATTGGGGTAGATACATTGGACACTCTGGTCCATTTGTACATACTACAAAGGTTAATAATGAGATTGTAAGAGTTCATAATATGTTGGCAACTCATGCAATCTTGTACTACACAAAGGAGTATGTTGATATTTGTCGCAGAGTAGCATATCATCATGGATATGAAATAGAAGACCATCTTGATATTGGATTTGCTGAGATACACAAATTTTATAATGTATATTCTTTTGATGAACCAATTTTCCGTCAATATGAATGGAGTGCTGTAACAACAGGAAGAATCAGTGAAAACTCTTACAATGGTAGAAAAGGAAAAGTTTTGTATGATGCAGTCTTGTCAGATGAGGAAAGTTACTATAGAATAGGTAATACTCAATTCATATCTCCAATCAAACATTTAATTATGAAAAGAGATGTGACTGGAATACCTGGAATGTTTTTGCCTACTAAAATTTTATGAAGTCATTGGTAACGGGTGGTGCGGGATTTATTGGATCCAATTTAGTAGATACTTTATTGGGTATCGGACATACTGTTGTATGTGTTGATAATGAAAGTTCTGACGCACATGATAAACCTTATTGGAATAAAGAAGCGATTAATATTCGTGGAGACATCAGAGATTATATTCTGATGTCTTCTGCTATGGAAGGTGTTGACTATGTTTTTCACCTAGCAGCAGAAGCACGTATCCAACCTTCTATTGAAAATCCAATTAATGCTGTAAGCATTAATGATCTTGGTACAGCAACTGTTCTTCAGTGTGCTAGAGAGAATCAGGTGAAGAAGTTTATGTTTTCTTCTACCTCTGCTGCTTACGGTAGAAATCCTTCTCCAAACGTAGAAACTCAACAACCAGATGCTTTGAATCCATATTCAGTGACAAAACTGAATGGAGAGAATCTTTGTAAGATGTATACTGAACTGTTTGGACTTCGAACAGTTATCTTTAGGTATTTCAATGTATATGGTCCTAGACAACCAGTTAGGGGTCAGTATGCTCCTGTTCTTGGTATCTTTAAAAGACAGAAGGAATCTGGAGAAAAACTAACCATTGTGGGTGATGGTAATCAAAAGCGTGATTTCGTTCATGTTGAAGATGTTGCAAGAGCAAATGTGATGGCAGCACTTGCCGACCCGTCTGGGGATGTATATGGTGAAGTTTACAATGTTGGTACAGGAATAAACTTTTCCGTTAATGAGATTGCTGAAATGTTCCAACATCCCAAAACTTATATTGCTCCTAGACCTGGTGAAGCAAGGGTGAGTCTTGCTAATAACCAAAAAATTAGAAACACATTTGGGTGGAGTCCCACTCATGATCTTGAAAAGTGGGTGACAAGTCAGCAATGAAAACTGATATTTTTATCTTCGGGTTTAATAGACCTGACCTTCTAACTCCTCAAATTAAATCTCTTAGGAAACGTATAAAAAGCGATTACACTATAAATGTAGTTTGTGATTATAGAAATCTTGATTATATTGGTGAGTTTTCAAAGATTTGTTATGATGAGAGAGTACCTTTTCATCCACATAGATCTGAGCAACAGGTAGTTCCTAGCGCATATCACGGTGCTTCTGTTACTTGGGCATATAATACAATTATGCTCAAAGAATGTTCTGACTATGTTTTCTTGCTAGATCATGATATGTTTCTTATTGATGATTTTGATATTGAAGACTATATGAGTGATTGTGATATATCTGGATTGTCCCAAACAAGAGGTAGCACCAGATATGTTTGGCCAGGTCTCATGATTATGGATATGCGAAAAGTCAAGCAATATCAGTTTGATTTTATGCCTTGTATCGTTGATGGTCATCCTCTAGATACGGGAGGTGGAAACTATCCATTAGTGGAAAATTTAAAATTTAAACCAACAGACTGTCAATATCCTGATACATTTAATGGTATAAATTTACTTGAGAATGATGATGGTTATGGATTTGAACTTCATTTAAATCAGAAGTTTGTTCACTTTAGAAACGCATCTTCTTGGCACAATCAATACAATATTGACAAGTCTTCTTCGAAGAATGAAGTCATTAAAATTATCACCGAATCTTTTGAGTAATGGATAAGAACAAGGCAGCATACAAACTGAAAGGACTTCCTCCCGTTTATGTTATCAATTTAGATGACAAACCAGACCGTTGGAAATTTATGGAAGACCAGTTTAAATACTGGGAAGTAGAAAACTATGAGCGTATTTCTGCTTACGATGGTAGAGGTGACAATGATCTTAGTGAAATTTTAAAAGGTAAGTATCCTGACCAGATGACCTCTGGTGAAGTTGGATGTACTACATCACACTTAAAAGCATTGAAAAGATTCCTTGAGACTGATGCTCCTTGTGCTCTCATCATGGAAGATGATTGTGATATTGGAACTGCTTTCCACTGGGGATTCTCTTGGAAAGACTTCTTTGCCAAAGTTCCTTACGATTATGATGTAGTTCAACTTGCTATTATCAATCCCGCCTCTATTACAGTTCAACTCCATAAGAGATTTGTCAATGACTTCTCTACTGCTTGCTATCTCATTACTAGACGCCATGCACAGAAGTTGATAGACCTTCACTGTCGTGGAGACAAGTATAAACTCGATCAGGGCATGAAACCCCGCGCTGTTGCTGATGATTTGATTTACAATTCAGGTAACACATTTGCTATGCCTCTGTTTCTCTATAAGATTGCCTTAGGATCAGACATCCATGACATTCATGTTGATGTATTCCATAAGAGTAGTCATGACGGTATGTGGGAGTTTTGGCGTAGTGGATCCACGAATGTTGAAGATTGGAATATAATGTTCGACTACAATCCATATGCTGGGCGTTTGCCACCTGGATTTGAAGGTAAGTAATTATACTCATAATGTTATGATATCCGAACAAAGGGGGCTTGACGCCCTCTTTATTTTTGCTATATAATGTAACAGTTCTTAATAAAACGCAAATGACTGTAACAACTAACGAGCATGGTCAACAGAATATGTTTGCTGTTGAACCCGCAATGTATATGACTGATGAGGATCGTGCTAAGTATGGTCTGGAGTCTCACAATGAGCGTGCCGAAAAACTGAATGGTCGTGTTGCCATGCTTGGTTTTGCTGCTGCGGTCATTTCGTATGTAACCACTGGCAGTGTGTTCTTTTTCGGTGCCTTCGGCATTTGACAATGGTACAGATTTGCTTTACAATCACTAGTATCGCCTTCTTCGTTTTGTTGGCGTATTCCGTAGAACAACTAGCAGAAACTTATTAAAAAAATGTCTTATAACATTACTCTCCGCTCTCCTGACGGTACTGAAAACACCATCACCTGTGATTCTGATCAATATATTCTTGATGCCGCTGAAGAGCAGGGTGTTGATATGAACTACTCCTGTCGTGCTGGTGCTTGTTCTTCTTGTGCTGGTAAGATTGTTTCCGGTACTGTTGATCAAGGTGACCAATCTTTCCTGGATGATGATCAAATTGATGCAGGATTTGTTTTGACCTGTGTCGCTTATCCTACTAGTGATTGTGTGATTGAAACCGATCAAGAGGAAAATCTTTACTGATGGCAAAGTTCTATCTTTTCTCAAAAGAATCCTGCGGTCCTTGTCGTTTAGTTGACAAGTACATTAATGCTCTTGGAGACGAAAGAACCAATATTATTGAAAAGATTGATCTTGAAGATGTGAGTGATACACCTATTCCTCAAAAAAATCTTGACCTTGCCAAAACATATGGTGTGACAGCTACACCAGTTCTTATCGTTACTGATGAAACTGGTTTGAAAGTCGCAGAGTATGTTGGTGGGGTTCCTATTACAAAAAATATTAAAGAAACATTTGATAAGTATTATGACTAAACGAGTTCCCGAAGTAACTTTCAAGACCCGTATTGATGGTGACTGGGCAGATCTCACCACTGCTGACATTTTTACTGGAAAGCGTGTGGTTGTATTCTCTCTGCCTGGTGCATTCACTCCCACTTGCTCCTCATTCCAACTTCCTGGTTATGAAGCATTCTATGATATGATTCGTGAACAAGGTGTTGATGAAATCTATTGTATTTCTGTCAATGATTCTTTTGTTATGAATGCTTGGTTCAAGGATCAACAAATTGAAAAAGTAAAAGCAATCCCTGATGGGAGTGGTGAATTTACTCACGCTATGGGTATGTCTGTCAATAAGGCAAACCTAGGTTTCGGTTTCCGTTCCTGGCGTTATGCTATGGTAGTGAATGATGGTGAGATTGAAATGCTGTTTGAGGAACCTGGCAAGGTGGGTAACTGCCCTGTCGATCCTTATGAAGTGAGTGATCCTGAAACAGTACTTAACTATCTCAAAACTAATGTCGAATCCTAATCAACTCTACGAGGACATGGAAAAACTCAATGCTCTCTATGAAGAGTTGTGTTGGGACCATAGTGATGAACTAGTCTTCACCCACGACGGTGAAGAGATTATTATTTACAACAAAACAAAACAGGAGAACGAACAATGAACGAACGCGCAGAACGTATTAATGGTTGGGCAGCAATGATTGGTGTCATTGCCGCAATGGGATCTTATGCCGCCACAGGTCAACTGATTCCTGGTATTTGGTGATGTTGTTATTTGCTACTTGCCTCTTAGGTGCCTTTATTATTGGATCCCTACTTGGTGATGCAGATGCAGATGATGACGATGATCAGGGTGGTGGGATGTTGATTCCCGCTTATAACCCTATCTAAATATTTCAAGGAAGTCAGAAGAGATTCTGACTTTTTTTGTGCCTAATTTTATGAAAGTAGCTGTAGTCGGAAGTGGAACAGGCGGATTAGTTTCCGCGATGGTCATGTGCTCAAGGTCTCCTGTGGATTTGGAGGTCGATTTAATACATGACCCAAATTCTCCCATCATTGGTGTGGGGGAGAGTCTTTCGCATGACTTTGTTCAGTTACTAAGAGGATCTCTACAGTTCCAATTTCCTTTTGATATGAAGGAAATAAATGCCACAACCAAACATGGTGTTGCCCTTGTGGATTGGTGTGAGACTCAGAACTTTCCTGAGAGTCTCAATGGATATCTTTCTCTTTCCTGCCAAGGAGTTCACGCTGACACATATTCGTGGAGACCATTTGTACTTCCTAGACTCAAACATTATTGGGGACACAAGTTCAAGGAAGTCCATGGTGTAGTTAAAAATATCTGGCAGGATTCTTCTGGTGCTTACGTATCTCTTGGGGATGAAGTTCTCAAATACAACTACGTTATAGATTGTAGAGGTATACCACAGGAATTTGATGATACATATGAGAGCCCAGAATCGATTGTAATCAATTCTGTTATCATAAACGTCTGTGATAAACCAGGCGATTGGGAATGGACCTATCACATCGCTCATCCAAATGGATGGATGTTTGGTATCCCAGTTAGTAATAGGAGCAGTTGGGGATATCTATACAACAATAAGGTCACCACTGAAGAGGAAGCGATAAAAGACTCGCATAGATTCTTGCGGGAACATAGAATTCCCAGAGCCCACATCGATTATGATAAGTTGAGGGACAATGTAAAATCATTTTCTTGGCCTCATTATCACTCTAAAAAATTTGTTGATGGAAAAATTTTAAGGAATGGAAATGCACTCTATACATATGAACCTCTTCATGGATATGGAGTTCCTTTGTATACAACTCTTGCTACCATGGCCATAGATTATTTTAATTATGATCTAGAAGAAGATGAGTTAAATGGTCAGTATCAAAAGTATTTGCATTCATTCCGAGACTTTATTGCTTTCCATTATCACAGAGGAAGTATTCACAAGACTCCTTTCTGGGAATGGGCTTCTGAAGTATCTATGAACCAAGTCCAAGGATCTGAGTTCATGAAGATCTGTATGTCTAAGGACTTTACTTTAGAGGGAGCGGTACAGATGGATGACACTTGGACTACATCACCCATTGCTCATCCAATGTTTATCTGGGAACTCGATGCTGTGTTTGACTTTGGATACTTCAAACACATGCCTGGACTTGCACATAAGTGTACCCAATGTGTTCTATAAGGAACTTAAATCCCCAAAACCCAAGGCTTGACACCAAAATAGGTTCGGGTTATACTAAATAAGTCAACGGGTTAAGGAATGTAACGTTTCTTATACCAGTCGTAACACTTGTGGAAACGGGTCTAACCACCTTACCGAGGCTACGCAAGTAAAATACGCCTCTTATATCTCTGTCTGAGGGTGACAGAGAAATAAGTACCTCCACCATTTCCCTGATGGACTTACTTACTTTTTCAAAACAATGACTGCTACTCTTTCACGTCAAAAACAATCGAATACTTGGGAACAATTCTGCAACTGGGTCACCAGCACTGACAATCGTCTGTATGTTGGTTGGTTCGGAGTCCTCATGATTCCTTGCCTTCTCGCTGCTACTACTTGTTTCATCATCGCCTTCATCGGTGCTCCCCCTGTGGACATCGACGGCATCCGCGAACCCGTTGCTGGTTCTCTCATGTATGGTAACAACATCATCTCTGGTGCTGTTATTCCTTCTTCTAATGCAATTGGTCTCCACTTCTATCCCATCTGGGAAGCAGCCTCTCTGGATGAGTGGCTCTACAATGGTGGTCCTTTCCAACTCGTAGTCTTCCACTTCCTCATCGGCATCTATGCATACATGGGCCGTGAGTGGGAACTTTCCTACCGTCTTGGTATGCGTCCTTGGATCTGTGTTGCTTACTCTGCACCTGTCGCAGCAGCATCCGCAGTCTTCCTGGTTTATCCTTTCGGTCAAGGTTCTTTCTCTGATGCAATGCCCCTGGGCATTAGTGGTACTTTCAACTACATGCTTGTCTTCCAGGCAGAACACAACATCCTGATGCACCCCTTCCACATGCTGGGCGTCGCTGGTGTCTTCGGTGGTTCTCTGTTCAGTGCAATGCACGGTTCTCTGGTTACCTCTTCGCTGGTTCGTGAGACCACCGAAAATGAGTCCCAGAACTATGGTTACAAGTTTGGTCAAGAAGAAGAGACCTATAACATTGTTGCCGCACACGGTTACTTCGGTCGTTTGATCTTCCAATACGCTTCCTTCAACAACTCCCGTTCGCTGCACTTCTTCCTCGCAGCATGGCCTGTTGTCGGTATCTGGTTCACTGCACTGGGTGTTAGCACCATGGCATTCAACCTGAACGGTTTCAACTTCAACCAGTCGGTCATCGACTCTCAAGGTCGTGTCCTGAACACCTGGGCTGATGTCCTCAACCGTGCAAACCTCGGTATGGAAGTAATGCACGAGCGTAACGCTCACAACTTCCCTCTTGACCTTGCAGCTGCAGAGTCTACTCCTGTTGCACTCACCGCACCTGCTGTTGGTTGATTTAAAACTGAATAACTGTTATAATGGGAGGGTCGAGAGACCCTCTTTTTTTATGCACGGAAAACTAGATCCAGAAGAACATGTTATGGGAGACAATGAAACAGTAAGAGATCCTGCTAAAGAATGGCCTAATCCCTGGTTGGGACAACTAGGTTCCGCTATCGCTGATCTTGGATGGGAACCTGGAGATGATATCCACGTAGAGATTGGTGGCATGTCTGTCTATGGTATTGACGGTGCTGGAACTAAATGGGCACCACTAAAGGGAACAGTTAAATATAACAAGGATGCTTTTATTGTAATTAAGAACCGTAGTCGAAGTCCTTTTGTTCCATCACAACCTCCAGAGAGTGTATAGTTTCTGGATCCACCTAGTAGCATTCTTCCAAGTTGTCGTGATGAATTGTATTCAACCTGTCAACTGGAAGTATTGCTATCGGGTGGACCAGTGGTTGATTCCAGATCTTGTAGAAGGATATGAGATCTGGTCAGGCAAAACGCATCCTTATCAAAACGAAAAGGACTACCTGAACCGTGTACAGGGAACCACATCTACAGAAGAAGAGTGATGAGTGTGCTGCATTGTGGCGCATTTGGTATGAATTGTATTTGGAAAAAGATCCGTTATCAAAACCAGCTAGAAAGGCATGGTGTAAGTGTGCGGATGAACTTGGTCAGATGGTAAGTGATGAAGTCAAAACAAACCCTAGATATAGGGATATAAAGAAGATATAGATAGAGTAGTTGCAAATACCTAATGAAATTCTTTTTTGCACTTCTAGCTACAATGTTTTTTGCACTTCCTGCATGGGCTGTAGATGTCCAAATGGGTGCAAATGGTAATCTAGTTTTTGAACCTGCTGAGGTATCCATTGCCGCAGGAGAATCAGTCCACTTCATCAACAACATGCTCCCTCCCCACAACGTAGTGGTAGAGGATCATCCAGAACTATCACACGAAGCTCTCGCTATGTTACCAGGCGAAGACTTTGAATTGACATTCCCAGAGGCAGGAGATTATACTTACTGGTGTGGTCCCCACAAGGGTGCAGGTATGATCGGAACCGTTCATGTCTCATAACCACAACTATGAACCTATGCCTGCCTGGGTTGCTTGGGCAGGTGTAGGACTGATGATCTTTACGGTCATCATTTTTGTTGTTTTTACTCTTAGTGTAATGTACTTTGGATAACATGGAGCACTTATTTGTTTTTGCATTTGCTCTGTTGTTGACTACAGCAATGGAAGCAACCTTTCCCGTCAAGAAACCTAAATGATGAACCACGCTGATCACTCAACCTACGAACACATTATTCATATGTTACTCTGTTGCATTGCTGGTCTAGGTATCGGCACCCTGGCAGTCTGGGGATACCAAAAAATTAAAGAATCTAAAAATCATAATCCGTGATTAGTTCAGAAACTCCAGATAAGTTGAGGTCGATTATCCATGATACTTGGCCTCAACTTTTTTATCTTAAGAAGGAACCAGTTGGTATTGTTTCCTATTGACAAGTTATGTAAAGTTGTGTAAACTAAATATGAGAAGTAACTGAGAGGTATTTTTTTGGCTTCATCTACTCTATCACTACCACGTTCAAATGGAGGTTGGTTCGATGTCCTCGATGATTGGCTTAAGCGTGATCGGTTTGTTTTTGTCGGTTGGTCTGGCCTTCTCCTTTTCCCTACAGCTTATCTCGCTCTTGGCGGTTGGCTTACAGGAACCACCTTTGCTACCAGTTGGTACACCCACGGCATTGCGAGTTCATATCTTGAGGGGTGTAACTTTCTTACTGCTGCTGTTTCTACTCCTGCTGATGCTCTCGGACATTCTCTCCTACTCCTATGGGGTCCTGAAGCTCAGGGAGATTTCGTCCGCTGGATCCAACTTGGGGGACTCTGGCCTTTTGTGGCGCTCCACGGAGCCTTTGCTCTCATAGGTTTCATGCTTCGGCAGTTTGAAATCGCACGTCTCGTCGGTATCCGTCCTTACAATGCAATTGCTTTTTCAGGTCCTATTGCTGTATTTGTCTCTGTGTTTCTTATGTACCCTCTGGGACAGTCGTCGTGGTTCTTCGCGCCGTCGTTCGGGGTCGCAGCGATCTTCCGCTTCCTCCTCTTCCTTCAGGGGTTCCACAACTGGACGTTGAATCCCTTCCACATGATGGGAGTTGCTGGTATACTGGGAGGAGCACTGCTCTGTGCTATCCATGGTGCAACAGTTGAGAACACTCTTTATGAAGACAGCGAACAGTCAAACACTTTCAAAGCTTTTGAACCTACCCAGGAAGAGGAAACGTATTCCATGGTTACAGCAAATCGTTTTTGGTCGCAGATTTTCGGTATTGCATTCAGCAATAAGCGTTGGCTCCATTTCTTTATGTTGTTTGTTCCTGTTATGGGACTTTGGACCAGCAGCATTGGTATTATTGGTCTTGCACTTAATCTTAGAGCTTACGATTTTGTATCACAAGAGATCAGAGCAGCAGAGGATCCTGAATTTGAGACGTTCTATACGAAGAATATCCTCCTCAATGAAGGACTCCGTGCCTGGATGGCTCCAGTAGACCAACCACATGAGAACTTTGTGTTCCCAGAGGAAGTATTACCTAGGGGCAACGCACTCTAAACTTTATTGGGATTCTTAATAAAAACAATTTATTAAGAAAACAACTAAACCACTTCCCAAACTGTCATATCACCTCTCCACAGGGGTGATTTTTTATTGTATAATATTCTCATAGTCAATCAGGCAACATGACCTACGAAGCAGAAGTTCAATTCAAGTTTGATGCAACCTTCACACCAACCTATGGGACATCCTCCTGGACTGATGATGATTTTATCCCTGAAGAACATTATAAAATCACTGCACCAGCAGCAGACCTTAACGCCAAACAGTATTTCAAACTTTTTGAAAAGTTTCTCCTCTGTGTAGGAATGGATCCTGCTTCTATTCGTAGTGGTGCTATGTCATTGGTATTCAATGACTATGTGCGTGAGGAAGATCAGCGTAAGGTCTGTAAAGAGTATGAACTCACCATGGATGAAGACCTTGAGAAGAAGTACCAAGAGTTTATGAAGCGTGATGCAGAATGGACACGTCTGAAGAAAGGTCCTATGGACACTGTTGAGTATACTGAAGAACAAGTACAACAAATGAATCTTGAAAATGGACTGTAAACCTTATCCTGACGCAATGTTTGAAGAAGCACAGCGGAGAGAAACCATGAACAAACACTGGGATGTAATGAACAAGTTGGAAGAATCTTTCTCCAACATCAACTCTATTAGTTTCATGTTAGAAGAACTGACTGAAGCAATGGATAACAATCGCATGGATGCTGCTCATGACATTGCACATGCACTAAATGCTTTCCTTCCAGTTTATACTGACAACTGGGATCGAAACTTCAAGAAAGCATGGGATCAAGTTGTTAAAGAAGTATGATTGTTCCTATTGTTGGTTGTATCTTAGCTGGTTGTCTACAAGATGTGCCAGTGGTTATAGGTCGTGATCCTGTAATCTATCACCTTAGCAACAAACAACCTGCTAAGATTGACAAGTCTCAATATTCCTGTTATGTTGAAGGGAAGTTCTACACATCATGTCCCAAATGAAACTCATTCAATTCGGCATCCGTGAAGATTATGGTAAGGAGTATTATATGACGATCCTTACTACAAAGAACTACTCCCTACTTCAGATGTCATTTGATGTTGGTGAGTATGGTAATTGGATTGAGTTTCCTTATCTTCAAATCACTATGGGATATGGTAAACTATTCTCATTCCTATTCTCTCTTGGTAAGTTGGGATTCACTTTTGACATTGCTGGTCGTAACTGGAGAGATGAATTGTTTTATGCCTCAAGAGATTACATGGAGTTAAAAAATGACTGAAAAACAAATGACTAACTGGCCCTACAATCATAGACACACAACTGAACTCTGGGATATTGCTGCTGAGATCCTCTCAGAACTGTCCCGTAGAGATGAGGTAACGTATCAAGTAAGAGCAACCCCTGAATCTGTCAAAGCAAAGGTAGAATCACTATGAGTATCCCACATTTCAAATCTCAACACGACTGGGAAGCATTTACCCAAATCTTTGATAGTCAGTGGCATTGTAAGAAAGCACTGCTGGATCGTGTCAAAGATGATATGTTCCCCAATACATCCTGGAACGGACTTACCTCAAAGTCCATTGAAGTTATTAATGACATCGTACAAAATCTCCTGTATGATGTTGATCGCAAGTTCAAAGAAACTCACCAGGACTATAAGACTGAGGATGATGAGTTGTTCATCCCTTACCGTTCCTTCAAGGAGAATGTGCTGGAGGCATTGAATGAAGCACTCACACCCTATGAGTTGCAATATAAGAATGAGTGTCCTCCTTGTGATACACTTGCTTGTGCTGACCATTTAACTGATGAGTAATGAAAAAGCGTGATGCGGTGTGGATCTGCCGTCGTATGATGAAGATTTGGCATCCAGAGTTCCGTGGTGACGTGGGTGCCAAACAAAAATACTGGACTATATTTCTTGACATTCTGTACGAACAAGGTAATATAGATAAAGAAGATCATTCTACTTGGTCCTGCCCTTTCAAATAACATGAAAGAATTTGATTATGAACTCCCTTATGAGGAACTTGACTTCACGGATCCAGAAATTCGTGGACTTTATCGTATTGGAAGGGGAGAACAAGGGGTTCTATTGGTACGCCCTTATACAAACGATATTTGTGCTCACTGGCGATTCGTAGATGAAGAAGCTGCTACTAAGAGTTCTAATAAAATATACGAAATGTTCTGTGAGTATAAATCGCGGAAAGATTTCATTGGAATGGACATGGCGAGAAAGTTCCTTGAGATGGGATTCACTCGTGCCAGACGGTATGCCAATCACTCTTCGGGACGGAAATATGCAGAAAATGGGAGTGTATCTCCCTGCGAGGAAGATTGCCTCACGAATGTCAAAGCAAAAGCGGCCGCGGTCTTCAAAGTAATCAGGGACAAAGCCGCATACGATCCTACATATCAAGAGATGCGTAAACAATGGAGAAGTCAGGAGTAAAAGATACTAGAGTGCCCCTAACGATTACTCTGGGTGTATTGGGATTGGGTGTGATTGCTATTATTGTGGGTGGTTATTTTCATGGTCATATGGATTTGCCCAAAGTATTATCTAACGCCTTCAAATGAAATTCACTTACGTCAGAGATAATCTTCTTACCGAGAAAGAGTGTGAAAGGATTATAAAAGTATTTCATATTGGCCATAAAGAACATACTCCTGGAGTAACTCAGGGGTCTTATGATATCGATAAAACACATAAAGATTCTCTAGATTGGTGCAAGAGTTTTAAACAACAAGATGGCGTAGACCTATTGTTGGAAGAAAAACTTTCCATCTTGAGATACGAGTACGAAAAACGACATCCATCTATTTCTCAATGCGAATCTTGGGATTTGTATCATGGATATAATATCCAAATGTACAACCCTGGCGGTGGTTTTAAGGGTTGGCACTGTGAACAAGGTGGATGGGGATCGTACCCAAATGAAGTGCAGGGTACTAATAGACTTGCTGTTTGGATGGTCTATCTTAATGACGTTCCCGATGGGGGAACCATGTTTATGGATCAGGAAACTACTATTGAGGCAAAGGTTGGACGTGCAGTTATGTGGCCTGCCTTCTGGACACACACTCACAAAAGTCAAGTATCCAACACACAAAAGAAATATATCGCAACTGGTTGGTATACGTTCAATTTGCCTTCCTTATAATTAATATTAGTAAGTACTTTTACTAATGCCTAGAGGACCTGTAGATAAACACGCATTACTTGCTCACATATACTCCATAAAGTTAGATCTGGACAAGGAAGACATCCCTGACTTGGAGAAATGGAAGGCACACGAATACCTTTCAAAGGTCATCGAAAAGATTATGGAGTATGGATATTGAGTGTTGCCAAAATTTGTTACAATACTATATAATATTGTAGTATTTCGTTACAAATTAGATGACCGTAACTAAAAATGAGTTTGGGCAAATGAATATGTTTGCCAAAGAACCTACGATGTACATGACCAAAGAGGCTATGGAGCGTTACGGTTATGAACCATACGCTGAGAAAGCCGAAAAAATGAATGGTCGTGCTGCAATGATTGGGTTCGTTTTCGCAGTCCTGTCTTACGCAACCACAGGAAATCTTTTCTTTGGTCTGGTCTGATGACTGAACTTCTTTTCACTGCAACCAGTGTAGCATTCTTTGTGCTACTTGGTTATTCTGTAGAAAAACTTTCTGAAACTTATTAAGTAAACTAGGAGAAAACAAATGAACGAAAGAGCAGAACGTATTAATGGTTGGGCAGCAATGCTCGGTATCATGGCAGCAATGGGATCCTATGCCGTGACTGGTCAACTGATTCCTGGAGTATGGTGATGTTACTCCTAGCAGTTATGATGCTGGGGGCCTGGATATTAATCTCCACTGCTGGTAACAGTGATATTGATGATGACGATGACTTTGATGGTGGAATGATGCAACCAGTTTACAATCATCAATAAATAATGTACAATAGAAATTTGATATTTTGTTATGACCAACGAGAACGCTTTGTGGGAAGACATGAGAAAACTCAATGCTCTCTATGAAGAACTTTGTTGGGGGCATGACGATGAATTAGTTTTCACACATGATGGTGAAGAGATCATCGTCTATAACAAAACAAAACAAGAAGCTCAAAACAAATCCGAGCTTTGATTCCTAAAATGGTCGGAAAAAATTTCCGGCCATTTTTTTGTTGGCCAGGTTCACTATGAGAATTGCTGTCATTGGTGGGGGAACTGGAGGACTAGTCACTGCAATGGTGATGTGTTCCAGATCTCCAGAGAATTTAAAAGTAGATCTCATCCATGATCCCAACTCACCTATTATTGGTGTGGGAGAAACACTAGCGCATGATTTTGTTCAACTTTTAAGGGGAGCATTACAGTTTCAGTTTCCCTTTGATATGGAACAAATCAATGCAAGGACAAAATATGGACTCGCTCTGGTAGATTGGAGAGAGTCGCATGATTTTCCTGCGAGTCTTAATGGATATCTTTCTAATTCATGTCAGGGCATACATGCTGACACTTATGCATGGAGAGGTTTTGTTTTACCTAGACTGAAACATTACTGGGGACATAAGTTTAAAGAAGTTCATGGTACTGTAGATAGGTTTTGGCAGGACTCTAGAAGGGCATACCTCTCTATGGATGGAGAGACGCACGAATATCATTATATTATTGACTGTAGAGGTATTCCGACTGAACTGGATGATACTTTTGATCAACCAGAGTCCATTACAGTCAATTCTGTTATTATTAATGTATGCGATAAACCTGGAGATTGGGATTGGACATATCACATTGCTCATCCTAACGGTTGGATGTTTGGTATTCCAGTAAGTTACAGGAGCACTTGGGGATATCTCTATAACAATAAGATCACTACAAAAGAAGAGGCCATTGAGGACTCACATAGATTCCTTAGAGAACATAGGATTCCTAGACAACATATTGATTACGATAAACTTAGAGATAACGTAAAGTCTTTTAGTTGGCCTCATTATCACTCGAAGAAGTTTGCTGATAGAAGAATTCTGAGAAATGGAAATGCTCTCTATACATATGAACCTCTTCATGGATATGGAGTTCCTCTCTATACAACTCTTGCCACTTTAGCGATTGATTATTTTACATATGATATGTCAGAGAATGAATTGAATGATCAGTACACTGCATATCTAAGTTCATTCCGAGATCTTATCGCTTTCCATTATCACAAGGGTAGTATTCATGATACTTCTTTCTGGAGGTGGGCATCAGAAGTCTCCTCAAAACAAATCGAAAATTCCGAATGGATGAGAATATGCCTTGCAGATAACTTTACTCTGGAAGGTGCTGTTCAGATGGATGACACTTGGACCACCGCACCCATTGCCCATCCAATGTTTATCTGGGAACTTGATAGGGTTATGAACTTTGGATACTTTGAACATCTCCCAGAACTCGCTCATGTATGTCCTACCTGTAAGTAGAAATACTCAAATTTTCCCCCTTGACAGGAAAACCGTACCGTGTTAATATAAATACATCAACAAGTTAAGGAATGTAAAGTTCCTTAAAAAAGTTGTTACATCCCTGCCGCTTGACGGAGGCTAGGCAGGGTTACCAATCCGCCTCTCATATCCCAGTCTGAGGGTGACTGGGAAATAAGTACCTCCACCATTTCCCTGATGGATCTACTTACTTTTTTTCAAAACAATGACTGCTACACTTTCACGTCAAAAACAATCGAATACTTGGGAACAGTTCTGCGAGTGGGTCACCAGCACCGACAACCGCCTCTATGTGGGTTGGTTCGGCGTTCTGATGATTCCCTGCCTGCTGGCTGCTACGACTTGTTTCATTATCGCCTTCATCGGTGCTCCCCCTGTGGACATCGACGGCATCCGCGAACCAGTTGCTGGTTCTCTCATGTATGGTAATAACATCATCTCTGGTGCTGTTATCCCTTCTTCTAACGCCATTGGTCTTCACTTCTACCCCATCTGGGAAGCTGCTTCCCTTGATGAATGGCTTTACAACGGTGGTCCTTTCCAACTCGTTGTCTTCCACTTCCTGATCGGCATCTATGCCTATATGGGTCGTGAGTGGGAACTTTCTTACCGTCTTGGTATGCGTCCTTGGATCTGCGTTGCATACTCTGCTCCTGTCGCTGCAGCGAGTGCAGTGTTCCTGGTCTATCCTTTCGGTCAAGGTTCTTTCTCTGATGCGATGCCCCTGGGTATCAGTGGTACTTTCAACTACATGCTTGTCTTCCAGGCAGAACACAACATCCTGATGCACCCCTTCCACATGCTGGGTGTCGCTGGTGTCTTCGGTGGTTCTCTGTTCAGTGCTATGCACGGTTCTCTGGTTACCTCTTCGCTGGTTCGTGAAACCACCGAAACTGAGTCCCAGAACTATGGATACAAGTTCGGTCAAGAAGAAGAGACCTATAACATTGTTGCTGCACACGGTTACTTTGGTCGTCTGATCTTCCAGTATGCTTCTTTCAATAATAGCCGTTCTCTTCACTTCTTCCTTGCTGCTTGGCCAGTGGTCGGTATCTGGTTTACTGCTCTTGGTGTTAGCACTATGGCATTTAACCTGAATGGTTTCAACTTCAACCAGTCTATCGTTGATAGTCAGGGCAAAGTGATCAACACTTGGGCTGACGTTCTCAACCGTGCTGGTCTGGGTATGGAAGTGATGCACGAGAGGAACGCACACAATTTCCCTCTGGATCTTGCTGCTGCTGAGTCCACTCCTGTTGCACTCACCGCACCTGCAATCGGTTGATACTAGGATTCCTAATAAACGACGTTTATTAAGAAAACAACTAAGGGGACTTCGGTCCCCTTTCTTTTTCTCTGCATATGTAAAGATATGATAACTTCA
>Ga0255760_10000840_pt1 | contig 30125 bp, 20 predicted proteins | sample 071ome_25_FD_179960 | JGI IMG/M metagenome (GOLD analysis project Ga0255760, IMG submission 179960) | Coastal salt marsh microbial communities from the Groves Creek Marsh, Skidaway Island, Georgia - 071410BT metaG (version 2) | ecosystem: Environmental > Aquatic > Marine > Intertidal zone >...
TTTTGACAAAATTTTCAAAGAGTTAGCCGATTATCTTAAACCGGCTAACTTTATTTTATCTTGTGCCTCTACGTCCGCCTCTTGTGCGTGGACCGCCGCTTCCGGGCAATGGTGCTGCTGCTGGTGCTGCTGCTCCTTGTTGATTTACAGGACGGAATATTTTATTTCCTTGTGCGTCAACATCTCTAACATGTGGTTGTCCAGCAATAGTGACCTGTTCACCCGGTTCCCAATAGTTAACATTTTGCATTGCTGCTGCCATACTTGGATAATTTGCATTAGCAGCGCCTTGTGCTCTTGGCTGTGCTGTTGCCGGATCACCATCTACTGCTGCTGCATCATCAGCTGCATCTTGTGCTGCTGCACCCTGTCTTATTCTATCCAATATACCTGGTAGTGCAGCTTGGTTACCATAGAAACCATATTCTCTTGCCTTACCTGTTAGCCACGTTTCTTCTTCTTGTGTTCTTGCGCCTTTACCCATCAGTGCTGAAATAGCATCTGCATCGTTAGCATACACTTGTCCGCCTACTTGAACTGATCTTTCAAACTGACCTTGTCCTGCTGTTCTTGCAGTAGGTGCAGGTGCGGCACCTTGTTGTCCTTGAGCAGGTGCTGCCGGTGCATCTCCTGCTGCTTGTGGACTATTTGGATCTCTTGTTGCTGCTGCATCTGCATCCATTCTATTGTCAATTGCTGCTGTGCTGTTAGCCATTGCTGCCCTGTGTGCTTCTTTGGTTTCAGGACCAACAACACCATCTGCTTCCAATCCTGCTGCTGTTTGGAAATCTCTGACTGCCTGTGTAAGAGCATTTGCATCTGCTGCTGTTGCCGCTTCTGCTAATTGTTTTATTCTATAAATCTCTTGTTTTGCTTCTAGTATTTTTGCTTTTTTGAAAAGACTTTCACCCATCTGCATTTGAGCATTTGCTAACATTGTTTTCAACTGATCCAACTCCTGTCTGTATTGCTGTGCTTTAGGATGATTAGGATTTTGTTGTAGTAGAACTTCAAAATCTCTAATTGTTTTTTCAATGTATTTGTAGGCACCGGAAACACCTGTTTTGATTAAATTACCTAATTCCTCGCCTGCTTCTTCTAAATTAAAATTATCTGCCTCTCTGTAGCCCATTACTTCTGCGACCTTTGCGTCGATGCGTTCTATGAACTTTTGTGCTGGCCTTACAAAACGTTCTCCGTATTCTTTTTCTACCATAGTAAGTACGGCAGTTGGACCTTTTGGAAACTGGCCAGTTTCTCTATCAAAATATGAAAGTATAAATTCGCCTAGTGGTATTTTTGACTCTTCTTCTTCATCGTCGTCGTTGTTTGCTGCGGCTGCGGCTGCCATACGTGCAAGTTTAACATCTTCCCAATCGTTTTTGCCGTCGCCGTTGCGATCAATTCTTTTGCCTGAATTTGCTTCATCTAGTTTATCAGCAAATTGGCCCATTAAACTATCAATAGCTCTATCAATTGCTTCACTGTATCCTGGTTGTCCTGTTAGTCTTGCTAAGTCTGCTGCACTGTAATTTTGTGCAGGATCAATGCCTCTAGTTGCGCCTGGTGTTGTAGGACTTGCACCAATTTGTACTGGTTCTCTAATTCTAAGGACTGTACCGGCATTAACATTGCCTTTAGAATCAACTACTGATCTGTTATCAATCATAATCTGATCAACTGTTGTTTCTATGCCTTCGTCGTTCATACTTTGCACAATAGCTGTTAATGTATCGCCTGGTTGTACCTCATATTCAACATAGTCTTTTGCCTGCTCTGAAATAATATCTTCGAAATGCAATTCTTTTGTTTTTGTAGTTTCGCTTACTAGGTTGTAAATGTAAGGAAATACATCTTTTAGTTCTTCATTAAACTGTTTTACAGTCAATTGGTCAATCCAGTTTTCTGCAACTTCACTTGGAACTTCTGTTTCTTCAATTGGCACATACTGTTCAAACGCTTCGGCGTAATATGATGGCTTTTGAAGATTTTGGATTTCTTTTTTGACTGCTACCATTCTTTCATTTACTGTGCCCATGTGCTCAGCTAGACTTTCTGCCATTACACTACTGCGACCCATGTAAGTTTTGAACTTGCGGAGATTAGATAGTTCTTCACTTAGTCCTGTAATGTATTTGCCAAAATCATCAAATGGATGACCACCTTCGCTAATATGTAATGCTAATGCTCTAGCACCACTTAGATGTTTATATGGATACTTGAATCTTTCACCGTCTGTATTTTCAATGAAAATAGCACCAATTTTTGAAGTACGACTTCCGCCTTCTTCTATAGCACCTGTGTGCTTGATTGATAGTTTTGCACCACCAATCTTTTGGAAACTTGTTTTTGCGTTTCCATACATTCTTGATTCAGCCATTGTTTGTTCTCCGCTACGATTACTAGCTAAAAATTTATAATCTCTTTTTGTTAGGTTAGATCTGTTAATATCTCTTACTTCAAAATTTAGCAATCTTTTCTTTGTAAATGTTCTTAGATTTTTTAGGAACCCATACCAATCTGTCTTAATAGATCCAAATTCGTTTTCAACGAAATTTTTGCTGTACATTACAACAATGCCATCGCTCTCATCTAAACTAACACTAACTTTACCTAATTTTCTTCCATTTGATTGAAAGTCAAAATCGTAAAATCTTGCTGCTTTTGGTTCGTTGGTAATATTACCTTCGGAATCACCGAGTTCAACACTTGGAAAGCGTCCACGTATTTCGTTGAATAATTGTTCAGCTATTGTATCTAAGTTTTTCATAGTAAAGTATTTATCAATAATTGCTGCTTATGAAGATCGGCATGGGCATTTCATAATCATCGTCATGTTCTATTTGTGCAAACGTATCATAAACCGTAGGATCCCAGTCTTTCATTACAGTCATCATTCTTAATAACAAAATAGTAGCACTTACTAAATCATCACTGTGTCCTGGTTTTGCTTGGAAACTACTACCAGTAGCAATAAATGATTTAAGCTCACTAACTAATGTTTTGCTTTTTACAACTAATTTGTCATTTTCTATCATTGTTTTTAATCTAGCACAAGCAGTTGTTTTTGAACTGTGTGTTGTATTAAAGCCTTTGCGGAACTTTCTAACGTGTCCTTTGCGTATAGGTTCACTGATAAACAAACCTGGAATATTTTCTTCTCCAAAGTCTTGTATTACTAATAATGCAGCTTCACCTATGCCGTTGTTTTCTACGCTCCAGTATATATTTGATTGCTGTTTTGTTTCTTCCCAAATGTATGTACAAATATCTCTAAGCACACGTATTTGTCCAGGTATAGCAGTAAGATTATGTTGCCATTCTGCTACTTGTTCATAAGTAGGCAATTCAAATACTTGTATAGCAGCATTATCACCTCCTGTGCCCATTGCGGGATCTAACCCTATTACATAGTTAAACTTTGGATCTGGTTTTTTATACCAGCGCACTTGTCCCATGTGCAATAAAGGACTTACACCTTCCATTGTTGCAAGTTTAATACTGTTTATTAGTGTTTCATCAAAGATTAGGAATTCACAGCCGTACTCACGTCTAAACTTTTCTTCACCAATACGACCGATTTCGTCTGCTTTCCATTGTTCATCTCTGTCAGGATGTTCATTCCAATCTGCTCTAAATGCATGAAAGCCGTTTATACCTACATCGTTTTCATTTCCGTATTCATCAAACTTTTGTTCTGCTTGTTTCCAAATAGTAGCAAACGTGTCTTCGTCTGAGTTTGGTGTGCTAGTAATAATAGCTTTACCACCTGTTGCTAGTGTAGGTGAAATTGAAGTCCAAAACTCTTCGGCAATATTAGGTTGTACGAACGCAAACTCGTCACAGTATAACAATGAAATAGATAAACCACGTCCAGTAGTGCCTGTAGTTGTTTGACTAATAATACGTGATCCGTTTTCAAATTCCATACTGCCTTTGTTATAACTTGTCACACCTGCACGTATATGATCGGGGCATAATTCATATACATATCTTATACGTTGCATAATCTCCTGCGCACCTGTATATTTGTGTGCGGCAATAAGAATAGTTTGATCAGGATTAAACATAGCATACCAACACAAATAGATACTTGCACAAGTTGTTTTTCCTGTTTGTCTAGGCATCATATTAATGTTAAATCTATAACTATGATAACTGTACATTAAACGTTCTTGATACTCGTAAGGATCAAATAGAAGTTTTCCTTTTGTAGGATGCTGTATGTGTGCAAAGTGTTTTGCAAAATGCAAATAACCTAAATCAGGATCCATACATAACATAAGATCCTGTATTTGTGCTTCTGTATATGTTTCCTGTTGATTGGCTTTTTTTGTTAATACGCCGTCTAAACTTTTGCTCATATTGTATTTAACCAAAAAAATAGCGCCCTAAGGCGCTATTGAAGTCGGGGGGGATGTATTACATAAATCTAGCTTTTTGCTTGTGTCTTTTTTTGAACTTGCCAATTTTATAACCTTCGGCTGTTTCTTCTTTATCTTTGACTGCTTTCTTCATTGGTTCTTCTGTGTCGCCATCGTTGTCAATGTCAATATAGTCTGGCTTTGCTTTCTTTTCAGCAAGTGCTTGTGTTAGTTTTGATTTTAGCTCTGACTCTAATGATTCTGTGTTCATTGGATTGTCGCCGCCTGCTGTTGCAGGATATGATTTTTTCTTTTTGTGCATATCGTTGCCTTCTGGATATGCTGCGTCAGTTGCATTCATATACTCAGCATCGCCTTCGTGTCCTGGTGCGTTGTTTTCCCATTCGTCTAGTTCTTCTTCTTCTGAACTAATCATACGGATCATATCGCCCATTCCTGGTTCTGATGGTTTACTACCACAACCGCCTGGTGATGGCATTGGGCCGTGTACTTTACCACATATTGGGCAAGGCTTAGGACCAGGATTAATATCATCTGCTCCAACTACTTTAGCACCTGATGCTCCTGCTAGTTGCATCATACGTAATATTTCTGCAACTTCGCTTGCATCAGCACCATTTATACTAATGCTTGCTTCATCAAGTCTTTTCTTTTCTAAGCCTGCATTTTTTAGAATACCTTCCACTAGTGCATTTCCTTTGTTTTCTCTGCTTTGGTTTTGAATTTGTCCAGGCTGTACATTACTAGGAGCATTTGGATTTCCTCTAAGCCTTTGTATTGCTGCAAGTGTTTGAGCTCCAACAATACCATCAACTTGTAGTCCTTGGTTTTGTTGGAATGTTCTTACTGCTTGTGCTGTACGTGGACCAAAAATACCATCTTGTTCGCTTTGTGGCATGTTTAGTGCTGCTTGTAAGCGTCTTACTTCATCACCTCTGCTACCTTGACGTAGATTGCCACTTAATGTAAATTCTGGTTCTGATGATTGTGATGGTTCAGGACCATCGCCTGCGTCTGGATCTTGTGTTGCAGGTGTACCACCAGGTGTTGGTGCAGGACTTTCTCCTGGACTCTCAGGTGGTGTTTCTGCAGGTGGTGTTTCTGCAGGTGGTGTTTCTTCAGGTGGTGTTTCTTCAGGTGGTGTTTCTGCAGGTGGTGTTTCTGCAGGTGGTGTTTCTGCTCTCGGAGGTGGCGCTGTCTGATCGCCTCGTGGATCTGTTGCATCAGGATCTTTTGGTGTACCATCTGGGTTATGTGTTTCACCATAACGTTGGTCCCAAATTCTACGTGCATGGCCACCGTTTGGTCTTGGAGGAACACTGCCTGCTGGACTAGCATTTTGACCCATTGCTTGTCTAACTGCTTGTTGCATTGCTGAAGGAACTTCATACGATTTCAAACGCATTCTATTACCGCCACGAACTACTGATTTATAGTAATAAAAATTTCCATCTTCATTTGGCTCGTTTGCTACAAAATAGTTATAACCATCTGAACCTAAAAAACTAGTGTACCCGTCACGCTGTTCTGATCCTGGTGTTAGTTCAGTTGGAAATGCTTCACCTAATGTTACTTCATTTATTTTCATGATAATACCGCCTTATTGTTTTGAGCATCGCCAATGTCTTTGCTGTCTCCAACAGGCGCTTCACCAACATAATCGGTTTCACGCTCTTTGCGAGCTGTTTCTAATTCTTTCAACAGATCCATAACTCTACCACCGGCTACACTTGATTGTGGATCGCCTTCTGCTTGCCCCATATCTTCTACAGTTAGCTTGGCAACATATTCACCTGATTCTTTTTCTTGCTGATATTGTTCTTGCGGTTCGTTTGGATTTCTAACTATAATATTGCTTTGTGATACATCACAGCATTGTCCGATGTATTCTTGTAATACTTGTACTGTAGTTGGATATGATAATTCAACTTCGTAATATGTTACGTTTGTATTACTCAATTGTGGAAAGTCTAGTGGACGTTCTTGTATAGGTGTACTCTTTCCTGCAGACATTTTAAGTACACCATATTTTTTCAATGATGTTTCCATTCTGTCAGCAAAACCTTCTGGAATTTCTCCAGCGACACCAACTTTGAATTCGTAAGTCTTTTTTGACTCTGTTAAATATTCAGCAAATGTTTTCATAGTTATAGGATCCTGTTTATAGTATTATTTATCTTTATCTAGGCCTTTTAGACGTTCTAACAGACTGTTTCTATCTGTTACAACATAACCTTCCCCGTCTACTATACCAGATGGATTGCCGCTATCTTTGTCTAATTTTTCTTTTTTCAATTGCAAATCAATCATTTTTAATTTTTTATCAATCTTAGCAACTTTTGCATCTAAACTAGTTTTTAACATAGTACCTGCTACTTCGAATACTCTGCCGCTATACCGACTTTCAACATTCATACCTAAATCCATTAAATCGTCATAGGCTTGCATGGCTTTATCAGCAACATCGTTAAGTTCATTATCTGCCATTTCACCTAAACCTTTTACAGCAGGCAATGCACTAGATATTTTATCCAATTCGCTAATATCTCTGAAAGTATCTTCAGTTTCAACTATTTGTGCTTTTTTCTTTTTATCTTCCTTGACAATATCTTTGTTGTCAGGTAAGTTGAGCATTTCTTCTAGTTTTTTTGTCATAGTAGTGTTCCGTTATATGCTACTATTATTTATCTACGCTTTCCCTGATGGAAAATATCTTGTTCGTTTACAACACGGAATACAATGCCTTTTTGTTTACACCATGCTCTAGCTGCTGACCATTTTGCTTGATTTACTACATAGTGTAATTTATTTGTATTGCTGTTTCCTAATCTGTTTATATCAGATTGACTAAACGGTTTTACTTCTACTAGTTCTACTTTTTCTTTGCCATTTTTATCTGTATATGCAACAAAAAAATCCGGAACATATATTGTCATTTTACCACTGAGTGGATTTCTATATGGTATACGTATTGCTTCACTTGCCCATTTTGTTACATTTTCATTGAGATCACAAAAACGCATAAATGCAAATTCCCAACTTGATCTATATGTAGGAGTGCGACCACCTATATATTTTTCAGGGTTTTTGCATGTGTATTTTCCTTGAGCAAAATGTGCCATTAGTATACAATATTTCTCTTTTCGCTAGTCTCTTGTGTTGACTCTACTGAAAATCCTATTGCACTCATTTTACTTCTATTGGTGTTTAGAATAGTAGCAACCAACTTGCTTATAGATACTTCGTTTAGTCCTCCTAAAGTATCTAGTAGTTTGTAAACGTTTACATTATCTATCTTTGCTTGTTGTAACAGTACACTTGCTATAGCTGTGGCACTATTTTTGTCAAAGCCTCTTTTTTGGAAAAAACCAACCACACTGTCAACTTGGTTACTAGTTACAGATATTTTTTTACTAAAGTATTTGTCAAAAAATTCTTTAACTTCGCCTGCACTATCAGTAGGTTGTCTTATACTTGAATCTGTTATACTGCTCATCGTGTCACTACCTGTTTGGTTGGAATTATTTCATTTGTATTTTGTGTTCTAGGCAATACAAATCCTGTTTGTTGTACAGTGTTTAGTTCAACTAAATTTGGAGACGTAGTAGTTGTTTTCAAATTTTGTAAATTTTGTAATGTAATTATACCTGTTAAAATAGTATTCAAATCTACTTCGTTATTTCTAATATCATTAAATACTGTGCTAACACCATTTATAAGTCCACCAATTGTAAACAGATCTCCTATTACTCCGTTTGTGTTTAATACACCAACAGATAAATCGTAATGCGAAGGATCTGCAAAACCAGCCGGCTCGTCTACACCTGTTCTTCCTCTGCCATACAAAACATTCTCGTAACTCAAACGCATATTGTTTTTTGTAAAACTGTTTTCAGCTTGATTCAATGAATCGTGATTCCAATTAGTAATCATAGGATTTACTAAAGTAAAACTAGTAAATTCAGGTCTAGCATCATTTGAATACAAATGGTTTACTGTAATGCTGTTAAAAAATGGAACATTGGTTTTTCTGTTATTGTCTAAACCATATCTATAACTGTTTACATCTTCACCTTTGTACATATTATTAATATAAGATCTAGGCACAGATGTATCAGGCTGTCCACTACTGTTCTTTTGTGCGTAATTTGGATCTTGTGAATAGTATCTAAAATATGCTTCCCAAAGTAGTGTTGTTAATCCTGCCATATCATCATGGAATGACATTTGTATTGGTTCATATCTAATTCTAGTTTGTACTAGTTTTTTTCTATTGTACTGATTCTTTTCTTCAACTTCTGCGTTGAATCTTGGCATATCAACACTATCAACTAGTAAATTAAATTCACGTTTGTTTAGTAAATTTTGTACTGTTATTCCTAGTGAAGCAAGTGCTTTTTGATTAACATCAAACACTACATGATATAAAAATTTGGTTTTTGGAGCCAAACGCATATTATTGCGGATGTATAATGCATCAGCATGTGCGAAGTCTGCCAGTGTACCGGCTCTACTGTTATTATCGAAAAATCCACTAAACTTTGACATATAGTATTTATCTCTAGGTATTAAGTGCGTATATAAACAAAAAAGGAGCCTGAGGCTCCTTTATGTTAATGGCAATCTTAGTTATTATTAACCAGTTGCTGTTGTACCTGCGTTGCTGGTTGAACGTTTTTGTTTTACGCCGTTGATGCCTACACCAACACCTAACTGTACAGCGTTATCATACTGCATTGTTAGCGATACTGTTGCAGCATCGTTGTTTGCATACGCTAGTGCGCCATATTCTACGTTTGTTAGCATACAACCGTATAGTTCCCAAGTTTCTAATACACCTGGTGTGTTTGTACCGTTACCACCGTCTAGTATTTCAATACGTTCTACGAACTTGTAATCAATACCAGATGCAGCACTTGCTTGCTCAAAGAAGTCGAATTGCTTCTGTAGCTGTTCACCAACCATTTTTTGTACACTACCGTTTACATCATCACGTAATGTAAGTGTTACAGTGTTCCAAGTGTGTTTACCTGCTAGGTATACTTTTGAGTTATATACTGGTAATTCAATTGGATCAAAAGACACTGTTGGTCTTGCTGCATCAATAACCTGCTTTGTTAGTTCTTGTGTTTCTTTTGACACACCAAAGTTTTCTAGTGTTACACGGAAACGATATTGTAGTTTCGGCATTAGCAAACCTTGTGAGCTTGAGCTGCTATCGTTTGCTAATGGAACTGTTAAATTTAGTAGAGTTGAGATTGCCATCTATTTGTTTCTCCTTAATACACAAGTATTTATCTAATTAGGGCCGACTTTTGTCGACCCCAATTTTTATAGACCTGCTATCTCTCCTGTGTTTTTCAAGCGTAGCGGAATGTAAATAAATTCTACTGCTTTTACTGGTTCAATTGCAATATCTACATACAACTCATTTCTATCAATTCTAGCTGGTGTGTTGTTTGTTTCATCACATACAACTAGGAAGTCATAAAGTGCTCTTAGTCCAACTAGTTCAACCATCAAGCTCTCAACTTGCTGTTTGATTTCATCACGTGTGATTTTATCATTTGGTTCAAACAAGTATGGTTTTGCTAGGCTGTTTAGCTGGCTGCGTAGATACACAACTAGTCTTGCTACGTTTACTCTGTCTAGCGCACTTGCATTTCTTGCACGAGTCTTTTGACCAAACACTGTTATACCTGCTCCTGTTAGGAATGTGATTGGGTTAACATTGTTTGCATATAGTGTGTCTCTTTGACCTTCATTAAGTGCAATGCTTGTAAATTCGCCTTCACTGTTGATATAACCTGTTGCTGTAGCGTTGGTTACGCCACCACGTCTTGTACCTGCTGGTGCAAACCATGGATATGCAACTTGGTCATTTAGTGCAATAGTACGTAGTACCATGTGGCTTGGTGGAACAACAATGTTGTTTCCTGCATTATCACTTGTGAAACCACTTGGATAGTAAACGCCCAAGTATTCGTCACTTGTAACCAATCCATCGTCGTTGTCTTCAACTGCAAGTTCTTGGTTAGTTGTGTAGTTCAGCAATGATGTTGCATCACTTGGTAGTCTAAATGGTGTATCACCTACAACAAATGCTGTTAAGCCTCTGTCATAGTTTAGTGTTACCATTTCACCAATTAGTTCTGGATAACCTGGAGTTGCAATCAAGTTAAACAATCTTGTTTCGTTGTCACGAATATCTTCGTTACTGTTCATCAATGATTGTAGTGCTTGTACAACAACTTTACGCTGTGCTTTACGTCCAAAGCTACCCGAGCCATCTGCTTCGTTAGCTGATTCAGTTACCCAACGGTGTGGATAGTAACTTGACATACTTGCATCGCCCATACGTGGGTTATCACCATTTACATCAATATAGTTACGTTCAAAACGTTTTACGTTAAATCCGCTTCTACGTAGGTTCCATAGTAGCATACCTTTTGGATATAGTGCTGGATCTGGTGCATCTGGATCTAGATAATTGCTTACTAGTAGATCTGTAATATCACCTGCTTCGTCGCTGTTAGCACCGCTTGTGTTATAACGTGCATCTGCAAACAACATACCATTTTCAGTTGTTTGATCTGTAGTATCAACTTCTACCCAAGGATTGCTTCCTGCTGCTGCTAGGATTGCATTGTATACATATACACGAGGATAGTTTTCTAAATCAGCTGTGCTAATCCAAATATCACCTGTTACAAGCGGCGAAGTATCTGATTGTTCAGTAGGCTCACTTGCACTTACAATAGGACCTGCTGGGTCTGTACCGTTTGCATAGTATGGTGCAGTTGCATCTTGATATCCAACCCATGTTGTGCCGTTGTGTACCATAATATCAACTTCGTCAATGATACTGCTGTACCATAGTGCTCCGTTAGCTGCAATAGCAGTAGGTGCATCATCGCTTGCTGTGTAAACCAATGGCTTCCAGTTTGAAATTCTGTACTGGTCTCCACCTTCTGCATAGAAGTTTGCAGTTGGTGTACCACCACTTGCTGTTATACCAATAGCGTTTAGCAATCCACCTGCATCTACAACAACAATATCACCGCCAATTCTGTGTGATATTTTTACTCTGTTGCCGCTGTCAACACTTGCTACAACATTTGTAAGTCCTGCTGCGTTAATTGCATTTGCAATCACGTCTGCATCTGTTGCTGCGCCTGTTGCTACAACACTTATTGTTACTGCTGAAGTTAAGTTTGCATTGCCTTTTAGTGTTTCTTGTACAAACAATGTGTATGTACCTCCTGCAACAGTACCTGCTTCAACTTTAGCACTGGTTACATCTGTTGCACCTGTTAATGCTCTTGAATACAGTTGGAAATCTGCTACCGGATAATCTGAAATGTTGTCTAGATTTGTTTCAACATATACAGCACCTTGTGCTAGGTTTGCACCGCCACCTGATGCATCAAGTGCTGCAAGAGCTGCTTGATTATCAGATGCTAGTGGAGCATCGTAGCTATCCCATGTTTCTGTAGTTGCATTCCATGCTTTAACTCTCCAACGTGCGCCTGCATTTGGTTCAGTTGTTTTAACCCACATACTACCAGTTGGTCTGCCGTTGATTGTACCTGTGTTATCTGCTCTTTTGAAACTCGGTACTTGTGTGTGCTTGTCTATTGTTAAATCTGGTGCCATGTATGTACCAGCTGCAATACCTGCCCACTGTAGTGGTGTACCTGTTCCGTCAGCTAGTGTAAAGTCATCGTGTAAACCATCTGAGTAAAGATGAACTACACCTGCTTCTAATGTTGCGTAAATACCGCTTGGGTTAGCTGCTGTGTTAATATCAGTAACCATATCTGCTAGACTATCGTTAGCACCTGTTAATGTAACTGTAATATTTGCACTATCTGTTAGTCCAATTTCAAACTGTTGGTTTTGTGCTAGTCCAACACCGTTTGCAGTTGAAGATACCATTGGCCAGCTTAGTTTCCATTCTTCGCTACCAACTTGTACCCAAGTACCAGATGCAATACCTGCTGCGCTGTTTCCGCTTGATTTATACCATAGTCTAATTACGTTGCTTACTGCAACCATAGCGTATTCACCAATTGCTCCAACACTACCTTTAGGTGCATATGGCGAAGAACCTGAAGTTTGTGTTGAGTCAGTAATAACAATAGGAGATTTGTTTGTGAATGTTTGTCCGCCTGTTGTGCTTATTGCTGCACTATTCCACTCAAAAATACCCCATGTAGTTGATTGAGTGTCTAACCAGTAAGTACCGTTTGCTGGATTGTCTGCTGTTGCTGTAGCACTTGCATTGATAGCATTTAGGTCAATATCAGCACGTACAACAAACGCTCTATTGCTAACACCTAAATATGAATATGCCGCTTGTAATCCATATTCGTTTTGCTCGCCGCCGTTGATCGGATTGTTGTTAGCGTCAGTCTTAAATTCTGGATCGCCAAATGTTTCAACAAGATCACGCTGCGATGTGAGCAAGTATACTTTACCAGCATTTGCTGCTAGTGTGCCTGGTGCAATGCCTGTTCCTGCACCGTTAGTTTTATTTTCCGCTGTTGCGACAAATATAATTGGTGTTGTTCCTGGTTCAGCTGGAGTGTAGAAACTCTCGTCAATTACCGAAACCTGGACGCCTGGTGATACTAATGCCATTTTAATTTTCTCCTATGGATCATCTGTTATAGTATTATTTAGCTGATCTTAGGAAAAAATACGGTTTTAAGCCGTTATGTGCGTGTTTTACTGTGTAAATAGCTCATTAAATCTTTGATCCAAAATTCTAAATCATTTAATGTGCCATTGTTATCAATATGATAATCTGCCATCCAAGGCTTCAAACTCATTGACTCTTCTGATTCAGGAGGCAAATAATCACTACGGTCTACCCAAATTGCATAATCAAAAACACCGGTATTACGCATAGCAAAATATTCTCTTTTGTTACGTAAGCCACAATAGATATCATGCTCTTGAAATATAGCTCTACCTAGTTTTGCAGCATCTGGTTGATTGTAATCGCAAATAGCATTATACCATTCTGCTCGATGATTGTGTCTATCAGCGTAACATTCTTCTTCATCGTTGTAATTGTATTTCTTTTTTAACATATCATAGATAAACAGTTTGGAGCAGAACTTGCTGCTGCTTTCAAAACTATATCCATATTTGTCTCTAAGTATTTCGCAGACAGTATCTTTACCGTGCCTGCCATGACCGATTACCAACAGTTTCTTTTTATGCATAAGTGTATACTATAATAAAATACACAAGTTGTCAACCATTTATAAATTCTACAACTTTTTGTTTTGTATGTTTTGCAAATTCTTCTGTGGATTTTCTGTTTGGATGATTTCCACAAAACAAATTATCTTGTTCCATTTGTTTCCAGTATGGCCATTGATTATAAACATAATCTACTACTTGTACCGATGGTTTTATTTCTGTATATTCTAAAATCATATTGTTAGCAACTTCTACACCCCAACCATGTTGTACACTATTGCACATAAATTTTTGCCAACTTTGTTCTAACATAAAAATGTTGTTAAAATTTAATGTTTCTTTGAAAACATCACTGTGTGATCCAATTAACCCAATAGGAATATCTAACATTAATATTTCTTTTAATTCTTTTTCTGCTAAATTGCATCTAAAATCATAAGGATCTTTGCAAGTTAGAAATCTAATACATTGCTTAGTATCGTGATAGGATTGTTTTTTATATCTGCTGCCTTGTCTTATGCTTACCAATGGTTCGCAATAAATCCAAATAATTTTATCTATTTTTTTGTTTATTTTTTTGATTCTACGCAAACAACTAATATTACTTGATCCACGTAAACTACTGTTTACCAAATCAAGATTCCATTCTTTTAATAAATTTGTATAATTGTTCCAATCACCACCAGGAACGTCATAGCTTAACGCTGCCCAACTTGGTCCTGTATAAAGTATCATTATCCTATAAGGAAACCGTAACCTGTTCCGCCAGCAACAGCCATTGCTAGATCGTTCTCTAGTTTTTCCATTTCAGCTTGTGCTTCAGCTTTTAGTGTATCACCATTCAATGTAGTACCACCGCCTGGTCCAACAATGGTGCTAAATTTACTACGTGCTTCACCTAACATATATTTACAACTTGCAAGTGTATAATCTTTTAGCCATTGCAATGCTTTGTAATCTTCTAGTAATTCCATGTCAGGTCTATAATTGTAGCAAAACAACAGTACTTCTTCATCTGCTCTAGGACGTTGTAATATAGTTAATTTTTTGTTTGTTGGGTTCCATTTGAACTCCATAAAACTACCAAACATTCTACCAACTAATTCTTGCTGCTGTGCAAAGAAATCATAAGTTGCAAGACCACCAATACCACTGCCTGCCAGCAAATAGGTGTTTGTATATGCTAAATTAAATGGCTCAAACAAACTTCCGCCATCTGCGCTGCCACCTAGTCTACTTCCAACGCTTCTACGATATATTTTTCTTACTTCAATAATTTCATGAGGTAATGTGTATACGTTTTGGTCTTCGCTAAGTTGAATAGTAACATAACTTTCTTCAACACTGTTTTCACTACGTTGTCTATATTTTGTCAACGCTTTTGTTAATGCAGTTTCATAGTGCATAGGATCTAGTTCAACGTCAACCATGCCACCACCTAAAAAGGTGTGAACATAATCAAATACTTGTTGTTTTTGTGTAGTTAAATTTGCATCTGCCATTTTGATCTCCAATAGTATTTATCGCTTACGATAAATACTTACATGCCACGTATTAGTTTATATAGACCAAATAAAACCGCCGATTATGAATTTATAGACAAACAAGTCTATGAAATGTTCACTGTAGGCGGTACCGATTTACACGTACACAAGTATCTTGGTCCAAAGAATACCAGTAGTGAAAATGCTACCGCAGAACAGCCCACATACGATGCTGTTGCTGAAACAAATATACAAGATTTACTATTTTTAGAAAATAGAGATAGAAAATATGATGACGAAATTTACACAATACGTGGTCATTATAATTTGGCTGATACAGATTTTAATTTAAGTCAATTTGGTTTGTTTTTACAAAACGATACAATCTTTATGACTGTGCATATTAACAGCAGTGTAAAAACCATTGGCAGGAAATTAATGGCTGGCGATGTTATTGAATTACCTCATATGAAAGAAGAATATGCTGCAAATGATTTTAGTGTAGCAATGAAACGTTTTTATGTTATTGATGAAATAACAAGAGCAGCAGAAGGTTTTTCACAAACATGGTATCCGCACTTGTATAGATTAAGATTGAAAATGATTATGGATTCACAAGAATATAAAGACATTTTAGATCTACCTGCTGAAGATGAAGATGGTAATACACTTAGAGATATACTAAGCACATACGAACGTGAAATGCAAATTAATAATGCTGTAATCAATCAGGCTGAAGAATATGCAAAAGCCAGTGGTTATGAAACTGCACACTTGTACACTGTAAGTGTTTTAGACAATGGCGAAGTTGCTATTGTTAGCACTGATTATGAAAGTTTACTTGCAGATGGTACAATTACAACAGATACAGTTTTCCTAAATCCTGGAGATACTGGATACAAAGGTTATTTGGTAGGCGATGGGTTTCCTCCAAACGGAGCATTGTATGGTTCAGGAACAGGATTTCCAAGTGCTGCAAATGCAGGCGATTATTTTTTAAGAATAGACTTGTATCCAAATAGGTTATTTAGATATAGCGGCACAAGTTGGCAAAAGGTAGAAGACGCAGTGAGACAAACACTAACACCTGATATAACAAGACAAACCCTAAAAGGAACCTTTGTAAACAACGAAACAGTAAATAATATTGCTGGTGAAGATGTACAAGAAAGACAAGCATTGAGTAAAGCACTCAAAGTTAGGGCGGATACCTAATGTTATATTTTTATGATGGACAAATACGTAGATATCTAACACAGATTGTTAGAGCATTTAGTCACTTTAGCTATCAAGACGGCGACGGTGATATAAAACAAGTGCCTGTAATGTACGGTGACATTACTAGACAAGTTGCTAGTATCATAAGAGACAACAGTGAAAATAAACTGCCAAGTGCTCCACGTATGGGTGTATACATTACTAACTTGCAAATGGATAGAGCTAGACTTAGTGATAGTAGTTATGTTAACAAAATTAACTTGCGTGAAAGAGCTATTGACAGCGAAACTGGTGAATACCTAAACGAACAAGCTAGAGGGTATACTGTTGAAAGATTGCATCCAACTCCTTATATGTTAAGTGTAAATGTAGATGTATGGAGTACCAGCACTGATCAAAAGTTACAAATACTAGAGCAAATATTCTTTTTGTTTAATCCTGATTTAGAATTCCAAACCACAGACAACTATGTTGATTGGACAAGTTTAAGTGTTTTACAAATGGAAAACATTACTTTTAGTTCTAGAACAATTCCAGTTGGCACAGAAACAGAAATTGATGTTGCAACACTAAGTTTCAACGCACCGATTTATATTTCGCCACCTGCAAAAGTTAAAAAACTAGGTATAATTACCGACATTATTACCAGTGTATACAATCAGGATGCAGGCACAATCAGTCTAGAAGGATTCAATCCACCAACTGACGGTAAAGCGTATGCATCGTCAGGTACAGTTGTTTTACCAGATGGTACTGTTGTTGACGACGGAGGTTTAGGACTTTCAAGCACTATAATCAGCGGCAGTGGTAGACTAGATTTAAGCAATCCGGTAGTGGCAAGTTACAGGAATTTTGATATTATTGTTAGTGATGCTACCGCAAAATTAGCTCAAAACAAAAGACTACGTGTTGGTGAAATCAGCTGGCAAAATGTTTTTGAAGCAGAAGCACCAGCTAAATTCCAACCTAACATTAGTCAAATCAAACTGTATAGATCAGAATTGATTACACCAATAGTAGGTACAATTTACTATGGCAATCCAAATGACAAATTCTTAATTAATATTACATATGATCCTGACACATTGCCAAGTGATACGCTGATTGCAGGTGTTACTACTAGAGGCAGTGTTGATGGTATTATTGATCCTATTAAGAAAAGTCCAAAATCTGACAAAGCAACTAGAGGTGCAGGATTAAGATATTTGTTCTTAGGACCAATAGGTGGTAAGGTTGAAAGAAAGTTTACAATAACAGAAAGGTCTAGTAGAATAGATACCGATGTTGATGCTGATAGAATATACAGTCACAAAGTTTATGTTGACGGATTAGAAGTTAGTACAACTAATCGCACAATTGACGAAAAGTATGTTATTGACTTTGTTACACTACCAGATTTTAATAGTTCTGTAAGATATGAATTGTATTTGAACGAAGATGGTGCTGATGATTGGAAAAACGCAGATAGCAGTGATTTTGTTGCAGATTCAAATGATATAGTAGAATGGGATGGTACAAAATGGAACATACTATTTGATGCATCAGAAGAAACTGCTCTAACATACATAACAAATGTAAATACAGGACAACAAGTTTATTGGAACGGTTACTATTGGCAAGCAAGTGTTGACGGATACTATCCAAGAGGCACTTGGGAACTATCAATCTAACATATATATTTTATGAACGCAATTATTTGTAGTGGTGCATTATTTTATGCACTAGATACCAAAAGATTTTTATTACTACACAGAGCAAATGGTAGAAAAAATAAACTATGGGGATTAGTTGGAGGCACCAATGAAGGTGTTGAAACTCCATGGGAAGGTTTACAAAGAGAAATAAAAGAAGAAATTGGTAGTGTTGATATTAAGAAAACTATTCCATTAGAAACATTTATCAGCAACGATGACAAGTTTCATTTCCATACATATCTTTGTGTAACAGAAAAAGAATTTTTACCTAAACTGAATTTAGAACATGACGGATATTGTTGGGTAAGTTTTGGTATGTGGCCAAAACCTCTACATTTTGGTTTGCATAACACTCTCAAGAGTAAAACTAATACACAAAAATTAGAAACAGTTATTCAGCTTGTTGATATGATTGCTTAAACTGTTCTTCTAGCCATTCAAAATCATTTATCTTTTTTAATGCCTCAGGATCGTTTACAGAACTTTCACCGTATTTTTTACCAAGAATAGCACCCGCAATTGCAGCATCTCCAAACGGTTTATCTGATCCTTTTGTACACCATGCATCTAATCTAAATTGTGTTTCGTCATCTTTTTGTCTGTCAATGCTACGGCTTGCTAGTTTTACACACTCACGGAAGCCACTACGCCATGCACTAAATGCATCTGTATTAAATGCAGTTGTATTACTCATTTCAGGTATTGCTTTGAAATTTTTACTAATACTTGTTGTCATGTCAGGTTTGCTTGTATCCATGTCAATTGTTAATTGTCTTGGTAACAACTTAACGCCACCATATCCATATACAAGACTATTAATAGGATTATAGCTACGCCAAACGTAAACTGTGCTACGCCCGTCTATGTCATATCTTGCTATTTGATAATCAAAATTAAATGTATCAATTATTTGTGCATCGCCGTCTACTACATAAAACATTTCTGTCTCAGCAGTTTTTGCTGCCATAATATGCGCTTGGTGAATACCTTCTACACCGTGAACTCTGTGTATAACTCTATCAGGAAATTGTTGTTTTAATTTTTCAAAATTTTCATCTGCATTTGGTTCGTTATAACTAATAAAAACAATATCATAAGGTTTAGGTACACTTGCTACTTGATCATATTCTTTTTTAATTGCTAAAAATCTATAATCAATTTCACGTTGTGTTAAAGGTTTGTGTACATTGGTTAGCATAACACCATCATAAAAATCTTTGTTTTTCCAAACGTGATTAATTTTTCTTTCATATTGATTATGATAGCTTATATAAAAATTCCAATCAAAATCTTTTTCAATTTCGATGTCTTCGTTTATCATAAAAAACATTTCGTTATCAGTATCAGCTAATGCTTTTTCATAATCTTCAAACGTGTTTACAGTGAACACAGGATATGGTTTTGGATTGCTTACTACAATATCCCATTCTTTTTTCTTAATATAAAATCTGTGTTCTACTTCTTTTTCACTTACTAATAAATGTCTGCTAAACAGTACAACACCGTCTGTGTGTTTGCCGTTTTTGAAAATATGATTTATTTCTCTATCGTATCTATTGTGATGACTAAAGTAGAAATCAAATTCCCAATCGTTGGCAATTTCTACATCACTAGGTACACCCCAAAACATTTCGCTTGTTGAATTATACAATGCTTCTGTATAATCTTCGTAATTGTTTATTGTAAAAATATCATATTTTTTTGGAGTGCTTGCAATTTTATCATGTTCTTTTTTATCAATATAGAATCTATGTAGTAATTCTTTTTTGCTTACTTCAGCACTGGTGCTGTATAAAACAATACCATCATAGTGTTCTCCATTCTTAAAAACATGAGTAATGTCTCTATCTAAAACATTTGTTTCATTGAAATAATCGTCCCATTCAAACTGCTGGTTTGGAATAACATCACTTGGAATACCCCAAAACATGTTTGTGGTACTGTGCTGTAATGCTTCTAGGTAGTCTTCATACGTATCAATAGTAAAGCGTTCAAACTGCTTGCTTCTACTAACAACCTTGTTGTGTTCAATTCTATTTGCTAAAAATCTATATTCAATTTCTCTTTCACTTACTGGTGCATTTTTACTGAATAAAACAACACCATCGTATTTGTTTTTGTTTTTCCAAACATGATTGCTATTACGACTTGTATCTTGATGGCTTAGATAAAAATCAAAAACACTTTCGTCTAATATTTCAATGTCACTAGGAACACCCCAGAATAAATCTGTTGTAGATTTTTCCATTGCTTCTAGATATTGCTCATATGTGTTAATTTCAAATCTGTCGTATTTTCTTGGCGTACTTGCCATAATACGTATTTCTTTTTTGTTTGCAAAAAATCTATGTTTTAGCTCTCTATCAGTAACACGATAATGTTTTGGTACTAGTGCAACACCATCTAGTTGATCAATGTCACCGTTACCAAATACATGAACATAATCGTAACTCCATTCGTCCGGTGTATAACTGAACTTAAATGTATCTCTAATCATTATGTCATCATACACTAACCAAAACATATCTGTGTTGCTGCGTTGTTGTGCTTGTTCAAATGATTCTACAACCTGTAAATTAGGTATACGTTTAATAAGTTCTGCATGACTTGTTCTGTCATCTCCTATGTAAAAAACTTCAAACTTTTCTTTACCATAATAAGGATCATACTCACCACAAATATAACTGTGTTTTTTTGTTTCATAACTGCCTGGTTTTGTAGGAACTAGTTGTACTTTACTCCAGCTCATAACTTCTCTGCTTTTCTTGTATACATATGGAAAAGCATGAATATAGTAGTCATCATATTGTGGTCTAAAGTACCAAGGAAAACTATCGTAAATTTTTATATCAGGATCTACAAGCCAAACATAATCAACAGATCCAACCCAATCTTCTATTTCAATTTCATTATTAACAACAGGATACTGATCAAAGATATGCTTTTTTAGATAGTCTTGTCCATTATGTACAGGATGATTAAATCTTTCAAACTTATCTATTGCTCTCATAATAGGTGTGCCTTTGTTCCAATGTGTGCTAACACTATGTCAGCATCTAACCAAACATCTATGCCGTGATGCATTGCTTGATTACAAAAATATATATCTTCGCCACCAAATGTATCGGTGCCTTTATTGTATTCATGAGAAAACCAAGGTTTAGGTAACTCACTGTACACACTGGCTTTGGTCAACATACAACCCATGCCTACACCCCATATTTTGTGTAGCCCTGTTTTCTTATCAAATCTTTTATCAGTATTGTTAGGATCTGTAAAAGCAACACTACGATAAGGAGCATATCGTGTGCTATAGTTTGCTGCAACAATATCTTTATCGTGTGCAGCCAATCTTTCAAAAACATTATGAGGAAAATGAATATCACTGTCTAACCAAAGTATATGACTCGGATTAGTTTTAAGTGCTTCATTTACAAGTGCTGTACGCTGATCAACAATAACACTACCTACAATAATGTGCAAGTCATAGTCAATAGACTTACTGGTAAGTCTACTGGTTAAAAATGCTAATTGTTTTGCAAAGGCAGTGTGTACAGTATCTCTAGCAGGAATACAAATGCTAAGTTTCATTACAACATTGTGCTTGGTACAGTTTCCTGGTTAAGATCTTTTTCTGCTGCAATAGTAAGTTGGTTCCAATTACGTGCTGATTGTGTAGCAACTTTTACACATTCTTGAAAATCATCTTCTGACAAACTAGCCATTTTAATCATGTTCTCTGGCTGCACTTTACCAATAGTTAGTAGGTCAGCACCTGCTGCTTTACCGAATGTCATAATCCAATGGATTCTGTCATCATCGTCTGGAATATCCATTGCATCAATTTCTTTATTAATTTCAATTTCTAATTGCGCATCGCCAATTTCCAGTGTTTTGAGAATTGCTCTCTTACGAGATTTTGTATATGCTTGTGCTAAGTCAACATTTAAGACTTCATAGAGTGATTTCATGTATAATGCTCCTTTATACTATAATATAGTATATTATTGTTTGATTGTCAAGTCTTATGGTAGAATTGGGAAGTAATATCCTCCAAATGTACTACTCATAGTAATGCTACCAGTGCTAATACCAAGATAGGCGCCGAGATCAGCTCGTAAGGTGATCGGTGTTGAACTACCGCCAAAATAATTTCTTATCTGGCTCATTGTAATCGGGTCGCCTGTTGGTGGTAATGCCATTACTTATTCCTGTTTTCGTTCATTGTAGCACATTATTTAACAAGTGTCAATTGGCAGTAGCCATTTACTGACTACTGCCTTGTTTTATTATTTATCTGCTAGTTTTTTAACTATTTCTTTTAGTTCATCAATTTGTTTTTGCTGTTCCTTAAACGCTTCAATAAACGCACCTGCCATTGCTCCGTAATTAACAGTTTTCATACCGTTGTCTTCTACATGTACAACTTCTGGGAAATATTGTTCAACTTCTTGAGCAATCACACCCATGTGTTTACGTATTGTATCTTCTTGATCAGTACGAGTAAATGTTACACCACGTATGCTTAGGATCTTAGTTAAAGGATCTGCAATAACTTCAATGTTGTCTTTGATTCTAGCATCTGAATATGCTGTAACTTCGCCTGTGACAGTTAGGTTACTGCTACTATCCAATGTCATTGCTACTGTACCGCCTGAACCTGGGTTGTTTTCAGTATCGCTGTGCGTACCGCCTCTATGGAAACTAAATCTACTAGCACTACGCAAGTATGTTGTACTGCCTTGTACACCAATACCGTAGTTTGTGCTCCACAAGTTGATCATCTGACGTGTACTACTACCAAACGATAAGATAGCACTCATTGTATCGTTTACGTCACTACGTAAGAACTGTGTACTATCAATACCGTCAAGTGTGTCAGCATCATCAGCACCAATACCCGTAAGTCCACTACCGTCTCCTGAGAAGCTATTAGCTGTAATGTTACCAGTAATGTTAATGCTACCTGCACCACTTAGTGTGCCAGAGAAACTGTCGTTAGCATCAGCACGTAAAAACGATCCACTATCAAGTCCATCTAGGTTATCAGCACTTAGTCCGCTACCAGCACCGTCATTACCTGAGTGCCAAACAGTGTATGTATTTGTTCCGTCCCAGAATTGAAGTCCGCTTGTACCGCCATCAATGTTAACTCTAGTGTTGCCACCTTCGTTAGCAATGTAAATAACATCGCCTGAATCAGCATACTGCATGTAAGCTCTACGTGTTGCACCTTGATACCAACTAATGTATGGCGAACCTGTTGAGCTTGTATCAGCAAAACGCATTTGTTCGCCGCTTCTACTTGTAGTAATCAACCCTGTAGCAGTATCGTCTGCATCACTGCGTAGGAAACTTGTGCTATCTAAGCTATCTAGTGTCTCTGCATTAACGCTTGAAAGTCCACTACCATTACCGGTAAATGTACTTGTACCAATATTAATGTTGCCAAATCCACTAGTAATACTACCTGCGTTTAGAGCACCAGTACCGGTTAGGTTACTGTATGTTCCGTCAATACGTGCGTTAGGCACTGTACCACTTGCTAGGTTACCTGCTGCAAGTGCTTGTATACCTGCACCATTTGTTGTATTCAAACTACCTGCATAGATAGCACCTACTACACCCATACCGCCTGCAAGTCTTACAGCACCGGTAGCAGTATCAACTGCTGCACTTGTATCGGTAAATGTTTTGACTCCTGCCATTGATTGGTTGCCACCAAGTCTAGCACCGTCTACTGTTCCTGATGTAATATTATCAGCATTCAGTGATCCTAGTCCACTACCATTACCGGTAAATGTACTTGTACCAATATTAATGTTGCCAAAACTTGAAGTAATACTACCAGCAGCCAATGCTCCTACTGTTGTTAGGCTACTTGTTACAACCGCACTTCCTAATGTTGTTGCATTAAGTACACTGGTGTTGTTGATTCTGTATTCTTTAGTGCTTATTAGATTTACATGTTCACTAAAGTCCCAGCTATCATTTGTATTACTCCATGTAATTGTGTGGTTAGTACTACCTAACAATGTAATACCGCCGCCATTAGCAGTTGTATCACTAGGTATTGCTACTTTACCTATTTCAATATTTTTGTCTTCAACTTGTAGCGTTGTAGTATCTAAAGTAGTTGTTGTACCGTTAACTGTTAAGTCTCCAGTTATTACAAGATTACCTGCAATATCTGTATTACCAGTTGCCCAATCCATTACGACTTTGTTTAGACCATCACCAAACTTGATATCACCGTCTGCATCAATTTGCATACGTTGTGTTGCTGCTGTGTAGAAATCAAGTTGATCGTTATCTGATCCTACACTTGCCTCAGCAACAATATACGAGTCTTGATCGCCATCAATAACACCGCCAAGCTCTGCCCAACGTGTACCGTCATAGCCTTCAAATCTTAGTAATTGGCTATTGAAACGTGCGTCACCTTGTACAGGAGAACCTGGTCTTGCTGCTGTGTTACCAACAGGTAACTTGATTGCACCATCATCTGAGAAATTGGTGTATCCTGTGATTTCAGTTATACCACCTGCATTTACACGTATTCTAACTTGTGAATCATTTTGTACTTGTCCTGTAGATCCTACATCGCCAGTTCTAATTATTACATCACCGCCTGTTGCTGCGCCTGTACCTAAACCTCCTTCAATTGTAAGATCACCGCCTGCAACGTCAGTTCCTAATCCATCAGTACCTTTGATTTTACCGTTAGCTGGAGAAGAACTTGTTTCTGCATTACCAACAACAACAGTTTCGTTACGTAATACTAGGTTGTTGTTAATAGTTAACGAACCTGCTGGTATATCTAAAGGATCAGCAGTTACAAGGTCATCAACTCTAATTGTAAATGATGTAGCAGTTGGCGTAGCACCACTTACTGGCCATGTACCGTCTAGGTTCGCCACTGTGCTGCTTGCAATGTTGATTGTATCACCTGGACTAATACCTAATGTATATGGTGTGTATGTAAACGATAGAGCTACACCAGATAATATAGTTCCAGTTGTTGCTGCACTCAAGTAAATTGCATCCTCGGTAACACCACTGACTGTTGTGTTACTTGGAATACTTGCACTACCGCCAACAATCATACCTGCTAGAATGCCTGTTGTGTCATTCATGATAACTTCTTTGATTGCGTTGTCTGTAACTTCGGCTGTGCTTTGAGTTACTGATTCTAAGTTTACTGCAACATCTCTGGCAGCAGTAGCTTCATAACTTGCAACATATGTAAACAAGTTTCTTGCACCATTTGGGCTACCAACAGTTATGTTTGTAGCAGAGCCGCCTATTTTCAAACTTGTAACATTTTCATCATAAATTCTACCTGCACCAATACTTGATGAAGTAAGAGCAGCAGAACCAACGTCCAATCCTTCTGCAAGATCAAGTGCTGTACCCCACTCAGGTGTTGTACCATTTGACTTTAAGAAGTTGTTTGCTCTACCAATGTTTAGTGTATTCAATGTACTTGCAGACTGAGCATATAGTATGTCACCAATTGCATATGTACCAATACCAGTACCACCTCTAGTAACTGGAACCAAACTGGTTAAGTTTGCAGGGTTTAGGAAGTATGCACTGTCCAAACTATCAAGTGTACCAGCATCAATAACGCCGTCTTTAATGAATACTTGTCCTGTGCCTCCAGCATCTACGTCAAATTGAGACTGTAAGAACCTACTTGTTCCTAGTGTAGAAAATGTTCCTAGTGGATCATAGTCAGCATTAGCAATACCAATATTAACTGGATCACCGTAAAACTCTCCGCTTAGACTCGAACCTGTAAGTGTAATTGGGTTATCTGTTGTTGTTGCAACTTTCAAACTTTGTACAACAGTTTTATAACTACTATCACCAAACAATGCTGTATCACTGTTTGGAACACCTGATGCTGCAAGTCGACTTGGAGATACTGTACCAGAAATAATGTTTTCTGCGTCAATGTTTGTAACAGCAAGTGTGTTCCAGTTTGCAATCAATCTACTTGAAGTATTAATAACACTTTCAATTTGTACGTTATTAGTAATTACTTCAGCACTACCCGTACCTGTTGTAGTAATATCTTGTGCGTTTGTAACCAAATCGTTAATACTGCTCAAAGCATCTGAACGTAGTGCGTGTATAGTAAATGAGTTTGTTGTAACAGATCCTACAAAGAATCTTGCACCACTGTCAACTGGTCCACCTGCTCCGCCGGTACTAAACAATTCGTTTGCAGTAGAACCGTCATCTAATGATTCAATACGTATTGCATCACCTGTTGTTAGTCCATGTCCTTCAACTACAATACTATTATCAGTTGTGTTTACAGTGTAACGTGTAATGTTGTGATTGTTGTTTGCAGGAGTACTTGTAAATTCTACTTTGTTTAATAGAGCAAAGCCTTCATACAATTCAATTGTATTTGCATCGATGCGTTTTACATAGTAAACTTGTTGGTTTAACAAACCACCAATTGGAACATTTGCTAGTGTATCGTATGTTACAGGATCACCGTTGCTTAGTCCGTGATTAGTAATTGTAATTCTATATGTACTGTAATCAACAGCACCACCACCGCCTACATCACCTGCTAGGAAGTTATGTGTAATAATATCGTCTAAGTTGATATCTTTTGAAGTTGCAACAGCAGTGTTATCTTCAACATAGTCTAAAGATGAAGCACTAGCAACAAATAGCTCGCCGCCAATAATGTTTACGTAGATACGTTTTTCAATACCTGTAACTTCAATTTCAAAGCCACTACCGGTTCCGCCTACATCGCTTGCATTAACTTCTAACAAGTCTCCTTGTGCATAACCTGTACCACCTCTGTTGATATCAACATCTGTAATTTGTCCTGCTGTAACTGTGATGTTGGCTTTTGCTCCTGTACCAGATCCTGTTTTTGCCTGTAAAGGAACAGATTCGTATACTTTATTTCCTAATACAGGTGTATAACCAGATCCGCCTACAATGTTTGCGTTGTCTAAATTAGCAGCAACGCCGCTTTTGAATTCAGTAACAGCACCTTGAGCGCCGCCGTCAGCACTTGTAACAATAGTGCGCACTGTACCAGTTGCTGCTGCACTTGCTTTGGTTGGATCGGCACTATCTACGTTTGCATAGGTAAATGTTGTTGATGTTGGAACACTTAGAACAAGACCATTTTCGTTATATGTTTCGTCTGTAGTGTTCAAAATTTGAACAGTGTTACCTACTTGTAAATTGTGTGCTGCACTGGTTGTTATAGTAGCAACGTCACTGTTACGTTCTGCAAATGTTAAACTACATGTTTCGTCTGTTGTAAACGTATAACTTTGAGTTGGATCCATTACTAAGTATTGGCTTGAATTTGAACTACGTAGGAACCAGTTGTCGATAATCTCTGTGCTTGGTCCTTTAGATGTAGGTGCAACACCTGAATCAACACCGTTAACAAACAAGTTAGGTGCTGTTCCGCTAGTATCCCATGGATCTCCGGTTGAGTCATCCTCGTCATTCCATGCTCCATCAATAGTAACAACAAGTACGTTACCACTTAAAGCATAGTTACCTTTTGCATAACCGGTTGCACCGTCAATACCAGGCTGTGTAATAATATCACCATCTGATGCTGTAAACAAGTTAGCACTCAATGTTAGTTCAACTTGTTCGTAGTTTTCAGTAGCAATGTCACCAGCTTTCAAATCAATAGCAGGAATATCATCAACTTGTTCTAGTCGTGATTGATAACCATTTGTGTTTGTGTTTGTAAACTGACGTGTTGCAGGAATCAAGTCTGGATTAAGCTGACCGTTTACGTTCAACTGAACAATAGCACCTGGAACAGCCGCAGTACTCACAGTTTTGTCAACAAAGCCACCTAGTCTGTTTGAAATAAAACTTCTTACTGCTAACTGTGTTGACAATCTGCCATCACTAGGACCGCCGATCTCATCGTCGCCTAAGTTAACACTGGTTGAAATTTCTTCGATAGCAACATCAGACAGACTTAGACGTAGTGCGTCAAGTTCGTCCACCTGAACTTTGTTACGGAAGGTAATGTTACCAGTTCTGTTGAACGCTGTAATAAAATCACCAACTTTGAAGTCACCAAGTTCGTTTGTACCTGATGAGTACACACGACCTGGTAATTCTTCAAACTGTTCGTATTCTGCTCTTGTATTACCGCCGTTTTGTGGTAGAGCGTTATAGTCTGTGCCTGAACCTGCATATTCCCAAGTGTGTGCAGATGAGTTAACAACAGAAGGTCTGTGGAACCAACATTGCTTTTCTGGCAGTGCTGTCAAGTTTGTTAAACTTGAACTACCGTCTGTAGCTGTAATACTAAATGTTGCAGTGCCTAAACCTAGTCTTGCACTTGTTTCATTAACACCGATAACAGTATTAGGAGTGCCAGCAGTATGGTCTTCATCAATTGTACTAGTTTCATCAAATTGTATTCTAAGTAGTGCTTGTCCTACTGCAACTTCTTCAATACTTACAACTAGTCTGCGCTCTCTTGGTTCCCAACTATAAACAATAGCACTATTGTTTTGTGCGCCTGTAGTACCTGTAATAGATCTACCAGGAACAAATTCATAACTTTCAGAACCTGATTCAAGTATCAATGTTTGATATGTTTGATGCGAACTTAAAATTTCTTCTACATAAAATTCAATAACATCAGAGAAGAACTTGTGTGTTCCTGTGCTTGCTTCGATAATGTTAACATCAAAATCCAAACTATCGTCAAACGCAAGTGTAAACTCATCTTCACTTAGAAGTTTTACATAGTACTGTTGTTCATCATCTAGTCCTCTAATAACGTTGTTACCATTTGGATCGTAGATAACTTTTTGTCCATTAACAAACCCGTGTCCAACGATTGTAAAGATATTTGTTTCATCATTTACATCTACTGCACCATCGAAAGTTGTTTCTGTAGGTGTAAGTTTATAATCGTTAGTGATATCACCTTCTGAACTAACTTCAGTTGGATCTGGCAAGTCTTGTGGATCATTGATAATTGTGTTAACAATATCAAATCTACTACCAACAAAGTTTTGAACGTCTGCTGATACACCGGTAATGTATGTTAGAGCTTCTGTTTTTGCTTGTTCAATAGCTGCAATAGTTTGTAACTCTTGTCCACTGATACTGATACGTGAACTGTCTTGTAAGTTTTGTGTATAATATGCTAGACCAGCACTACGTGAATATCTGTTACCTGTATCCCAAGTGTCTTTGGCTGCCGCTTCAACAATAAGCTGAGTATCTCTATTACATTTTGATTCGTCGTATGTAAATCCATACCAAATGTTTGCTTGTATTTGGGTGTTGATATATTCTGTTACGTTCTGCGCAATGTTTATAGCACCAATAGTATCAAGCAATCCGTATGCTTCAGATTCGCTTCCTGTTACCCATGAAACATCTGGCTCAATAGTTGTAATTGGTGTAGCGCCTGTGCCGTCAATAAAATCAATAATTTCTTGTAATCTATCAGAAGCTGCTGTGGCTGCTGCTGCACTACCTGCGGCTGCACTAGTATCTTGTGTTTCAGCATTGCCTGCACTTACTGTTACAGTTGTTTCTAATATAACTTCGCTTAAAACAGTTTGCAGTCTGCCATATGCAGCAACAGTTTCTTCTTGCTGTCCTGTGCCATATTGTGCAGTCCCGTCAATGAAGTATGCTGCTGCTGCTAGTTTAGATTGTAAATTACCGCCGTATGTTAAATCATACAGCAATCCATCAATAATTAATTTTGAATCTCTTAAACATTTTGCTTCATTGTAAACAAAGCCTGTAGAGAATGGAGCAGTGCCTGCTGCAATTTGTGTGTCAATCCATGCATTAACTTCTGCTGCAATAAAATCTTTGTTGTTGATCAGTTGCGTTACAGCATTTGCGTATCCGCTATCGCTTGCATTGTCACTACCACCAGTTGGTGTTGGTCTTGAATATGCTGCTGCAACACTGTCACCTGGCACGGTATTTTCATCGCCGTTGGTAATAATGTCAATAATCTCATCCCATAGGGCATTTGATCTTGAAATTGCTGTAGCATCATTTAACAAATTACCAGTAAACGTTTTTGCTTGTCCAAATGCTGCAATGTGTTGATCTTTCTGTGCAGCAAATGTATC